>Ga0114956_1002538_pt1 | contig 14344 bp, 14 predicted proteins | sample MaitaG_FD_87304 | JGI IMG/M metagenome (GOLD analysis project Ga0114956, IMG submission 87304) | Marine algal microbial communities from Maine, USA - Maine_Asex2 metaG | ecosystem: Host-associated > Algae > Red algae > Unclassified | place: Maine, USA | collected 2015-01-05 | reverse complement strand
GGCGGTCGTGTTCGTCTTGGGTCGATGCCGCTTTCGAGTTCTTCGCCGCCCACTCACGACCAAGCTTGCGACCCTGATCAACCGACGCGTTACCAACGCTGTCGATCAGGTTCTGATCGTTTGCAGCAGCTGGGTCGGTTTCCATCGCGTCGCCAATGGTGTCGACCTGTTCAGCCGTCATCTCACCAGACGCCATTTTGTCGCCCAACTCAGGGTTCGCTTTGACCGCGGCCGCGCGTTTCGCGGCAGCGCGTGCTGCACGGCTCGATCGTCTTCCGCCATTACGGGCAGCCCGGCCGGCGTCTTTGAGGTCGCCGTCTTCGCCGATCTTGGCCGCCAACCGCCGTGCCTCTTCAGCATCAATGCGGCCCCGCCATCGAGCGACCTGGGCGTTAAAGATGTTCTGCGGCTCATTCGCTAAACCGTCGATCAGCAGGTCGAAGGCCTGATCGCGTTCATCACCCAACGCAGCACGGCTGTTCTGTGATGTTCGACTCGTCGCCATGCATCCATTCTAGGGGTACATGTGTTCGATTACCAGTGGAAAACCTGTGGATTTGCATGGGGATTTCGCGGTCGAGTGATTGTGGGCTGCCACGAACGGGCCGTGACCGGGTGGCTGGTTGTTGGCGGAGATCGTGATTCTGTGGGGCGGATACGTGCGGCCTTCGAGCGTCGGTCGCAGTGATGACTGCGATCGAGTTTCGACCGGCTAGTTGTGGAGAGCCGGAGCACATCCAAAGCGACCTCGATTAGCGTCTTTGAATGGACGATGAAGAGTTGATCAAGTTCGCACAGGCGTTTGGGCAGCTTGCCGGCGAGGCCTTCAAGTTGGTCAAAGCGCCGTCGACGATTCCTGACATGGTCGCCGACCATCTTGGGGTCAGCGCGAGTGAACTTCCCGCCATCGTCGACGCGCTCCCAGCGGTGGAACGGCCCAACCTTCAGCTCGCGCTCGATGCGCTGATTGCAAAGAACCCCGAATCGCGACTCGTTGGATTGTCTGCCGAACTGCGACACTTCGGCGGATTCTCTATCGGGGCGCTTCTCGCTGGCACGTTTCGCGGGCCGGCCGAACCGGTGCCACCAAGCTATGACGAGTTGCCGATCGACGTCGATCGGTCGCTGCGCTGTGTCACTGCGGGGCTCTGGTTCGTATGGCTCGATGACCAGCCGGCGGTTATTGGTAGCTTCGCCGCTGACCGCCACGGACCTGGGGACCCTGAGCAGCGCGTCGAGGTCGTTGCGGCGACCGCGGCACACGGCGAAGCCGTCGTTGCCGAACTGCGGCGGTTACGGCACGAGCTAAACGTTTACCGCAAACGCGTCTTGGCATTCACGTTCAGCCAATACGGTGAGTTCGGCATCGATTTTCTTCCGCGGCCGGGCACGACAGCGTCCGAGGTTATTCTCCCTGCCGCTGACTTGGCATCGATTGAGCGCCACACCATTGGCGTGGCTGACCAAGCCGAAGCGTTACGGGCACGGGGTCAGCACCTCAAACGCGGACTGCTGCTCTATGGGCCGCCAGGCACGGGCAAGACGCACACGATCAGCTACCTAATGGCAGCAATGCCAGAACGTACCGTTGTGGTTTTGCAGGGAGCGAGCGTGGGCGCTCTCGGCCAGGCCGCCGCAATCGCCCGCGCATTTCCACCCTCGATGCTGGTCATTGAAGACGTGGACCTCATCGCATCCGAACGCGCGATGCCGGGTATGGCCAACTCCAACCCGCTGATGTTTCAGCTACTGAACGAGATGGACGGCCTCGCCCCGACCGACGACGTCCTTTTCGTGCTCACGACCAACCGACTCGACATGCTCGAACCTGCCTTGGCTGCTCGGCCAGGCCGTATTGACCATGCCGTCGAGATCGCCAGACCAGATGAACACGGTCGAGCGCAACTCTTACGGCTCTATTTGGGAGATGCAGCCGACCAACTCGGTGAGCTTCCCGCCGTTGTCGAACGAACAGAAGGTGTGACTGCCTCGTTCTTCAAGGAACTTGTTCGGCGTGCAACCCTCCTTGCCATAGATGAGGCCGACAGCGACCTGACCGAAGCGCACATTGACATCGCTCTCGCAGAACTGCTCGACCACGCAGCGCCAGTGATGCGAGCCATGTTGGGCCTCGATACTGGCGACGAAATTGGAGTAGACCGCGGATCGCGGCCCCCGATGATGCCGCCGCCCGACTGGCAGTAGCACATGCGCGACTTCAGCATCGAGCCCCTCTTGCGCCGAGAGCCACTGGCGCGATGTTTCGTGAAACGGACGAGCAGAGCGAGCAATCGCGCCAGCTCCCACCGGCTCCGTGCATACGGGTCGGTCGCAAAGCGACCGAAGCAATCGCGCCAGCTCCCACCAGCTCCGTGCATACGGGTCGGTCGCAAAGCGACCGAAGCAATCGCGCCAGCTCCCACCAGCTCCGTGCATACGGGTCGGTCGCAAAGCGACCGAAGCAATAGAGTTCTCTGATGGCTGATGCTGCAGATATTGAGTTCTTTTGGGATCCGGTGTGTCCGTTTGCATGGATCACTTCTCGCTGGATCGAAAAGGTGCAGGCCCAAACCGATTACGACGTTGATTGGCGATTCATTTCGCTGCGCATCATCAACAAGGACAAGGACTACGCGACCGAGTTCCCCGAGGGCTACGAGCACGGCCATACGGCTGGTCTGCGCATGTTGCGCGTGGCGGCCCACGTGCGCAATGACCTCGGCCGCGAGCCGCTCGGGGCGTTGTACACCGCGCTCGGCGAGAGCTACTTCGATCAGCCCAAGGCAGATGCCAAGCCCGCCCGCGAAGCGCTAGGGACCGTCGATGCCATCGCGGCGTGTCTGCGCACCGCCAATCTTGATCCGGCCTTTGCCGCTAGCGCCGACGACACCTCGTTCGACTCGCTCATCGAAGACGAGACCGACCTCGCCCTGACACGAACAGGGCGCGACGTGGGTACTCCGATCATCACGTTCAATCCACCCGATGGCTTGTCGTTCTTTGGACCCGTGATCAGCCGGGTGCCCGCCGACGAAGACGCGCTGCCCCTGTGGGAGGCCGTCACGACGCTCGCTCGCTTCCCAGGTTTCGCGGAGATGAAGCGCAGTCTGCGTGAGGTGCCACAGCTGCGGGTCTTGGGCGGCGACGGCAACGCTGCACCAGCGATGGAAGATTGGCAAGGCGGCGCTCGAGCAGCGCATCTTCCCAGCGCGAAATGACCACATCACCAATGACTCTTCGAGGGTGAATCCGACTCTAGAGGCGCCACTACGTAGCTTCGCAGGATTCAAAATTCTTCCGTTTCGCGCGCCTCGGCTGCGTCGGTCAGTGCAGCTCGTCGTTGGCCTCATGGTCTTCGGCATTGCGTTGGCACTCACCGTCGAAGGTGCAGTTGGCGCGGGACCGTGGACGGTCTTCCATCAGGGCGTTGCTGATCGAGTAGGTCTCAGCATCGGCACGATCGTGGTGATTACCGGCGTATCGATCCTCGCCATTTTGTGGCTACTCAACGAGCCGCTCGGCGTAGGCACCATCGCCAACGCAACGGTGATCGGCCCGGTCGTCGATGCCACGTTGTGGGCGATTCCCGATCTCGATTCGATCTGGGCGCGGTTGCCCCTCATTGCAATCGCACCGGTGGTGCTCGGCATTGGCTCGAGTCTCTATCTGGGCGCGGGCGTCGGTCCGGGGCCCCGTGACGGCGTGATGACAGCGCTCTCGCGGCGGGGCGTTTCAACTTGGGTTGCGCGCACCGGCATCGAGATTACTGCGCTTGCTGTCGGCTGGCTCCTCGGTGGCACCGTCGGGCTCGGCACGGTCTGGATGGCAATCACAACCGGCCCTTCGGTGCAGTTCTTCTTGCCATGGTTCAGACTAGATACCAATGAACTCCCCGATGCCTGAGGACGTATCGCACCTCACTGCAGATTGGCCGGGCACCCACGCGCTCGCGGTCGCCAAGGCGAACCGTGTGTTGGCGGCAGCTGGCGACCTCGATGCCGAGTACCGAATTGCTTCGATCACCAAGCTCTTCACTTGCTATGCCGCGTTGATCGCGCTCGAAGAGGGCACGATCGAGCTCGACGACGAGGCCGGTCCGGCCGGTTCAACCGTGCGCCACCTGATGGCCCACGCTTCTGGCCTGGGCTTCAACGAGCACCGCCAATTGGCACCAGCCGGTGAGCGTCGTATCTACTCGAACACCGGGATCGAGGCGCTGGCCACCCACATTGAGATCTACGCCGGCATGGCCTTTGACCACTACCTGTTCGAGGGCGTGCTCGAACCGCTCGGGCTCACCGACATAGACCCAAGCGGTTCACCTGCCCACGGGCTGCACATGTCGCTGCGCTCGTTGTTGGTCTTTGCCAACGAGCTACTCGCACCGACGCTGATTGCGCCATCGACCCTCGCGATGGCGACCACGCCGACCTGGCCCGAGCTGCGCGGGGTGCTTCCGGGCTTTGGAGCGATGGACCAGAACCTCTGGGGTCTCGGGTTCGAGATCCGTGGCACCAAAGACCCGCACTGGACCGCACCTCTGGCAAGCCCGGCGACCTTTGGTCATTTCGGCGGTGCGGGCTCGTTCCTCTGGGTCGACCCCGATCGTGGGTTGGTCGGGGCAACCGTTGGCGACGTCGAGTTCGGCGACTGGGCCGTCGAAGCGTGGGCCCCAGCGAACGCGGCGCTGCTCGAGCGCTACGGCTGACATGGGCGTTCTGGTTGTTCGGGTTGCTGCGGAAGAAGCCGAGTCGTGCAGCGACTGGCTGTGGCAGCTCGGGGCGACTGCCATCCAGGACGAAACCCACCGCGAAGATCCGTGCCTGGTCGCGGGCTTCGCAAGCGATGACAGCGCCCTCGGTGCCCGTTCGGTGCTACAAGAACGATGGGCTTGCCGGCTCGAAGACACGGGCGACGAAAGTGCATGGCGTGACCGCTGGCTGGCGTTTCTCGAACCGGTCGTGGTCGCCGGGCTCACCGTGCACGCCCCGTGGCACGATCCAACACAGCTCACCTCACCGCGCATCTCGATCGATCCAGGTCGTGCGTTCGGGTCTGGCCACCACCCCACTACCCAGCTCGCGCTCGAAGCCTTGCAGCAGCACGTCGACACGACTGCGTCGGTACTCGATGCGGGATGTGGCACGGGCATCTTGTCGATCGCGGCCGCAACGTTCGGCGCCCGCCGGGTGATGGGCATCGACCTTGACCACGACATCATCGAGGTCGCCGCCGCAAACGTCGATGCCAATCAGCTCGGCCGGCGAGTCGAGATCACCGAGACGCCGCTCGATCAGGTCGACGAGCGCTTTGACATCGTCGTCGCAAACATCGTCGTGGGCGAGCTGGCACCACTCATGCCAGCTCTCGCCGAAGCCACCGACGGTCTCGTGATCATTAGCGGATGGCTCGCACCCCAGCTCGACCCGCTACTCGCCGACGTCGATGTGCGGGTCGTCGCTCAGTCGACGCGCGATGGCTGGGGCTGCGCAACGCTGCAACCCGCTCTCTAGAGCACACGGTCTAAGGCAAGCGTCAGTTAGCGAGTGCTGGTGGCCGGGCGGCTGCTTGTTCGACTGCGCAAATCTCGCGCCACTCGCACCCTTCGATGTGGTCGTTGACCATGCCCATGGCCTGCATGAACGCATAGGCCGTGGTCGGGCCGAAGAACTTCCAGCCGCGCTTCTTGAGTGCGGCACTTAACGCTTTGGATGTTGCTGTCGACGCCACCATCGTCGTGTCACCCGTTTTCAGGTCGGGCTCGCGTTCGGTCGGTCGCCAGTCCCACAGCCAAGCGGCAAGTGAGCCGCACTCGTCGACCATCTCGATTGCACGGGCGGCGTTGTTGATGGTGGCCTCGATCTTGCCGCGGTGACGCACGATGCCGGCATCGTCGAGCAGGCGCTCAACTTCAGGCTCGGCAAAGTCGGCGACCTGGTAGATATCGAACCCTGCAAACGCAGCCCGGAAGTTCTCTCGTTTGCGCAAGATCGTGATCCACGACAGCCCCGACTGAAAACCCTCGAGGCAAATCTTTTCGAACAGCTGCGTGTCGTCGAGAGTCGGCCTGCCCCACTCTTCATCGTGGTACGTGACGTAGTCGTTGGCCTCACCCGGCCACCAACATCGCACCCGACCATCATCGTTCTTGCGAAGCCACTCACTCATGGTTTGCGAACCTAGTCTGACTCGATGGACGAGATCCGTTACGGAGTCATCGGCACCGGAATGATGGGCATCGAGCACATCGAGAACCTGTTAGCCGTCGACGGCGCCGCAATTACCGCGATCGCCGATCCCGACCCGCAATCGCGCGACCGAGGCGTAGCTGCATGCTCGGGCCTGGTCGAAGTTTTCACCGACCACCACGCGCTCATCGCATCTGGGTTGTGCGACGCCGTCGTGCTGGTTTCACCGAACTACACCCACCACTCGGTGCTATCGGATCTGCTCTCGACCGACCTGCACGTGCTGACCGAAAAGCCGATGTGCATTACCACTGCCGAGTCACTCGAGGTCGTCGAAATGGCACAAGCTCGCGACGCAATCACGTGGGTCGGACTTGAGTATCGCTACATGCCACCGGTCGCTCGCCTCATCGAAGAGGTCCACGGTGGTGCGGTCGGCGATATTCAGATGGTTGCGATTCGCGAGCATCGATTTCCGTTCCTGACCAAGGTTGGCGACTGGAACCGGTTCAGCCGCAACACCGGCGGAACTTTGGTCGAAAAGTGTTGTCACTACTTTGATCTGATGAACCTGATCATTGGCGAACGGCCGGTGTCGGTCTACGCTTCGGGCGGCCAGAACGTCAACCACCTCGACGAGCTCTACGACGGGCAGCGCAGCGACATCCTCGACAACGCGTTCGTAATCATCGAGTACCCCGACAACGTACGGGCGGCCCTTGACCTGTGCATGTTCGCAGAGGCCACCCGCAACCAAGAGGAACTCAGCGTCGTTGGCGACCTCGGCAAGGTCGAAGCACTGATTCCTGAGAACGTCGTTCGTGTCGGTCGGCGAGGTAGTCACTCGATCGGCGAAGTGGTCAACCAACCAATCGCCGACGAACGCATCAAGGTCGCTGGATATCACCACGGGTCGAGCTATCTCGAACACATCGACTTCGCCAACGCGATCCGCGCCGGCTCAGAACCAAAGGTCACCGTTGTCGACGGGCTGTGGAGCGTCGCCATTGGCGAGGCCGCCCACCGATCGATCACCGAACGACGCCCCGTCGATCTCGATGAGGTTCTTCCCAACCCAGACCGGTTCGCTAGCGTCAAAACATGACGAGCAAGATCACCTTCGTCGACCCGGCCGTCGCCGCCTACATCGCAGAGCACACCGAGGCGCCCACCGAACTCGAGCAGCGGCTGATCGATGAGACCGCCGCCATGGCCAATGCCGGCATGCAGATCGGCTTCCCCCAGGGCGCTTTCATGGCGCTGCTCACGCGCCTGTTGCAACCAGCAACCGTGGTCGAGATCGGCGTCTTCACCGGCTACTCGGCACTCAAGGTCGCCCAAGAATTGCGCGACGACGCAACGTTGATCGCGTGTGACCTCAGCGCCGAGTGGACATCGATCGCCAAGCCGTACTGGCACGAAGCCGGCGTCGCCGATCGCATCGACCTGCGTATCGGGCCAGCGAGCGAAACACTGGCGGCACTGCCCCCTGAGCTCATCGTCGACATGGCGTTCATCGACGCTGACAAGACTGGCTATCGCGACTATCTCGAACACCTGGTGCCGCACTTGCGACCAGGCAGCGTCGTACTTGTCGACAACGTGCTGTGGGGTGGTTCGATCATTGACGAGTCAGATCAATCCCCCGACACGATCGCGCTGCGTGAGTTCAACGATGCAGTGCTCGCTGACCCTCGCCTCGACGTCGCACTGTTGCCCATTGGTGACGGCCTATCGATGATCACGTTGAAGACGACTGCGCTGAAGTAGGTCCAACACCCGATGGCTGCACCCACCACTAGTCGTTCTAGATCCGCGTTCCCTGCGTGGTTCGTAATCGCTATCGGCGGCGCGCTGACCTCGATTGCGCTTGGCGTGCGATCGACCTTTGGCGTGTTCCTCGAACCAATCGTCGATGGCGTGCTCGACGGCGTGCAAAGCCCGTTCGGGCTTGCGATCGCAATTCAGAGCATCTTGTGGGGTCTCAGTCAGCCGATCGCAGGCGCCATCTCTGACCGCTACGGCGCCGCTGTGACGTTCGCTGGCGGGTCGGTTCTGTATGCCCTCGCGCTGTTGCTGTTGTCGACGGCCCAGAGCAGCACAGCGGTGATCATCTCGGGCGGCTTTGTCACCGGCATCGCCATCGGGGCGGCGAGCTTCTCGGTTGTGCTGTCGGCTGTCGGACGCATGGTTGCCCCCGAGCGGCGCGCGATGGCGCTCGGAATCGTCAGCGCAGTCGGGTCGATTGGGCAGTTCTTCTTTGTACCGCTCTCGCGCTCGCTCATCGATCGCTATGGCTGGGAAACCACCATGGTGATCTTTGCCGCCGTCGTCGCCGCCATGATCGTGCTCACCCCGTCGCTGCGAGGCACCGCTAGCAAGTACTTCCCCGAGCCCCAAGCCAGCGTTGAGCCCGATCGCACGTTGCGCCAAGAGTTGCGTCGGGCCGCAGCCCACCGGCCGTACTGGTTGCTGAACCTCGCGTTTCTGGTGTGCGGGTTTCACGTGACCTTCATTGGCACGTACCTGCCTCGCTACGGCGAAGACCTTGGCCACAAGGGCACGGCGACGACGGCGCTCGCACTCATTGGATTGTTCAACGTCTTTGGCTCGCTCGGGGCTGGATTCCTTGGCGGCCGGTTCTCAATGACCAAGATTCTCGCCGCTATCTATGGATTGCGAGGCGTCGTGATTGCCGGGTACCTGCTGCTGCCTGCGAGCCCTGCGCTCACGATCGTCTTTGGGGCTGCGATCGGCATGCTGTGGTTGGCGACGGTACCGCTGACCTCGGCGATGGTCAGCAACATGTTTGGCACGACCCATGCGGGAGCATTGTTCGGCATTGTCTTTGTGTCGCATCAAATCGGTGCGCTCATGGGTGCCCTGGGCGGCGCCCGCGCCTATGACGCATGGAACAGCTACGACGCCGTGTGGTGGATCGCCGTTGCGCTCGGAGGCGTGGGCTTTGCGGCTCACCTGCTGCTGCACGAGGGACCAGCCCCCGAGCCGCCCGCGCCATCGGCGACCCTGGGCCGCTTTGCTCCGACCGGCGGCGTCGCCGTGTGGCTGTTGTTGATCGCCACGTTGTCGGCGCTGACCCTCACTGATGCAGTTGCATCGGCTGCCGACGACCTCGAGACGCTGCTCGCGTGGTGCTTCTCAGCTGCTTGACCAAGCCCGGCGTGCCAGGATGTTTCGATGGAACTCTGGAGATTGGTGTCCTCAAGCGCTCGTCGAGCAGCGGGCTGGGCTAGCGCAGCCGAAGCCAATGGCTGGCACGGCATTGGTGTAACCGACTCACAAAATCTGGCCGGCGACAGCTGGGTTGCATTAACGGCTATGGCTGGCGCCACTGAGCAGATCAAGCTCGGCACTGCGGTCACCAATCCGGTGACCCGACACCCTGCTGTCACCGCATCGGCGGCGATGAGTCTGGCTCAACTGGCGGGCGACCGAGTAACGATCGGCATCGGCCGAGGCGATTCGGCGTTGGCGCATCTTGGGCGCGCACCCGCTTCGGTTGACGCACTCGAGCACTACCTACAAACGCTGCGCACGTACCTGCGGGGCAAACCGGTCGCCTTCGACGATCTCGGCTTCAGCGAGGCGACGGCCCCCGACGTCGCGACCCTCAACATGTCGGACACGCCCGAGCACAGTCGCATCGTTTGGCGTCGCGACGACGACCCACTGGTAACGGTTGAAGTCGCTGCGACCGGGCCCAAGGTGATCGGGGCCGCCGCTCGATCCGCTGATCGCATCATCTTTGCGCTCGGCGCCGCAACCGACCGGCTCGCATGGGGCATCGACACCGCAAAGTCGGCGCGCCGAGCGGCCGGCCTCGACCCCGACGACATTGAGTTCGGCGCCTATCTCAACATGGTGCCGCACAGCGATATCGACGTGGCTCGCCAGATCATTGCTGGGTCTCTCAGCACGTTCGCTCGATTCTCGGTCATGCATGGCTCGGTTACCGGCCCTGCTGACGACGAACTCCGAGACACGCTCAAGGGTGTGCACGCGAATTACGACATGAAGAAGCACACCCGCACCGATTCGAGCCAGGCGTCATCGATGCCGTCCGAGTTCATCGACCGCTTTGGCATCGTCGGCACCCCCGATCAATGCATCGAACGACTCACCGAGATCGAAGCCCTCGGGATCACCAAGGCCATCGTGATCGGCCCGAGCGCAGGATCTGATCGCGCCCACGCACGCGAGGCCCAGCAGCTCACCGTCGACGAAGTGATTCCCGCAATGGCGACGAGCTAGTCGCTCACCCGAATTGGGTGCGCGGTCACTGCGTTCCACAGGATCGTGTTCGGGTGATAGTCGATCGTGTCGGGCTGCGTTGCGCCATCGACCGCCCAGGCCCGTGACCTGATCTCGTGGCCACCAGGTGTTGGCGCCCACTCGAACTCGAACGGCTGCCAGTCCCACCCGCCCCGGCCGCCGATGAGCCCGGCATCAAACCAGTGACCGCTGTCGATGCTGATCTCGACGCGTTCGACCGGGCTGTGCCCACAGCGGGCGTAGCCGCGGATGATCTGGCTTCCGGAAGCGAGTTCGGCCGGCCACTTGAGTGCCAGGCAACTCTTGATCGGATGCACGGTCGCGGGGCCGAGGTCGGTGCCATCGGCGAGGCGGCGGCGGTAGTAAACGTCGGCGCGCCATGACGACACCCAAGTGGTCGAGACTTCGAGACGGCGTAGCCACTTGATCGAATAGGCGCCCACCCAGCCAGGCACCAGCAGGCGGACCGGGTAGCCGTGTGCAGGCAGCAGGTCGGCGTCGTTCATCGAGAAGGCGAGGATCGTGTCGGCGTCGAGTGCCTTGTCGATCGGCAGGCACATCGCCCCAGCTTCGCCCTCGTCATGGTCGTCGTCGGCGCCCTCGACCCCGATCCAAGCGGCGGCATCGGTCACGCCAGCCAACTCGAACACATCGCGCAGCGACACCCCGACCCAGCTGGCCATGCCCATCGCCCCGAGCGTCCACGCCGTATCTTCGGCGGCGGTTGGTCTCGGGTAGCCGCCGGCCAGCTCGAACATGGCGCGACCGTTTCCGGCGCATTCGAGCCACGACTCAACTCGGCGATGCGGAAGCGCTCGCAGCGTGGTGTAGTCGATGGTCACCGGGGCTGCGACGGCATCGCCAGCGATCGCGAGCTGCCATTCGTTGGCTGCGATGGTCGGCGCCTCGCAACCAGAACACACGAAGAACAGATCGGTCGGCGTGCGTTCGATGCCGAGATCCATCGTGGTGGGTTCGAGGCTGGACTTGACCAGCCGCATGCCAGTCAGGTCCTTGCCGGGGTTCGCGCTCATAGATGCAGTCTCGCGCCTGGCCACGTGTCGGCCGAACCAACGTGGCCGCCCTAGTAACTCAGGTGCGTTCCTCTTTTGCACGCACCGACCGGCGGATACCGAGCAACAAGAATCCGCGCCTCGCATAGGGTGGCTACCAACCAACTGGCGAGGGAGGCAGCTGTGGAGTTCACCGTCAACCTGATGGAGGCCGAGGCCGATGTGGCTCAGTGGTCACGTAGGCGCGAGTCGCAGGGCTGGCATCAGCTATCGGTTGCCGACCACTTCTTTACGCAGCGGCCGTTTCCTCACGTCTGGGTCACCGCGGCAACGATGGCCGCGGCGACTACCACCGTCGCCATTACGACCGCGTTCGTCAACAACCTGTTCCGCAGCCCGGTCGAAGTCGCCCAGGCCGCCCTGATGCTGCAACACACCAGCGGCGGCCGGTTTGAGCTCGGCCTCGGCGCCGGGTGGGCCCGCGACGAAGCCGTGAAATCGGGTCTGGCCTACCCCGAACCCCGTGACCGAGCAGGCGCCTTCGCCGAATCTGCAGAGATCATTGCTTCGCTGCTGGGCACCGGCGCATGCACATTGTCGGGCGACTACTACACGGTCGACGTCGACACGTTGGGGCCGCTCAGCGACACGACCGTGCCGCTGGTATGCGCTGTGGGCGGCCCGCGCACGATCCGCGAAGTCACACCCCATGCCGACCGAGTCGAACTCAAAGCGGCCAGCCCCGCCACTCGGGGCGGCGCGCTCGATATGGCCGCCTTGGCTGCAATCGATGATCAGCACATCATTGACCTCATTGCGCGGGTGCGCTCCGTCGACCCGGCGATCGGCATTGGCATGTTCGTGCTGTGCAACGTCGGCGATGACGAACGCACCCGTCAGATCGCCGCCATGATGGGCGACGCGGGCTATGGCCGCTTCTTTGGAGACGTCGCCAAGGTCGCCGACGGCATCGCGTGGCTTGAATCGATCGGTGTCAGCCGAGCCCAACTCAGCCCGTTCGACGACACAAGCCTCGACCGGTTGGCACCGGCGCTCTTGTGACGCGAGGTGTCGATGCCACCGCAGGCGTCGGCCAGCTGCTCGCGCACGAGGCAATCACGCGTCGGGTGTATGAGTACGCCTGGGGTATCGATACACGCGACTGGGAGCTCTATCGGTCGATCTTTGCCGACGACATCGTGACCGACTTCTCGTCGTACAACGGGTCAGGTGGCCCGATCGAGCAGACGGCCGACGAGTGGGTGGCCCGAGTGCGACCGCTATTTACCGGCCTTGACGCAACTCAGCACACGATGTCGAATCCGCTCGTCGACCTAGCGCCAAACGGCGACACTGCTCGGTGCCGCATGTACATGCAAGCCGTGCATCGCCTCGAAGACCAGCCCGAGCCTGAGTTCACGATCGGCGGCTACTACGACAACCAGCTGGTCAAACAAGGCGCTTCCGATGACGAGCATCAGTGGCTCATCACCTCGGTGGCACTCACCGTGCTGTGGCGAAGAGGCAACCCAGCGATCATGCCGATCGCCGTCGAGCGTGGCATTGCGCCGATGTAGCTACGAAGCGCCGAAGCGTTGTTCGAGTTCGTTGATCTCGGCCACACCGATCGCGTCGGTGAAATCATCGAACGATGGAAGCTCGTCGAGCAGCTCGATCGGGGTGCCGTGTTTGCGGATGCTGGCCAGAGCGGCGCGCATTGCTTGGGTAGCCGCAAGCAGCGTGCCGATCGGCATGATCACCATGGCGTAGCCAAGCTCGCGCAGCCGTTCGATCGACAGCGGCGGTGTCTTGCCACCTTCGACCCAGTTGAAGACCAGGGGAATGCCCGCCAGCTCGTTGGCGACCGTCTCGATTTCTTCTTCGCCCGTGAGCGCTTCGACGAAAAGCACGTCGGCGCCCGCGTCGGCGAACCGCTTGGCCCGATCGAGGGCGTCGTCGAACCCGTGCGGGGCCCGAGCGTCGGTGCGCGCAATCAGCACCAGATCAGGGTTTGAGCGGGCTGCGACCGCCGCTTCGATCTTGGCCACCATCTCAGCCGTTGGCACAACGATCTTGCCGTCCATGTGCCCGCACTTCTTCGGAAGCATCTGGTCTTCGAGATGCAATCCGGCAACCCCGGCCTGCTCGTAGACCTGCACGGTGCGCACCACATTGATGGCATTGCCGTAGCCGGTGTCGGCATCGGCCACGACCGGCAGATCGACGGCGGCAGTGATGCGGCGCGCGTTGTCGACCATCTCCGACAGCCCGAGCAACCCAACATCAGGGCGACCGAGCAGCGAGGCGGCGGTGCCGAAGCCAGTCATATAGACCGCGTCGAAACCGGCCTCTTCGATCAGGCGCGCACCGAGGGCGTCGTAGCAACCGGGTAGCAGAAGCGGTTCGTCTCGGGTCATGAGCTGACGAAGGGCAGCGGGACCGTCGGGTCGCGCTCGCAGAAGATCGGCCATGGGCTCCAAGCTACTCGGCGTTCTTGAACGAACCCGCTGGAGACCCCACCGACAGCATCGACAACACTGCCATGGCCGATGACTACCAACAGGCCGGCTTCAATCAGCGACTCGGGTTCGGAGATCGGCCGGCGGTGGTAATCGTCGATATGTGTGTGGCCTACTTCGACCCCGACTGTTGCCGCCACCCAAGAATGTCGGCGTGCCACTGGTCTGCGCCGGCCAAAGCGACACCGGCACGAAGTTCTGCGCCACCCACGGCGACTACCAATTCACTATCGGCACCGAAGACTTCGATGGCGTTCGAGCCGATGCGGCGCGACTGATGACGGCCGCAGAAACCACTGGGCGCGACGTCGGCGTCTACGTGCTATTTCAG
>Ga0114956_1002536_pt1 | contig 14347 bp, 12 predicted proteins | sample MaitaG_FD_87304 | JGI IMG/M metagenome (GOLD analysis project Ga0114956, IMG submission 87304) | Marine algal microbial communities from Maine, USA - Maine_Asex2 metaG | ecosystem: Host-associated > Algae > Red algae > Unclassified | place: Maine, USA | collected 2015-01-05 | reverse complement strand
TAATATGATCAGGCTGCGTTCGCGCAATGGCGCCTAACAAGGCCAAAAAGAAACTATGCCCTTCTGAACCTTGGTCTATATCGTGCAAATCAACTTCGTGGCGATGGTTTAGCCCTTTTACAAAGAGTAAACCTTTTTTACCAATCTGGTCAATCTCAATATATTTAGCTTTACCACTAGCAATTGCAGCAGCTTCTTTTTGCATGGCTGCTACTTGCTCATTCTCAACAAAGTCGTTTGTTATTTCCATTACTTGCGACATGTACGCCTTTGAATGAAATAAATCAGGTAATAAATACAAACCAGTTATTTGGCTATAAGCATAGTTACCTTCTTTTAAAACGCGTTTAATCAACTTGGCTACACCCAATAAAATAGAAGAACCAACTGTATCACCTAAAGGGCTTATAATAAAAACTTGAGGGTCACTTATTGTATAACCTGAGCTAATTAAAGTTCTTCGGTTATCAATATTATTAATTTCAGTAAGCTGTTTTCTAAGTAAGGATATTACATCTTCCTCCTTTTGAATAAAAGCTTGGTAATTTTTTTGGTAACAATTTTTATCGGTCGGGTCGGTTGAAAAATTGAATTTTCCATACTCCTTTCCATCAAAATAGCTTAGCATTTTTGCTTTGCCATTCACCACAAAATCTTTAGCAACCGACGATAATTGCGGGTTGCGCGCCTTTAATACTTTTGAGCATTGTTCAATAAGTGCTGCACCTGCATCACCTAAACCTATATATAGCGTAGGTTTAATTTTTTTGCTCATAGATTTTTCAATTCTATTTTTATCATTAAAAATTAAATGGCATTAATTGATATTAAAAGCCTGTTTTTATATCGTTTAAATGATTTTTTAAAACTGTTAATTCTTTATCAATCAAATCCTTAACTTCCGTATAACCTTTCATTTGAATAGTTTTTTCATCTAATGAAGTAAACTCTTTTATACGTGCCATAAAGTTATTGGTATAATCTTGTAAGTGCTCACTATACGCTGCATTTCCGTGCTCATTTACGTGCTTTTCTAACAAATCATTTACTTCTCGAAAATGTTTTTGTTTTGAAAAAGCATCAAAGGCTTCTTTTCTATCTTCTGCCCCTAAAGTCACCCAATAGTCGCTTGTTGGTGTGCCATCTTCAAAAGATTTTACTTGGTAGGCTTTTCTACCTTCTTTTGCAACGTAACCAAAAGCATTTGCTAAAGCCCAACTCAAAATAACTTCCTCATCATCACCACCTGGAAAAATGTCGAAGCCTTTTTCATCAATCATTTTTGCCCATTTACGATCAACATGGTAATCATACCTTGCTTGAGGGTTATCGTATTTAAGTTTATAACCAGACATGTTAAATACCGTAAATGCAGGCACAGCTGCTTCCATTTTGTAGAAATAAACTCTGTTGTTTTCGTTAGTTACCGCATAAGTTTTTCTACCTGGAATTGTTTCAATTAATTCTCTTCCATTTTCAATATCAAACAAGGCAGAATCTTCTTGACTTTGCACCCCAATTAAATAAATGGTAGCTGTTTCTAAAATGTACGATTTGTTATATCGCCATAAAGGTTCAGCACGTCTATCTAAATCGTTTATAATTTGGCGTCTTCGTTCTACAGGTAATTCCCTTAAAACAGAATCAAGATTACTTTCAACAAATGATTTTGCTTGACTACTTTGTTGGGTGTAGTCCATCAATATATTTTCAATTTCTTCAATCTTTAATTCAGGCCAAGTATGAATTGGTACTTCTTTTTCATTTAAAGTATTCACAAAGTCATTGAAACTTAAATCCTCTTTAGCTGGATTTGTTTTGCTAAAATAATCTTCGTGTAAATTAATTTGGAAAGGCTTTTGGTTGCCTCTTGCATTTTCTCTGCGCTGAATTTGCTCTTGAAAATTTCTTACTATATTTTGTAAGTCTTTACGCAGGCTTTCAAACTTCAGTTTCTTTTCTTCAACAAATTGAATAACTCTATTGTAGAAATAATAGCCTTTATCTCTTCGCTTAATTTCGTGAATTAAAGTGGCTTCACGTCTCACTTCATTATAATAATCTTCAGCAGCTAATCCAATATTTTTCTTTCTTTTTATAAAAAATGATTCTTCTGCTTCTTCAATATCAGCAATAAAGTTTTTATAACTACCTGCTAATTTTTCACGCTTTGTTAAAAATGCTTTTCGCTCTTCTTCCATTTCTAACTTGCAAATGTCCATAACACCCAAAAAGGTATCAATAAAGTTTTCAGCATGTGTCAGTCCATTTTCTCTGCTTAAAACATCATTTAAAAATTGATCGATTAAAGCCAGCTTATCGGTCAGCAATGTTTCAACTGTTTCTGTTGATTTTGTTTCGGCTAAATCAGATATTACATTTATATAATTGTTGCTTAAGGTTTGAATTTCTGCAGCTGCGCCAGCCCCTAAAGTAGTTAAACTTTCAGGCGAACGATTTGTAGTTTTTGGTAAAACAGCATCAATTATATCATCTTTATCATTGTTCTCTCTAATTTTCCACTCATCAATTTTATCATTTACTTCAGTTTGAATGTCGCCAACTGCCCCATTCATTGTTTCAATAACTTGCAATGCTAACTTTCTGCCATAAACATCTGCTAAAACTTTACCATCATAAAACAACTCACTAATACCAAAACTGGTGTAGTGTGGTGCTTTATCTTCAATTTTCATAAAGTCATCAATCTGCTTGCCTAAGTTATCCCAAGTGCTATCTCCTTTTTCAGCTATAATACCTGTTGATAGAAATAAACCTGTACCAATAAAATTCTGCAAATCAGATGTTTCAGTATAAGCATCGTTATTATTATTAGTATTGTTTATGGTAAAAATTACATCATAAGGATTGCCTTCAATTGGTACTAACTGTTGCCTTCCATAATCAATATTATGCCCAGCTAAATGACCATCCATTATAAAGTCTAATTCTTTAAATGCAGCATAACAATTTGGCTCAACATTTCTGGTACCTGAGTATTGTTTAAAAATGTCTGGCAATAATAGATATGCAATAATTCTATCTTGATTAGAAAGTTCTCCAGTATTTTTTATGATAAAAGGTATGTCAATAAATGTACCTGCGCCAGTACCACCAGAAGTTGAGCATACAACAGATATTTGCAAGTCGTTTCCACTTACTTCAAACTTATCATCATACCCTACAGAATACTTTTTAAGTTGAAGAATTTCTTCGTTAATTCTTTTTTGAACTTCTGCGAAGTTTCGCATTAAAGCCAAACGACCTAAAGAACGAATTTGACCAGCACCACGAACAATTGCTCCTGCATTTTTTAAATTCTTTTCAGGAAAAAATTCAGCAGCATGATCATTTGCTTTAATAAATTGCAAACCATCGGGCACTTGCATGTGTACATATTCATTTGCTTCTAAACTGGCAGTTACGTCTCCTTGTATGGTTACAGGTTCAAATTTATCAGTATCTAATGCAAGGAAACGTACCATTGACGGTATTTCTCCATATATAGATAGAATTTTTGCTTTTGCATAAAGGATGGATTTAACACCGGTTCCACCAAGACCGATTAACAATGATTTCTTCAGTGAAGGTTTCTTTGCCATCAATACAATCTTTTAAGTTTTAAATTTTTGGGAAATTATGAATATTCTCAATAAAAAGGTAGTTAAGGGTTTATAAAGTTTTAATTAAAACTAATTTTATTTCGAAATATTTTTGAGAAATGAAATTAAAGGGAAAAATTGCAATGATAACTGGTGCTGGATCGGGCATTGGTAGGGCACTTTCAATTGAATTAGCGCAAGCAGGCGTTCAGTTAGCTTTAACAGATTGGAATGAAAAAGGATTACAAGAAACTTTAAGCTTAATTGGTAAAACCGAAAAGACAATTTGTTCTGGCGTATTTGATATTGCCGAGCGTGAAACGACAACCGAGTTTATTGAGGAGGCAAAAATGTATTACGGTGGAATAGATATTTTAGTTAATAATGCAGGCGTTTCATTAGGTAGATATTCAATTGAAGAGGTGAAAGATGATGATTTAAATTGGCTGATGGACATTAATTTAAAAGCGCCAATACAAACAACTAAATATTTAATGCCTCATTTAAAATCAAGATCTGAAGCTTATATAGTCTTTCTATCAAGTGTTTTTGGTTTAGCTGGCATAGTGGGTCAATTTCCATATTGTGTAAGTAAGTTTGGGATTAGAGGCTTTGGCGAATCTCTAAGGATGGAGTTGGAAGACACTAACATTTCTGTATTAAATGTTCACCCTGGAGGAATTAAAACTAATATTGTTAGAAATGGAAGGTTTAAAGCAGAAGAAGGACAAGATTTAATAAATACTTTTGACGATCAATTTGCAAAAACAACTGCCGAAGAAGCTGCGAGACAAATGAGAAGAGCGATAGAAAAAAATAAGCAGCGTTTATTAATTGGAAGAGATGCCAAAGCTTTAGACATTTTAGTTAGGTTATTTCCAACTGCCTATTCAAAGGTGTTAAATAGAATTTTAAAAAGGTCAAAAATTTAATATAAACAGAAAGTTAAAAGTACTTTTGTAAAAAGCGAAATAATATGACTGCAAATAAAATCCCTGGTGTATCACATTTAGATAGGATAAAATGCATGCCTGATATTGTTTCAAACCCAATTCCATTTTTACTGAAATGGGCAGCTGAACATGGAGAAGTTTATCGTTTTCCGATTGGTAGAAAAAACGGCTTAGTAATAACTTCACCTTCAATAATTCAACAAATACTGCAAAAGAAACATAAGTCATTTGAAAAGTCTTTGCTACAAACAGAAATGTTGAGCAGGTACATTGGCAATGGCTTGCTTACAAGTACTGGCGATTATTGGTTAAGACAAAGAAGATCTATTCAACCTGCATTTCATAAGCAACGTTTAGAGCAAGTAAGTTCATTAATTGTTAGAGAGATTAATAAGTTTAGTGATGAACTTGAAGGCTTTGCAGCCAAAGAAAAGGTTGTAGATATGTCGGCATTAATGATGAAGTCTACATTTCAAATTATTGGTAAAAGTTTGTTTAGCGATAGCCAAACTCAAGATGATTTAGAATTTATTGGAAATGTAATAACAGCAGTACAAAATCACTTTGTAAAAAATGTAAGACTACCGTTTTTAAGGTTTTATTATGAAAAATCTGGAACCAATAAAAAGTATGAGAACTTAATTAGAAGCTCAGACTTTGTAATTGACAGAATAATTAAAGAAAGAAAATTAACTGGTAAAAGTAAAGGTGATTTGTTAGATATGTTGTTGGATATTACCTATGAAGATACTGGCGAAGGAATGACCAACAAACAACTTAGAGATGAATCTTTAATTTTATTTGTTGCAGGGCACGAAACAAGCGCAAATGCAATGACTTGGCTTTGGTATATTTTGGATAAATACCCTGAAGTGGTTGAAAAATTGCGAAAAGAATCGGAAACGATTTTAAATGGTGCAGACCCAACTTTTGAAAATGTAAGAGATTTAGTTTACACCAAACAAGTTATTCAAGAAAGTATGCGTTTATATCCACCTGCTTGGATGATGGATAGGGTAGTAAGAGAAGATATTGCAGTTGAAGGTTATGAATTTAAAAAAGGAGATATTGTATTGCCCTTTATATTTGCGGTACATCGAAGTGATAAGTTTTGGGAGCAACCTGAAGTTTTTAATCCTGAAAGATTTAGTAAAGACAATGAAAAGCAGATTCCATCATTTGCTTATTTCCCTTTTGGTGGTGGACCAAGGTTATGTATAGGTATGCAGTTTGCCATGATGGAAATGCAATTTATGTTGGCGATGCTCATTAGAAAGTTCAAGTTTACCTTAGCACAAGCGCATGAACCTAAACTTCAGCCTTTGGTTACTTTACGTCCTAAGGGTTCACTTAAGATGAAAATTTCTTTAGTGTAGTCTATCTTTTTTCTAAACAAGTAAGTTCTACTAACTGGCCAGCCATACAAATGCTTGCAAAACCATCTGCTACTTTATAGCTAATCCAAACTTTGGTTCCATCTTTTATAGTTACATTTTTTTCAAATGAACCAAGGTTGGTTGGTTCTAATTTTTTTTCATTTTCTAATTGTAACATCATCCCACAACCATCTAAACCTTCCATATTTACAAAAATGGCTTTTACTCCATTATCGCAAGGTGAATTATCGTTTGAATTATTTTTGGTTGAATTGCATGTGTTCAGTAACAGCATTGTTATTAAGTAAATTGAACAAAGCGTTTTCATTATTTTGATTTATAATTATCTAAAAATTTAATATTGCGTTTTAAGCCTTCGTATTTTGTTCGCTTTACTGGCGAATTTCTAAACAGTTCATTAAATATTTCTTTTGTTAATTCTTGCCATTCGGTAGCTTTCATATTTAGTAATTCTTCTGAAGGTTCAAACAATGGTTCTTTATTTTTAATAGAAAACTTGTTCCAAGGGCAAACATCTTGGCAAATATCGCAGCCAAACATCCAATTATCCATTTTGCCAGCAAAGTCGCTTGGTATTTCTTCTTTCAATTCAATAGTTAGGTATGAGATGCATTTACTACCATCAACCATATAAGGTTCAACAATAGCATCGGTTGGGCAAGCATCTATGCAAGCAGTGCAAGTGCCACAATGGTCTTTTATTGGCGAATCACTTTCTAATTCTAAATCAGATATAATTTCTGCAATAAAAAAGAAAGAACCCATTTGTCTATTTAATAAATTACTGTGTTTGCCTTGCCAACCTAAGCCGCTACGTTTCGCCCAAGCTTTGTCTAAAACTGGTGCGGAGTCAACAAATATTCTTCCATCTATTTCACCAATTTCTTCTTGAATATTAAAAACGAATTCTTTTAGTTTATCTTTTATAACAAAATGATAGTCTTTATTGTAAGCATATTTTGAAATTTTTGGAGCTAATTCATCTTGCTGCTTTTTATCAGTATAATAATTATATAACAAACTAATTACAGACTTTGCACCAGGCACCAACTTCCTTGGGTCCACTCTTTTATCAAAGTGATTTTCCATGTAAGTCATTTTACCATGATGACCTTGTTTTAGCCACTTTTCTAATTGTTTAGCTTCTTCACTTAACAACTCAGCTTTTGAAATACCGCAAAAATCAAATCCCAATCGTTTTGAAATTTGTTTAATTGTATAGGTATTTGCAGCTTTGCTCAATATAAATTATTTTAAAAATTATGAATGCTCAAATTAAGCTGTTTTTATTGATTTTTAGTTTTTGTGTGTTTAATAATAATTCGACTTTAGCATTTGAGGGAAATAAATCAAACAACAATCAACTTAAAATTTTAAATTGGAATGTTTACCAACTGCCAGTTCCTTTTTTTAGTAAAGATAGAATGGAACGGACCGAAGGTATTATTGAGGTTTTAAATCTATCGGGTTATGATGTAAATGTAATGCAAGAAGTATTCTATAAAAAATCATTCAACAAATTAGCTGAAGGCTTAAAAGAAAAATTTCCCTATCAAGTTTTACCCGATATTAAAAGAGGTGTGATTATAACTAATTCAGGCAATTTGATAATAAGTAAACATCCTATAAAGTACATCAATTCTATTGAGTACGCTGAATGTAAAGGTGATGATTGTTTAGCAAGAAAAGGAGCCTTGTTGTGCAGTGTTGAAATAAATGGAATGACCTTACAAATATTAGGAACACATTTACAGGCTGGTGGAGGTAATGGACGAAGCGAAATAAGAGCAAATCAAAGAAAACAAATTGCTGAATTGTTAAAGCAAAATAAAGTTACAGGAGTTGCTCAAATATTATGTGGAGATTTTAATACCAACAAATATGAAGTTAAAAAGTATAATCAGCTTATAAGGTCTTTACAATTAGAAGAGGAACATATTTCTGAAACTGAAACTTGGCCAGCGAAATCTTATAAAACTAAAAAGATGCATCAATCGATTTTAGATTATATTTTTTATAAGCCAAATGGTACTGCAATAAATATTTTAAGCTATAATATAATGGATTTTGTTCATCCTAAAACCAAATTGGCCTTGGCTGACCATGCTGCGGTTGAGGCGGTAATAACTTGGTAAAAAACTTTTTTAATAAGCCTTCATTGGCGTCCAATCATCCTCACCTTTTGGCAATAATTCAAGTAGATGAAACATTGGCATATACAAATCGCCAGGTCCGAATGAGTCGTATGAGGTATGATAAACAGTGCCATCAGATTGACGATGAAAAACAGAAAAACCAGGCATTGTACCATGTTCGTTTTCAAAACCCATATCCTTTTTAAAGCTATTTCCTACGCTCGATAACATATTAAAATTCCAATTTCTATCTGAAGCGAACGCTTTCATGTCTTCAACAGAATCTGGGGAAGAAACAAACCAAGGTAAACGTTCTGACAAGTGTTTTTCAAAACCATTAAAACCATCTGCCCAAAGGGTGCAGTAAGTGCAAGATTTACCCATATTGTGAATCACTAATAATTCATCACGCTCATCAAATAATGAAAATAAGTTTATTGCATTGCCATTTATATCTTTAAAAGTGTAGTCTTCAATTTTTACACCAACACGTTTACGTTTTAGATTGTTAAGTTCTTTTCTCTTTTCGTGTAAATGACTTTCTAATGTTTTAATTTGGTCTTCTAATGCTAACTCGTTCATAGGTTTTATTTTACTAATTTATTGATGTACTATTAAAGGATAAGGGTAGTAAATCTTTTATACTTTTTATAATAACAACCTCTTCATTCGGACCTAAAATATAAACTTTCAAATTTTCTTTCCATTTGTCTTCATATTCTAAAATTGTTTGTCGGCAACCACCGCAAGGAAAAACGGGTTCTTTAATGTTTTTACCTTCAAAATCAATTGTTAATGCAATAGCTTTTATAGCTTCATTCGGAAAGTTTGAGGAAGCATTAAATAAAGCAACACGCTCCGCACACATTCCATTTGGATATGCTGCGTTTTCTTGATTGTTCCCTTTTATTATTTCACCGTTGGCCAATAATACAGCAGCACCAACTTTAAAATTTGAGTAAGGTGCATAAGCCATCTTTGCAGCTTCTTTTGCTGCTTTTATTAAGGATTGTTCTGTTAATGAAAGCGCATTTAAATCTTGCTCAATTTCATAACTTGTTTTTATTTCAATCTTTTGCTTTGTCAACATCAATAAATATTTTGATTTAAAAGTGTTGTTTTTTTTGCCTTTAAGTGTAAGGTAGAGTTATAATATGTTTTTAACAACATAAACAGTAATTATTGAAGCTACTAATAATTTGGCTACGGCGCTAAAAAAAACACCAATAACCGCTCCAATTCCAGCTTTTAACGCTTCTTGCAATTGTTTTTGTGTGGCCATTTCAGCTAGAGTAGCACCAACTAATGGTCCTATAATTATTCCGAAAGGCATAAAAAACAAACCAACTATTAAACCAATTACGGCACCTATTGCTCCGTATTTTGAACCACCAAACTGCTTTGCACCAATCATTGGCATTATGTATTCTACACCCATTGCAAGTGCAGTTGCAATGCCTAAACCAATTAATAATGATAGGGGAATTGATTCTGTTTTATCGGAAAAATGAACACACAGCAAACCTAAATAATTAAAAATAGTACCTGGCAAACCAGGAAGAATACATCCAATTATTCCAATAATACTCAGAACAACTCCTAAAACAATAAGTCCCGTGCCCATATATTATTTGTTAAATGGCTTCTTTAATATCGTCCACTAATTTGTTGTAAATTTCTTTGTATTCTGAACAACTTGGATCTTTTAATAAAACGTTTTCACGTTTTGAAAATATGAAACAATGCGATTCATTACGCTCAGTTCCAATACCATCTTTTGCCTTGTACTCATGACGAATTATATATTTATCTGGCTCTTCAGTTGCTTCAAAAAACTTTGGAATTATTTCCCAATCTACAGGCTTGTAGCTTCTTGGGTTTACGATTGATTTTTTTAAATATTCTTTAACTTCATTCTTTATATGCTTTTTATCCTTTTCAACCAATCTATTTGTTGAAGGTGTGCAGCTAAAAAAAGTAAGGGAAAAAACTATTGCTATAATTGTAATGTATTTCATTATTTGATTTATTTATTGATACAAGTTTACAATGAAAATATTACAAAAAAAATTCCTGATCTAAACTTTTAATTATCTAATTACTTGCTAATCAGTTATGGGCATAAAAAAAGCCTCTTAACCAAACCCGATAAAGAGACTTTTTAAACAATAAAAATTTAAAGCGCTGTAAGGGGAGGATTCGAACCTCCAAGGAGCAGTTAGTCAATCGAAGGTCAGATAAATTGTAATCTATCTACCTGACCTTCGGAGATTTATTCCAAATTCTCCACCCTCGAGACAGGAGGGCACGGCTGCCAATTTCGTCACCTTACAGTATGTGTGAACAACTTCACCATGTAATAAGAACTAATGCAAATCTAAGTGATTTGTTAGTATTATAACGAATCATTTAAATAAAAGTTACAAAAAATCAATTTCATTTAATAAATTAGTGTTTTTATTAAAAAATATTTAAAAGATGATTCAAAATAACGATTCTTTTTACGGAATTGACAATTTAGATAAAGACATATTATCCATTTTAATGAAAGATGGAAGAACACCTTATACAGAAATAGGTAAAAAGTTATTTTGTTCTGCCGCTACAGTACATGTAAGAATGAAAAAATTAGAAAGATTAGGCGTTGTTAAAAAGCAGCAACTAATTATCAATTATAAAGCAATAGGTTATGATATTGCTGCTTTCTTAGGTATTTTTTTAACGAGTAGTTCAATGTATGAAAAAGTAGCAAATGAATTAAACAAAATTCCTGAAATGGTTGGTTTGCACTATACCACTGGCGCCTACAGTATGTTTGCTAAAATAATTTGTAGAGATACAGATCATTTAATGGAGGTTTTGCACTCAAAAATTCAATGTGTCACTGGTATTCAAAGAACTGAAACGTTAATATCTTTAAAAGAAAATTTAGATAGACCTTTAAAGATTAGTTAACAACCAAAAGGCTAATCAAGTTTTCTATTGCAGTTATCAATTTGTACATTTGCAGCCTAATTAATAAAAAATAATGAAGCATATTTCAATTTTTCTACTGCTCAGTACTATAACTATTTCAACAACCTTCGCAGGCACTTATGATGATGTGGTAACTATTTTCAATACAAGTTGTGCATTTAGTTCTTGTCATGATTCAAGTAACCCAGCTGCAGATATTGATTTTTCTTTGAATGGAAATGAAATTTATAGCCAATTAATAAATGTAACACCTCAAAATACTACCGCCGCAGCAAAAAACAACAAGTTAGTTAAGCCTGGCGATCCTGCAAGAAGTTTTCTTTATAGAAAAATGAATTACAATTTACACACAGACAGTGAATTAACAACAGGTGAAAATAGTGGAATGCCCACTGGTGGTGCTCTTGATAATCATCAAATAGAATTAGTGCGACAATGGATATTGTTTGGTGCAAAAAATGATGGAGCAACTTATGTTAATCCTGATATATTAGAAGAGTATTATACAATGGGTGGCTTAGATGCTTTAGAAGCACCAGAAGCTCCTGCTGTTGGAGAAGGCTATCAAATTCAATTAGGACCAATATTTTTAGCACCAGGTGAGGAAAGAGAATATATATATAGATATGAGTTGCAAAATGAAGAAGCTTTAGAAACAAATAATATTGAGGTGCTTATGAATCAACAATCTCATCATTTTTTATTTTTTAAATTTAATGATGGAGAAGAATTTGCACAAGCCGATGGCTTAATTGGAGTAACTGGCTTAGGTGGCAATAGTGGTCAAGCAATTACAAGCGATACCAAAATGGTAGGCGGCTGGGCTTACAGTAGGAATTTAGAATTACCTGAAGGAACAGCTTTTAAGTGGGATCAAAACCAAGTATTAAAATTAAACTATCATATTTTAAATTACAGTACAACTGGCATTTTGCCTGCTACTTTATATGTAAATGTTTATACGCAACCTGAAGGCACAGCATTAATGGAAATGCATTCCGAATTCCATTTATCCATAGAAGAAGATCAAACGGTTGGGCTTATTTTTCCGCCAGGAGAAAGTGAACACTCTTGGCATATGAGTAATTTTGAAGAATCAACAGGTAATAATGATACAGTTCATATTTGGACTTTAGGTTCGCACACCCATAAATATGGAGTTGATTTTGATGTCTTTTTGAATGATGATGGTCAACTTGGTGAACAAGTATATGAAGGCTTTTATAATTTAGATTACACAACCTTGCTTAACTACTATAACTATGCAGAACCAGCATTTAGAATTTTTGATGATGAATATTTATCAATAAGAGATGGCGATGGATTGTTTATTGAAGGCGTTTATAACAATACAAGCTCACAAATAGTAACAGCAGGTTTAACAACAGAAGATGAAATGTTTGGCGTTTTCTTAAACTATCTGGTAGGTGATATTTCTGTACTTGAGCAAGATACAACACCAATTGTAGGTTTAAATGAACTACAGCAAAATTCAAATTGGCAAGTGTATCCAAATCCAACAACTGGTCAAGTAAGTTTAATATTGCCTAAAAATATTGATGATTTAAATATTGAAGTTTACAATACAGCAGGTGAATTGCTTTTTGGTGAAGCAATTACAAATGGCGCATCAAAGTGGCACCTCAATTTAGAAAATCAACTAAACGGTATTTACATAGTGCAATTAAAAGCTAATAACTTTAACGAAATTCAAAAGCTTACTGTTCATAGGTAGTTTTATCTATTCTATATAAAAATTTTTAAAAGCGCTTTTCATTTTTTTGATTAGCGCTTTTTTTTTGGAACAACAATTCTTGTCAGCAAGTGATAGCTTCGCATTTAAATGTGAACATTATCAATCAATTCTACGTATAAACTTGAGATGTTATTTTGATATAAATATATATTAAAATAGATAAAATGATGGATGTTAAAATTGCAATAAAAGCTACTGTTTATTGAAGATCAATAAATAAAAATATAAATGTAGTGTATGTATACAGTTAAACATTTATCTAATAATTGTTAGTCTAATGTAGAATTATATGAAGCTAATTGATTTTAAAACAATATAATACCCATAATATCCAATAGTTAGAGAATATTTTTAATCTTAAATAAAGTAGAAAGATAGTGGTTATGAATTCTACAATAATTAAACTAAACATAGGTTTAGTCTTTTTGTATTATGTATTATTTGCAATTTTAAAGTGCAAAAAAGTAATAGTAATTACTGATTTCTTTTCAAAAGAAAACTCTAAAGACTTTAACTATCCGAGTCTTTTCTTGCTTGTTTTCGATCCAACTTCAAAAATTATAATTCACAAATATGAATAATTTATTCAAAATTATAGTACTGCTCGTATTATCATGTACAAGTTTTAAAGCTTTTGCACATTCAACACAAATTGCTTATTGCACACAAGCAAATGGTGATATTCGGCTATACATGGAACATTGGCATGGCAATATTTCAACAGCAACAGTTGCAGGAACTTTTATTGATATGAATGTAACTTCAGGAGGAACAACAACCTTTTTAAATGCCGTTGCTCAAGGAACAATAAACAATAATACACCTATAACTGCCTTACCTTGTGGTCCAGGAGCTACTATGAATATAGTTTATGCTTGCCCTAATTTAGCCAATACTTATAATGAATGGGTTTACTTTGATTTTCCACCACCAGGTTGTGAAGATCCATTAATTATTGACGTTTTAGGTGTTAGTGGTACAAACACCTTTTATTTTGATGAAGGGTGTGCGGCTTTAATGCCATCTTCATTTAGTGAAACATTTGAAGATATTGCAGGTCCAATTTTAGTTTGCCCTCCAGATGAATTTTATGAATGTATTGAAGATGTACCTGCAAATACAATAACAACTTTGCCCTTATACTATTCAGCAGGTGGAACTGCCGTTGATGGTTGTGAGCCATCTGGCTTTGCCTATCTAGGAGAAACACAAAGTGGTGGTTTAAATACCGCAGATGGTGCTATAGGTTGCCCTGGTAATCCTATCGTTTTAACTCGTACTTATCAAGTTACTGATTCTCAAGGCAATTCCTCAACTTGTACAATCGACATTTATGTGCAAGATGATACAGCACCTGCCGTTTTTAGTTGTCCTTCAGATTTAAATACAAATTGCGATGCTTCAGATCTTACACCCTACACAACTTATGCTCAGTTTCAAGCAGATGGTGGTTCCGCATCTGATGTTTGCGCTATTGATGAGTCTTCTCTAACTTTTATTTCTGATGCCTCAGATGGAATGATGAATC
>Ga0114956_1002535_pt1 | contig 14349 bp, 11 predicted proteins | sample MaitaG_FD_87304 | JGI IMG/M metagenome (GOLD analysis project Ga0114956, IMG submission 87304) | Marine algal microbial communities from Maine, USA - Maine_Asex2 metaG | ecosystem: Host-associated > Algae > Red algae > Unclassified | place: Maine, USA | collected 2015-01-05 | reverse complement strand
GATGGCGACACGGTTTTACATACAGAAAATGGTCGAATATTGAGCCAGTTCAATTTTCGAATTCAACATCCCGACGATGATGCATATCTGGTGCTTGATAAAAGACTAAATGGAGCCAACACTCCGGGTTTAGAACTTTTCAATGCCGATGGCGATCCCGTGATTCGCCTTGTGACTGACTGGAACAATACGGGTGATGCTCGTATCATCACAGATGAGGTAGAAATAAAAGGTGGTTCCGATCTTGCGGAGCTATTTGAAATCACCAATAGCGAAACCGAAGTAGAGGCTGGTTATCTAGTCTCACTCGATCCCACTGCTCCCGGTAAATTGCAAATTTCAAGCGAGCGATACGACACAAAAGTTGCCGGCATTGTCTCAGGCGCCAATGGCATCAAGCCCGGAATCCTGATGGGTCAAGACGATACCATGGCCACCGGAGATGATCTTGTCACGCTCTCCGGCAGAACATATGTAAGAGCCAACGCGACAAACGGTGCAATCAAAATTGGTGACATGATTACAAGCTCAGCGGTAGCCGGTCAGGCTATGCGGGCAAGCAACAAGAAAAAGTCTCGCGGAGCTGTGATTGGCAAGGCGATGACCGAACTGGTGGATGGAGAAGGATTCATTTTGGTATTGGTAAATCTTCAATAGCCATGAGACTAAAGATATATTTCATCGTTCTCACTGGGATACTCCTGGTGACTTCGTGCCAAGAACAGAAAAACGATCCAACACCTTCGCCATTCGGTAGAACGGAATGGCGCTCGATGATGCGCAATCACGATGCCAGTCCGGAGAAAGTGTTGGCTGCACGAGCAAAAATCAGAAATGAATTTGATGGCTTGAAAAAGAGCACTGCCAGAGATGCAGGTCTAAATAAATGGGAGGAACAAGGACCAGGATATGCTGGAGGCAGAATAAGAGCGATTGCCCCACATCCCACTGATCCAGACATCATCTATTTGGGAGGTGTCGCTGGTGGAATTTGGAAAACGACAGATGGAGGAGCTACCTGGGATCCACTCAATGATTTTCTGCCTAGTCTCTCGGTCACCAGCATCATCATTAATCCTACGCAACCTGATATCATGTTTGCAGCCACGGGAGAGGCAATCACCGCTGGTAGCCAGACTGCACCGAATAGTTTTCCAGGTGCAGGGTCTACTCCGGGAGCAGGCATTTTTCGCAGCAACGACGGTGGTGATACCTGGAGTCTATTGCCATCTATTGATCCGTCCAATCTTGACAAATTCTACTGGGTGAATACCCTTGAATTTGATCCAAGTGACTACTCAGCTTTCTATGCGGGAACCAGCAATCGTATGATCAATGGAGGCGGCTTTGGTGGTGCAGTCACCGGCACCGCATATAGATTTTCGGACAATGGCTCCGCTTTTGAAGAGCTCTACACAGCTAGTCTAAATGGGGTCGTTGATATCGAAGTACATCCAGCAGAGCCAGATCACATTTATTTCGGTCATATGCTGGGCGCCGTTGAGCAGCTTGTGGTAGGAGGTGTAAAAACATATCCTCAGCTAGACTTCGCTGTTGGCTTTCCCACCAACTCAAGGAGAGTAGAGTTTAGTTTTGCTCACTCTAACTCGAATGTGGTTTATGCTTTCAATGCTGGCCCATCTTTCTCGGGCGGAGAATTATGGAAAACAATCGATGGAGGAAGCAATTGGTCTAACAAATTTCTTGTGGATGATGTCTTGATAACTGGAACAATAATGAATCCGGCCGATCTGGGAGGGTATGCTGGTGCACTCTGGGTAGATCCTCTTGATGAAAACAACGTGGTCATCGGAGGTTTGGATTTGTATCGGAGTATTGACGGAGGTAGCACTTTTACGCAGATTAGTGATTGGGAAGACAACGACAATGGAACAGGTACCTCAGCTCATGCAGATCATCACGTTATTGTCGAAGCAAGTGATTATTCCGCAGCAAATAAAGAAGTCTACTTCGGCAACGACGGGGGAATCGCCAAAGCAAGCAACTATGCCACGGTGACCGAGACAGTCGGTTGGGATCTGCTCAACGGCACATCACTCGGCATCACTCAATTTTACGAATCAGATGTATATGATACCACATTTATTGGTGGAGCACAAGACAATGGTACATCCGTATCTCAGGACGATGCAGACACATGGTACAATTTATTTGAAGGTGATGGAGGAGGTTGTGCAATCTCGCATCAGAACCAGCGACTAGCCTATTTTTCCAGTCAAAGTGGTAATATAAGGGTGACGGATCCTGCATACCTTTCTCCTCTTCGAGATGATCCGTTCGTGCAACTCTCACCAACTTACGAGGACTTTTCGGTCTTCGTTTGTCAAATGCAAACTTTTCCCAATGATGGAACAAAGCTTCTAATTGGGTCGTACAAACTTTTTGAAACGGAGGCCGATGCCACATTTCATACGATGCTAACGATCACCGACAGGTCTCCAAAAGCAGTCGACTACGGCGACCCTATCACAGCATTGGATATATCAAGCGGAGGGGATACCGTGGTGATCGGCTATTATTCTGGCGAAGTATGGCTGGGCAGGGTGCTTGCTCCAAGTTGGGTTTGGACTCAGTTGGTAGATTACAACAAGGTCATCACCTCCATTGACATTGCACCATACAACAAGAAAAAAATTGCGGTCACTCTGGGTGGATACATTGATGATAATGTGCGGATCACTACCGATGCCGGAGTCACCTGGAATGAAAAATCCAATGGCATTCCTGCTCTGCAGATCAATTCGATACGCTGGCATCCCGATGCTACTGGCTTCATCTATGCGGGTACGGATCTTGGTATTTTCTCTTCAGACGATGGGGGAAACAATTGGAACGTGACACCAAATTACAATGGTGTTAGCGATGGCCCCGTATTTACGGAAGTCTCAGAGTTGCAATTTAGCAAAGGGGTGACCTCTGCGAGTTTCCACTACTTGTACGCGACCACTTTTGGCAGAGGCATCTGGCGGACGGAAAACATCGTACGAGCGAATTCATACATCGACGAAGATTACATTGGTGCACAGCAATTTGGTACCCAGAACAAACCCTTTGAACTTATCGAGCAAGCGATAGAAAGAGAGGCGCATGGCCAGACCTGGTATTTTGATGCCGAGATAAATGAAACCGATAGTAGGACCAATTATCCGGTACCTGCAGGAGGCGCAGTTCTTGATAAACGGATCGGAGTAATTAAGAAATTTCCAGGGAAAGAAGGGCCGGTGGTGATTGGAAACTGAATATAATTAATAATTAATAGTGAATAATTAATAATTGGAAGAAGAATATCACCCTTTTAGGTGATACGGCAAAGGCGATCAAGACGTACCATTGCTTATGTTTTGATCACCTTTTGACGATGACTTGAGCTGAGCATTTTTGATACATTCGATTAACCCGAGAAGTAAATAGTGATTTCAACTTTCTAGCTGTATTTTACATGACAATATTCAGATCCATGCATTCATTTCACCGCTTTCTAATCCTTTGTGCTGGCATTTGCCTCCTACCCCTCTCCCTCAATGCAATTGTCACCAAGTGGGTGGTGGGCAACGGTGATTGGAACCAGGCCGCCAATTGGGACAACGGAGTACCCAAATCTGCTGACAGCGCAATGATTGATCCGGGAAGTCCAGTTGTGGTCACCTTACCCGCATTTTCGATGGGTGTTGCCGCCCACATCACCATTGGTGCAAGCATGACGCTCCGGGTAGTACAAGATGCAGAACTCAGGGTCGGGTCACCTCTGGGAAGCACAAGCGATAGTACAGGCATCTATCTTGCGGGCAAACTTATTATTGACGGTAGACTGAATGTCGGTCGCATAGGTGGTGACGGAATCTTTATAGCTTCCAGCGGCGGACTCGACAATAATGGGGAGGTAGTCATATTCGAAACTGCCCTGCATGGCGCATTTGTTGAAGGTCTATTTGAAAATGACAGTACGCTCACAGTAGTAGACGCAGGAGAAGAAGGCATTCAGACCAGCGGTGCAGGAATATTGCTCAACAATAGTCTCATAGATATCGGACCCACCGTTCCTTTTAAAAACGACATGCGAATTTTCGGTAGTGCTACATCAATCAATACTGGCACGATAACCCTAGCGTCTCATTTAAATATATTAGGAATAGCTGGCCCAGCAACTTTACAAAACTCCGGCACGATCACCGCAGAATTATTAAATGTTTCATTCACGGGTGCGATCGAGAACGAGGGTAAAATTGAAATAGCAAATACTGTAAATGTGACAACCAATGCACTTATCGAAAATGATGGAGTAATTGTAGCCAATTATTTATTCGCAAACAGTCAGATAATGAACAGAGATACTATTGTAGTCTTCAATAGCTCAACAGTAAATCCCGGCATTCTCATAGACTCTGGGGAAGTAAGCCCGAATGTATACATCGGAACAATTGAAAACGAAGCTACCGGTGTCATTCTGGTCACAAGTACTCAGGAGGTTGGCATCATCTGCAAAGGCAGTACCAGTCTCAGCAATGCAGGAGAAATTTACGTTACGACAACAAGTACAGATCTCGGACTGCAGGTAGATAATCTGGCGACCGTCACCTGTACTTCAACCTCACTCACCGCAATCGAAAGTATAGGTGATCCCTTACAGGTCGATGAAGGGGCGGTGCTCGACGTGCAGTTGGGGGCGATATTTGAGACAAACTAAGCCAATGTTCTCGTGCAATCCCGAATTTAGGAAACAGCGAATTTTAATTTAGTCCGTATACGCATGTTCAAATCAACATCTCTACTTATTCTGGCGATCGGCCTTTGCGCTTTTTCAGCCTTTGGACAAGATTGTTTTCCCAACCGATACATCAATGATCTCTTTAATGTTTCGGTGACGCAAGAGCCTGCGATTTTTGCAACGGTCCCCGATCTGGACTCTCCTTTTTTAAATGAAAACAATACCACCGACCAAGATTTATCGTACGATTTCTATGAACCGGTCGGTGATACGTTGTCTCAACGACCTCTGATTATCGTTTCCTTCGGAGGTTCGTTTCTCCTTGGCGATAAACGACAATCAGAATTGGTCGAATATTGCGAAGCGATGACTCGCAAGGGATTTTGTGTGGCCAGCATCGACTATCGCATTGGGTTTAACTTCCTAAGCACCAATAGTGCCGTGCGTGCCGTCTATCGAGGGGCGCAGGACTTCCGCGCAGCGGTGCGATATTTTCGTGAGCATGCAGCGACCTACCGGATAGATCCGGATCATGTTTTTGGAGGGGGCAACAGTGCTGGATCCATCAATGCGATTCACGCAGCCTATCTGGTCGAAAGTGATCGAGCAGCCTCTACCCTACTAGCAGCGACCTACAACAATCCAGACCTGGGAGAAATTGACAGTTCTGGAAACGACATTGATCAGCCGGGTGCACCGAATGCAATAGTTAATTTTTGGGGAGGCATTGGAGACACGAGCTGGATAAATGCGGGAGACGCGCCCATTAGCAGCTACCATGGTTTAGCTGACAATGTGATTAACCCAAATACCGGAAGTCCTTTTGATTTTTCAATTTTTCCTGAATTGCACGGGTCCATTCCAATGCGACAGCGGGCAAATAATATCGGAGTGCCTAATTTGTTGGATACCTTTCCAGGGCTCGGTCATGAATTTTGGGACGACCCGGTGATGGCGCAACTTCTGGTCGATTCTGCTTCTGTATTTCTGCACCGCTATATGCGACCGAAAGCACCGATGGTCATCGGAGAGCTCAAGGTGTGCGAAGGCACTCGGGATACCTTCGGCGTGCCGGGCACTCCGATCAGTTCTTCTTTGTGCTGGTCCGTCACAGGAGGTACCATCGTAGATTCTGCCAGGCAGTACATCGCAGTCGAATGGGGTAGTTCCAGCTCTGGGACCGTCCAAGTGCTGCAAAAAAATTATCTCGATGCGGTGAGCGAGACCACTACGATAGATATTATCATTAATCCTGCACCCTTGGCAAATTTCACTCATCAGCCCGACGGACCCAATACACTCTTCACCGACTTATCCATTGATGCCGACTCTCACAGTTGGGATTTTGGCGATGGCAATACATCGATGTTGGCAGATCCGACCCACACCTATGTGACCAACGGAATTTACACAGTCACCCTTACGATTGAAAATCCGGGAGGTTGTGTAGACACATTCACCACCACGGTGAAGCAATTATGCCAACCCACTCTGACCGTCACAGTTGATCCCACCCCGACAGGCACTTACCAAGCTCACGAATGGGTCGAATCGAGTAAAATTCTTGCCGGTGGGTCTAATGTTACCTTTAGGGCGGGCACGTATGTCGAATTGCAAGCAGGGTTTGAGGTAAATTTGGGGGATGAGTTTTTGGCGCAAATTGAGGGCTGCCCTTAATTAATTGAGAATTGAGAATGGAGAATTGAGAATTGAGAATGGAGAATGGAGAATGGAGAATTTTGTCCGAGCGACTACTAAGCCTGCCTGTTCGGCAGACAGGCTTGAAGCGAAGCGATTGGTAAGCGCGAGATAGCAATTCCTCTGCTAACCAAAGCCCCAAGCCACAAAACTCCTCTAAGTCCTATCTTGCACGTATTAATTGACAATTGAAAATGGATAATTGATAGCATTTCCAAAGATTCCTCACAGGCAACTCACGCGAGAAGCACTTGCCGTTCTGTTGCTGATCGCTGACATTTTTTTTCTCTCAATCGGGGTCACAGCCCAAACCAACTACTACGTCTCCACCACCGGCAACAATTCCAATCCAGGCACTCTGGCATCGCCCTGGCAAACCCTGCAACATGCTGCTAGCAATGTTGGTACCGGAGATGTGGTCAATGTACGTGGAGGAACTTACAATGAAAAAGTTGAAATTTTTGCCAGTGGCACACAGACCGAGCCCATCACCTTTCAATCATACCAGAACGAAACTGCCATCATCGATGGGGGCGGCATCACCTCGCTCGAGGCCATCATCGGAATCTGGGGTGCAAACTACATCACCATCGACGGATTTATTATTCAAAATAGCATTGGGTTGGATGCCATTGGGATTGTGGCCTCAGGCTCAGTAAATGGAATAAAAATCATCAACAACGAAATTCGAAATATCCATTTTTCAGCAAATCCGAATGCTGCGGTTACCGAATTTACCAGTGCCCAACCGATTATCGTTTTAGATACAGACGGCTCCAATGCAGTAAATAATATAATTATCAAGAATAACGAAGTGCATGATTGTCGCACCGGCTACAGCGAGGCACTCACGGTGGGTGGAAATATAGATGGGTTTCTCATCAAAGAAAATACCGTCTATAATATTTCAAACATTGGGATCGATGCCGTCGGACACTATGGTGATGCCCCTGCCAATGATCAGCCCCGCAACGGCACCATCACCCAAAATACGGTCTACAACTGTATATCTCCATATGCCCTCGCAGCCGGAATTTACATCGATGGCGGCAAAGACATTGTCATCTCTCGAAACGAAGTCTACAATTGTCAGTGGGGCATAGAAGTGGGGTGTGAGATTATCGGAGAATCAACCAGTAGAATTACGGTGATTAATAATATAATTTATGAAAATGATGACGCCGCTCTTGCAATTGGTGGATATGATTTTCTCAACAATGGATCTGGCAGAGTCACCGACTGTCTTTTCAGAAACAACACGTGCTATGGCAACGATAAAAATGCTGCCGGTCTTGGAGAAGAAACCACTGACTTGGCCATCACATACACTGAAAATTGTACGATCCAAAACAACATCTTTTATGTAACAAATTCCATCGCCCAGGCTTGTTATATTGATTCAGGATCAATCAATCTGACCCTGGATTACAATATCTACTACGAGACTTCTGGTGCATCCAATCTCGGATTTGATTATGCAGGCAATTATTACTACGGATTTAGCACGTATCAATCCGGAGCAAGTCAAGACCCAAATTCACTGGGATCGAATCCATTGTTTGTCGATCTCGGATCAGATGATTTTCACCTACAGTCTGGATCTCCCGCAACCAATCTGGGAGACCCAAGCACTGCCCTTGTCTCAGGCGAAACCGATTTCGACGGTGCAACGCGCGTCGTAGGTGGTCGCATCGATGCAGGTGCTTTTGAATCCGGAAGCACAATTCCCAATCAGGAATATCTGATCGAATCGACATCCATTGAGTTGATACATGAGCCTGATTCCGACGTCATTTATATTTCTGGAGATTTTACAAACAAGACAATCCAGATTACAAACACATCAAATGCAGTTGTGGAAAATTTCACGGGCGTGAGTAGTCCGATAAGCTACGATTTAGCTAATCTACCTTTAGGAAAACACTTTCTGGTAATTCGAGAAAATGGGAATACAGCCTTGGTACTGGTGGATCTGATCAAGCAATAACTCAGCAGAAAAATGGACCTGATCTAGCACTTAGTCTCCATTCCTATTCTTCTTATTCGACCACATGGGCATCAAGGTAAAGAGCCAAAGACCAACCACTCCGACAATCAGACCAATCTTCCCAACAAAGCCCAACTTGAAGCTCAATGGCAGGGATTCTACCATCGATGAAATTCCAAACAAGGCGAGAGACACAATTATGATAATGACAGGAATATAGGAGGATCTTTTCATTGACACAGATTAATCAGTTCGCAAGTAGAATTATCAAATATAATCGCTTTACCAACAAATCTCAGGAAATTATGTTCCATCGACTTTCGATCAATTTCGCGATAATTTCTCACACCCCATCATTCATCCAGCCCAAAAGGCAGCCGATTGATCACAACATGCCCATTGCTAATCACCGTGACCACGTCCTGCAGCGTCCAAAATTTCAGCCGATTCCAGGGATGCCATGTGGCTGTGCACGTCAATCATGCCGGGCATCACAAAAGCACCTGTAAGGTCGGTCGTCTTATACCCATCAGGAATGATATCACCCGAATCTAGTATTGATCTAATTTTCCCATTGGAGAGCAGAAGAATGGCATTTGAGTCTATCCGCTCCTCTTCAACCATCACGAGATGAACGTTGGTCAAGGCAATCGAATCGATGACAAGTTGTGCTTGCAAAATGCAAACAGAGCTAAGTGAGAAAAAAACCAGGAGTATTTGACTTCGCATGCCAGAAGGTATTAATTTAGATGCAATGAAGCTCCAATTTTATTTTCTTTTCGTCTTTCTCATATGGTCTTGCGGATCTCAAGAACACGCACCCACGGAAAAGGATGGCACCCTGTCTGTTGAGGCAGAAGACTTCGATCGTCAAGAACTGGATGAAGTGCGAAAATGGTACATCACCACCGGCAACGAAACCTCAGCAGCAAAACCTGATCACGATGACAATCATGCTGCCACAGCAAGTGGAGGATCGTATCTGGAAGTACTTCCGGACACACGCAAAAACCACGATGAAGAACTGATTCATGGCGAGAATTTCTCGAACGAGCCGGGCAAGCTTGCATTGCTTCACTACGATGTGATCTTTCAAAACTCTGGCCGATACTATGTCTGGGTTCGAGCCTTCTCAACTGGATCTGAGGACAACGGCATCCACGTAGGGCTCAATGGCACCTGGCCAGAAAGCGGTCAGCGCATGCAGTGGTGCGAGGGAAAAAACGAGTGGACCTGGGACAGTAAGCAGCGTACGAAGGAGGTACATTGCGGAGTCGAAAAGCTCATTTACCTGGACATCCCATCAGCTGGTAAGCATACGATCTCATTTTCAATGCGAGAAGATGGGTTCGAATTTGACGCATGGCAGCTTTCTAAGAAATATTTTCCGCCTGTCGCGTGGGTAGAAAGACCCCGCCATTAGGGGTTCGTAGCGATTCCTGAAAAACTTTAACAAAGATTTAGCCAAATTTTGTGGGACCTTTTGCTTTCTCAACCATCTATATAGTGTAAGCGCAGCTGATTAGATATAAAATTCTAAAACAGATGCTCACTAACATTTAAAGAGAGAATCATGCAAAAAGAATTCGCCAACCACCTGGATGGAGTAGATTGGATAGCTGAGAACGCTAAAAATGAAGCTCATTTTGACATACTGCTGGAAGACCTAAATTTAAATCACATATACAGCGGTGAGCATTTCATCAATATGTCTACTGTAAAGATTGAAATGACGCTCCTGGCAGTCAAGTAGCACAATAATCGCACTGCGATTACTCTGGTTTGTATCTTCACCTGAGATCAACTATTTTTCTATCGTATGTCTTTCCCCCTCACTGATGACAATCCAGTCCTCCAGCAATTACCTCCCCATCTCAAGCAATTTATTAAGCCACAAGATTATGATGACTATACGCCCATAAACCAGGCAGTCTGGCGCTATGTAATGCGCAAGAATGTGAGATACCTAAGTAAAATCGCTCATTCCTCCTACCTCTCTGGCCTTCAACAGACCGGAATCTCAATCGAAGCGATACCGAGCATGTATGGCATGAACCGCATCCTCAAGGAGATCGGCTGGGCTGCAGTCGCAGTAGATGGCTTTATACCTCCCAATGCCTTCATGGAGTTTCAAGCCTATAAGGTTCTGGTGATCGCGTCCGACATTCGGCAGTTAGAGCACATCGAGTATACTCCTGCACCAGACATCATTCATGAAGCCGCCGGCCATGCACCCATCATTGCCAATCCCGACTATGCTGAATATTTACGACGTCTGGGAGCCATCGGCGCAAAAGCAATTTTATCGCGTCACGATATTGACCTGTACGAGGCGGTGCGCAAATTATCTATACTCAAAGAAGCTGTGGGTAGCTCACCTGCTGATCTTGAAGAGGCTGCTGCAGAAGTGGATCGGCTACAGAAAATGGAGGTCTCGTTTTCAGAAATGGCCAAAATCCGAAACTTGCAGTGGTGGACCGTTGAATACGGATTAATTGGTACCATCGAAGACCACCGGATATATGGGGCAGGGCTTTTATCGTCTATTGGGGAGAGCACCTCTTGCATGAAAGAGGATGTAACCAAGTTGCCTTATTCGGTCGAAGCCGCCGAACGTGGATTTGACATCACCCGGCCACAGCCCCATCTTTTTGTCACACCAGATTTTCCCTACCTGATGGAAGTGCTGGAAGAATTTGCAGATACGCTGAGCGTGCGCAGAGGGGGCCATCTTGGTTTGGCCAGATTAATTGAGTCTGGGATGGTTGGGACCATTCAGCTCAGCACTGGCTTGCAGATTTCTGGTCGATTCACCCGCATGATTACGAATGACGAAAACGAAGTCATTTTCTTTAAAACCGAAGGGCCCTCTGCATTGGCCGTGCGCGAAAAAGAACTCATCGGACATGGTACGACGCGCTATCCCAAGGGCGTATGCTCACCTCTGGGAGAACTAAAAGGCATCCATCTGGCCATCGAAGACATGGGACCCATTGACTTAAAAGCCTATAATTTTTACGACGGAAAACATTTCGTATTTGAATTTTCCAGCGGAATAAGAGTCGAGGGGCTAAATGTGACGGGCATTCGAAATATTCAGGGGAAACTAATTATTATCCAACTTACTGAATGCACCGTCACATACATGGATGAAGTATTGTACCGACCTGAACAGGGGGTTTTTGACATGGCCATCGGAAAAAGCATCCAGTCAGCATTTGCCGGCGCTGCCGATTTTCGCTCATATCCCAATCTCTATGAAGAATCGAAGACTAAGACGATTCGACCAGCTGGGTCTGCCGTACAGAGTGCCATCGAAAAAATGTACGGGTCCATCCGACAGATGAGGACAGCGGATCAAAATGATACGACACAATTAAGGCAGATGATAAAGAGCGTTTTGAATAGTCATCCCGAACATTGGCTATTGCTTCTTGAAATTCTTGAACTTGTCGAGGACCAGGAACTGGTGCAAGAAATATCAATGCAGCTCGATGCCATCTCCAGTGAGAACCATCACTTAAAAACCCTGATTGATGATGGCTTAAAAATGATCGAAGAAAATAAAGCGAGACAGAGCAGCTCCTGAAGCAGATGTGTGCATACCGTATTCATTTTTTAGGTAGGTCGGCCTCGTATTCATCGTATGTATATGGGGGTGTGGACGTAATACTGTGGTTAAATGAAATTAATTGGAATATCGAAATCCAATATTGAACGTCGATGCCCGGCCCTGATTATCGATCAAAAATTGATTGGTAAAATAGGTATACAATAATTCAACCTCAAAATTCCGGTGCACTTGATACTTCGCTCCCAAGCCTGCCTGCGCGAAGTAATCGGCGGTGGGCTTCCAGGTGGGAGCGATGCTTGCCAAGGTATAAAGGGTAGATTTTGGTGTAGGAAAATAACTTACGATCCCGGTGAGGGGAGTTGAAAATTTATTGGTCTCTGAGGCATTCCCCATATCCTCCCAGATAATATCGAGCTCAAGAAAAAATGCCCAATCCGCTCCGATGTTAAAATCATTCCACAATTGGGTAAACCAAGTTGGACTAGACCAATCGAGCCAGGGTACCTCTCCGTCGCCTTCCAATTGATCGGCAATCGGAAACCAAATAGCAGACTGAATGGACATGTTGGGCCACTTGACATTGGGAGCGACTCTGATTTTGGGGCCGAAGGTGGCCAGTGCATTTCTTGATTGCAATAAACCTGCGCTAAAAGCACCGAAGGCGCCAGCAGGCTCTGCATCGAACGAAACCAGTCGATGTCGCAAATCAAAACCGACATTCACTCGATCGGTCAACCCGTACAAAACGCCCAGCAGAGACGTGAAATAATTCTCTTGTCGTCCAGTACTTGGGATCTGCTGACTGTACAAATTATTAAACCACTTTGCTTCGACCGTACCCTTAGGCCGGGTAGATGAAACGACGTACCGAGCGGCATTGTTTCCTACTTGCAGATTGGCATCATTCAGTGTCCAATCGTAGGGATAATAATTCTTCTTGTACTCATCGGGTACCGGGGTGCTGCGATGTGTATTGATAAATGTCCGCAACTCACTGTCATTTCCAAAATCACTTTCGTACCAATTAAATATCTGAGAGAGTCCCAATTTAGACTGAGCCTCATCCACACGCAAAAATTCAGTATCGTCTAATGCCAGCTTGGTACGCACATCCAATTGCTCGTCCAACTGATCGGGTTGATAGGCAAATGGTGCAATGGGGGGACAGCTCAGCGCGGCACATGAAAGTGCAAAATGGAGTCGCGCATCTGGAAATTTCACAAACAAGTCCTTTTCAAAGGCATTGAGTGAGACTTTCTCTCCGGCCACAATCACATTTTGCTGATCAAAAAAGCCATACACTTTGAGCAAATTCGAGACGGGATAGTTTTCAACGACTTCACCAAGCACCAGTATGTTGTAGGCGTTCAGTAAGTATGCTTTCTGCTCCTGACCAGAGATGGTTTCATACTCAAAGTTTTCTATGAATGCAATGAGTGATGAGAGCATCTCCCCCGACGACATTTGTGTGTAATCTACCTTCTCCGCAGATACTGACGTTTGCAGAAGTGTATTGGCATCCGCAAAAAACGCTGAGAGATCAGATTGTGCAGTGGACTCCGTAAGGGCTGCACAGAGCAGGATGAGCAGGCCGATCAGTCTATTTTTCATAAGGAGAGCTTTTCGTTCGTCTTGTAAACGCATCGATGGCGCGGAGATTCATGTGTTTCCACCGAAATTTTAGCCGCCCTCCAGACATTTCCTAATTTTACCGCAAATGTAGCAAGGCATGACAAACCTAGAAAAGAATTTTTCACGGAAGATAGGACTCTTCGGAATGCTTTGGTTTATCTGTCTGCTGGTAAGTTGTAATCCGCAGCAGCAGACAGATGCCAGTAAGACCAATCAGGCCGTTCAGATCATTGACCATGCCAAGGTAGATGCAGTTTATGAAGAGATGGCCATCGCCTATCGCAAGGCCGATATAAATATGATCGGTAATATCTACGCCGATACGGCTGTCTACTTCAATCCAGGCGACCGCATTCAGATGGGTGAGAAGGAATTTCTACCAGGCTTTCATCAGCTCTTCCAAGAAGCCAGGGACGAAGTGGCACAGCTTAGTCTGGAATTTGAAATTAAGAAGCGCACAGTTGCTGGGGACAAGGTGATTGACTTTGGCTACTACCGTTTCATCCGAGAGAAAGAAGGAGAAGACACCAATGAATCTGTCGGGAAGTTCTTGACGATCCTGCAACAACGAGCTGATGGTGCGTACGAATTTATTGCAGATGTGAATAGTCAGGCACCGGAGGAAGCGTGGATTAATTGATGGCAATTAATAGCAATTAATAGTGAATAATTGGGGTGTGGGCGTGAATGGATAATGGATAATGGATAATGGATAATGGATAATGGATAATG
>Ga0114956_1002533_pt1 | contig 14352 bp, 16 predicted proteins | sample MaitaG_FD_87304 | JGI IMG/M metagenome (GOLD analysis project Ga0114956, IMG submission 87304) | Marine algal microbial communities from Maine, USA - Maine_Asex2 metaG | ecosystem: Host-associated > Algae > Red algae > Unclassified | place: Maine, USA | collected 2015-01-05 | reverse complement strand
GAGCCCTCAGCCAGATCGATCAGCAAGCCAGTCGCCTTCGCAGCAGCAGCAGCAGCCGTGTACGCAGCACGCTCATCATTCTCAAGAACCTTGATCCACGAAGCGATATACCCAGCGTGATCCTCGCGAGGCTGAGCCTCAATCCCCAAGTGAGCGCAAACGAACGCCGACGTGAACTCAGCCACCAGTTCTTCCATCGCATACGCAGCGCTACCGAACCGGCCCTCATTCAGCTTCCGATCAAGGCGTGACTCGTGACCAGTCCAGTGACCGCACTCGTGAGCCAGGACACCATAGAAACCTTCGTCGTTCACGAACTGCTTCGCAGCAGGCATCTGCACGAAGTCCAGACCAGGGTTGTAGAACGCACGATCGCCACCAGTACGGATATCAGCACCGAGTGAATCGAACCAGGCGTTCACGGTCTCCATCTTGCCGAGCGACTCATCAAGCTCAGGCCCAGCAGTGTCGAAACGATCACCGAAGTCACCGTCAACCTGATCAAGATTGAACAGCGAGAACGTCCGCATGAAAGCCCGCCGAGTCTTCTTGCCTGTCTCCTCATCTTCCTTCTCGATGAAGTTCCAGTACACGCCTAGCGTGCCCTTCTCACCCTTACGGACCTGACCCTCAATGCCAGCCCACTGCTTGTAGGTGGCCCAACGGTTGCTGCTGTAACCCTGCTCGGAAGCAGCTACCAGCAGCCACATCACGTTCGAGCCGTTGTAGCGCTTGCCTGTCACAGCGTTAGCTGGCAGACCTGAACCGTTGCCGAGCTCAGTCCAGAGCTTGCCTGTGGTGGCACCACTGCGAAGCTGGTCCAGAATCATCTCTGTGAGCTTGGCGTAGTACTCGTCTGTCTTGTTTGACTTCTTCGTCATTGGCTTGATCCTTGTTAGGTGATTGGCTTGTGTGTACACACCATAACCGACGTGAGTACGACACGCAACTTGTGTGAGTACAAATGAGTCTCGTTCAGGTAACCGCTGTGAGCTTGCGATTCTTCAAGTGTGAGTGAGTCCTCACCACAATCGGCACAGTCTCCCTGCGGCGATCATCCCAGAAGTCACCGAACTGGTTGTATCGCTCGACGTCGCCGAGCAGGACATTCTTCACAGGAACGCCATCGTGGTCAGTTGTAGCAGCCCACGCTAGGAGGGTCCCGCGTACAGAAGGAACGTCAGCGACGTCTAGCTGAACCCTGTCACCCAGCCGCATCATGCGATGGCCTTCAGAGCTTCCAGAAACACAACGAACATGCCCAGCAACAACAACGCCGCCAGGACCACTGTGACAGCGTCTTTCATGATGGCAGACCTTCCCACTGGAGTAGGCAACGCAAACCGCGCATAGCTTGCTTGTCGAGCACCAGAGTGCCGTTGGCATTCAAGCCAGCACGCAAGTGAGCCACAATGTCAATCAGCGACAAGCGCTCAACCTCAGCGCGAGCGATCTGCTCACACGCCTTGCGACTCCGCTCAACCTGACCGAACAAGAACCTGCTCTCACTACCCTCACCGATCCGCCACGCCGTCACCGAGTGAGTCAGATCTGACTCCTGCATATAGATGAACTCGTACTCGGTGCCGTTGATGGTCTCACGCCATCGATCAAGATCCGACATTACGCACTCTCCTCAGTTGATGTTCCCTGCTCGATGGTGTCGAGCTTCCAGCGAGTGACCGTGGTCTGCTTCTCACCCTTGTAGGTGTCATGAGCCTTGACCGTCGCCTTGCCAGAGATCTTGAAGCCAGCGACAATGTCAGTCCACTCGTCATCGATCTGGACATGAGTCTGATCTTCGCCAGTCCACCAGGCAAGAATGTTGCCGTCATCATCACGGCCCTTCAACAGGACACGCACGCCGTAATCGCCATCCATCTCGATACGAGTTTCGACCGTCATCGAGAACACCTCACGCTTCTTCACCTCACCCACCCAGCAAGACTCAGGACGGCCAGCACGCTCAGCAGCCTCAGCCTCAGCCTTCACAGCATCCTCAGCGTCCTTAGCAACAGCACGCCGGTAAGCCTTAGGCAGCGATGCGAGCAGACCGAACGTCTTCGGACCAGACACGTCACGCCGAGCAGATGATCGAAGGTTCAGCAAGTAGTCGTTCGAAGCGTCAAGATCCTTAGCCCACTCGACCATCACCTTCGCGTCAGCCAGGTCCGACTCTTCAAACGTCACACCCATCTCGATCAGCGAATTGCGACCCTCGCCAGAGTAGAAACTGTCAAGCACCAGGTCACGAGTCTCACCACCAGCAACGAAGCCGAGCGTCCTCGTGATCGCCACAGCGTTCGCCACGAAGTCAACCGTGAGTGCGTAAGCAACACCGCCACCGCCGCTAGGACCCAGGCCGATCTCGATCCTCGACAACTGGCGAGCCAGCTTCGAGATCTCCCACGCATCAACGAAGCCGACATACTCAGCCAGGCAAGCCTTGCCAACCAGGCTGAACTCGCCAGTCTCGACCGAACGCACAGCCACCAGAGTCTTACGACCACGCCGAGTATTGCAGTGGTCGCAGACATCGCCGGTCGTCGCCCACTCGACAGGCATCGACTCATTACGAAACGACGGAGTAGCCGAGATGATGTTTGCCTCGTCAGCCAGGTCGATGACAGCAGCGACCTGGTAGCCAGGCAGGCTGAACACTGGAGTGGTGATCGTGACGTTCGCGCACTCGATGTAGAGACCTGTTGGGAAGGACTCATCATGATTGACCTGCTCGTACTGAGCGACCGTCTCAAGCTCACCGACTTCGAAGGTGGGAGCAGCGAGCCCTGCCTTCACAGCCTTCTTAGCGAACGCTTTCATGTCCTTCTCAAGACGTGGCAGCTGCTCAACAGCTACCAGGATCTCGACCGTCTCTGTAGTCGCTGCGCCGCCGTTGTAAGCGATCTCTGTCTTGTTGGTTGTGGGTAGTTCATCTGTGTAGGTCATTGGCTTGATCCTTGAGGTAGGTGGTGTGTACACACCCTACTCTGTGTACTCACGAAACGCAAACGTTGTGAGTACGTCGGTTCAGCCAGCCAGAAGATCGTTCTCGATCGCCCAATCACGACCATGCCCAGAATGCACCCGCTGATGACACTGCCAGCACAACCAGCGCAAGTTGTCACGCCGATCAATGAACGCCCACTTGTACCCGCGAGCATGACACGTCTGAACCAACAGAACATGATGCGCCTGCACACCGCTACGACGACAACCAGGAGCCTCGCACATCCCGCGACAATCCGACTGACGACGCGCCGACTCGGCATCAAACCAACGACGATCATCAGCTGAACGCCGACGCTTGCGCCGACCGATCGCTTGACCAGTCGGCGCGTCCTCACACGTCCTCAGATGACTACCGATAGAGCCGCACGTCAAGCACTGACTCATCAGTGATTGTGGCCAGATTGGTCAGCCGCCATCGCATTGTTCAGATTCATCTCGATCAACGACACGCCGATCACGGCCATCGCCAACGGTTCGAAGTCATCCATCTTGCGCCAGTACCCAACACCAGCAGCCTGCTCAGGGTCTTGCGAGTACTCGACGACATGCACAGGGTGATTAGGGTTAGGGCAACCAACGCGCATCAGTGACCCCAGCGGTACACCTTCAGGCATCAGATGCGACACGTCACCTCGCTCGTGTTCAGCCTCCCTCAGTTCCTTCTTCGACGGTGTCGTTCGCTTCGACAGCCGCTTTCCAGATGGACCGACTATGGCCTTCGGTCCCTTCGCTCCTGGTGGCAGCGTCAACCGCTTTCCGTTGTCTGTCATCATCTTCCTCCGTGTTAGTGATCATCATGACTCGCATCGACGCTGCAACCTCGATCGCCTCGTGCTGAGCCTTCAACGCCCGAATCTTGCGCCGTAGTTCTTCAATGTGTGCCCGTAGCTGATCGCGTCGCGTTTCAACCTTCGCCAACTGATCGCCGACCTGATCAATCGCGACTGATATCTGCTCTTGAGTCTTCAGGTTGTCAGCCAACGCCGCCGCTATCGAAGCACCGATGTCATCAGACGCCATTGGTGTGCTGCCAGACGTCGAGCGTCATGCCTTGAGACACGTACGAATCCAACTTAACTGTCTGCGTCCAGGCGCTAACGTTCACGCGCTGCACCTTCACCTTCTCCACGCGATAGTCCCAGATCAGCGCCCACGCCTCTACCTCATCGATCATGATCATCAGCCGCGGATCAGTACCGTTGGAGTCAGACATCTCAGTGGCCTTAGCTATGACCTCGCGAAGAACACCTTCGCCTTCCACCGCTGGAAAGTGTTTAGGCCAGAACTCGTCAACGTCTGACTCAGGCTCATCTTCGACCATCGACGGCACCGGCTGATCCAGGCCCACATCAGGCTCCACCTGCTCAGGCTCAGCGCCCGTCAGATCCAACAGCAGCCCAGCGAGTCGCACAAGCGACTCAAGCTCAGCCAACGTCACCTCGTTCTCATCGATGTCACCACGCTCAAGCGGACCATACTTGTGACCCAGGCCAGCCATCGCAGCGCAATCATCCTGAGTCTGACCTGTGATCCGGCGCAAGATCGGAAGCTGGCCACGCAACGACCTCAACAAGGTGAACGATTGCTCTGAAACCCGCCGAGCCTCATCAAGCTGAGCGTCAAGAAACTGGATCTGAAATATCTGGAAGGGTGCCATACCCGACAACGTTAGCTTCTACGAAGCACCCTGAATCTGTTTCGCATCCGCTGGAACCTCAGAATCGGCTGAGCCGTATCACCTGAGTCACCAGCGACAACCACATACGCAGCGTCATCAGCGTCAGGCAACGACACGAACGTCTTCGCATAGATGCGCCCAATCCTGATGTCCTCAGTCCTGATCACGAAGTCAGTCGGCTCAGCCTTGAGTTCACCCATCACCGTGATCTCATAGTTGATCAGCCGCTGGATAGCCAACGACAATGCCCTGCGATGAGCTTTGGAGAACGCTGTGCCCTTTGGGACTGAGTGCGCGTTGACCAGCATGTCAGCAGCCTCGATCGTAGTCATCGGACCTTCCGGCACCGGCTCAGGTGCTGGCTCAGGTGCTGGTGCTGGTTCCGGCTCAGGCTGTTCAAGCTGTTCAGGTTCGAAGAACGGCTGAGACTCCTCAGTCGTAACATGCTCACCGAGCAGCACATTGATCAGATCCGGTCGCAACGCCACCTGGTCAGTCGAAACGCCGTTCTCGCGAGCCAGGCCCATCAGCATCGGAGTGCTCATCGCCTCAAGTTCATCACGCGTCTTCATTCTCACCCTTCTCAAGTTCATCGATCCGGCCACACATCTGCACACACTGCAGTCGCAACGAAGCTATCTCACGATTCTGCTTCGCCACCAGTGCCATCACCTCGTCCAATTCCATTACGACACCACCGGCCGCACCGAGAAGCCGACCTTCTCACCCTTCTTCGATACCTGCACCTTGACCTCAGTGATCTCCGACAGCTGGCGAGTACGGATCGCACAATAGCCTGTCACATCAATCCAACCGACAGCGCCAGGGATCAACTGCTCAATACATATCGGAGCTTTCTGCGACAGGCTCGCACCACTACCAGTGGTGATCTCGGAAGGCGACGGATACGACAGGCTGACAAGCGACTCAGCGATCGACTGCAGCGCTGTCTGATCATTCACAGCCTCAATAACCTCGCGGCGTTCCACACGAAGATGAGCAGGCACCCTGATGCCCAGCACGGACTCGACTGAAGCAATGCCCACAGTCCTGCCATCACCGCCAATCGTCACGACGTCAGTGGCGTACAAGTCACCGCGCTCAATGATCTTCGGTATGCCCTCGATGTGATCCAGGGTCAGATCAGGAAACCGGACATCCTTCGGAGGATCGCCAGCCAGCAGCGAACGCTTGACAACTGTCCAGTCGAGATCCGTTGTCGCCCACGTCTGGAGCTCCTCGAACGCATACCGATACGAATCACCTTCAACGCTAGGACTGCCGAACAGGCCAACGTTGGTGACCTCAACGAAGTCAGCGAACGCAGGGTCCATCGGCGCGCCGCTCAACGTGCGACCCAGCGACCCCTCGACGATCTTCTTAGCGAGCTGCGCGACGTCGAGCACGTTGCCGACCAAGAGCCCATCAGGCAGAAACCTCTTCTGCAGCCACCAGGCCAGATCGAAAGCGACCAGACGAACAGTCCCTGTCACTTCCTTGCGGATAATCGGACCTTCCCAAACGATCTCACCGTTCCGCTTGACCCTCAGCTCATGTATGACCGTCGAGATAGCGCACACAGCATCGAAGCAGCCAGGCGACACACTGATCGTGACCTGAGCCTGACTGATCTTGTCAAGGCTTCGACCCCATCGAGCGGACCTGACCACTGGTGTGATGTCCGTGAACACGGCCCCGCGCTGCCCATCAGCACCCGTCTCAGCGATCAGGAACTCATAGAACGCAGCACCGAGCGACTCGCCACTCATCCGACCTCACGCTGCTGCCAGTAGGCAGTCCACGTCGCAGGATCTGAAGCGATCCCATCCAACGCCACACCAGTCGCGTCAACCGACGCGCACAACACGATCGGATCACACCCTGTGAACACCAGCGAAGGCCACGAGAACGCAGAGCTGCCAGCGCCATACAGCAACGACGCCGCGTCCATCTCGGCACCATTGCAGAACAGTGTCGCCTTCCTGCGCTTCACGTCGATCTCCAACGTCGACCCAGCAGGCATGAAGCGGACACCGAAACCAGCACACACGTTGCAATCATCGAACACCTCGTGAGCATCAGGACGCAAGACAGGCTCACCATCGGCGTCAAGCACCGGCACCGGAGGATTCTGCGTGAAGTCCCACACGTTAAACACACCCAGCGGATCAGTGAACGCCCGCATCTCGAACTGCCTCATGTCTTCTGACCCAGCACAGATGACAAACCGCGGAGTGGCTGACACGCCAATACCAGGAGCAGGAGCACGCTTGCACGAGTGGGCTGTCACCAACGGCAACGCGCACTGGTCACAGCCTTCACCAGGATCACTGATCGTCGGCACTGTCGGTGTAGGACAACCAGTCTGCAGACAGCCAGAGATGTCGATCGAGCCGCAAGTACCACACGTCGGATCAGGGACACGCTGCGTGTCCTCGTAGGTGCCAGCTTCCTGATCGGTGAACAAGATCGTGCATTCAGCAGGGAACCCGCCAGTAGTCGGATCAAGCTGCTCAACAGGATCAGTGAACGCCCAGGTGATCTCGTCGGTGTCGACAGTCATTGTCAGAGCGCAATCACGAACCTGAGGATCACAACCGTCATCGGTGTCGCTCGTACCGCAATCGACTACCAGCGCCCCGAACGCAGGAGGAACACCATCACGCTCGAAGTCCCACCCTGGATGATCCCACGACATGTCATCGTTCAATGTGATCGTGAAACACTCAGCAGTCTGAGGATCAGCCAACGCGTTCAGTGTCGTGACCGTCATGCGTTGGCAGTGCTCGCCAGCCTCATCGCCAGAAGCGCAGTCGACAGCGTCATCTTCAGAACTGAGTGGATCAGTCAAGCCAGGGATGCCATCAAGAAAGTCCATATTGCACAGCGCGTCTGTTGGAGAGGATGCAGTGAACGCTGGCCTGATGCCGAACACGTACTCAGCGAAGTCGACCCAAATCTGAGCGCCGTTTGCCGCAAGCCCACACGCATCTATGACAGCCTGAGGAGACCACGCTGGCAGAGCCACTCCAGCGCCGTTCGTGCCTGTCAGCTTGATGCACTTGAAATAGTCGAACAGGGGCTCCAGGGCTGGAACCGAACCGGGACCAGTCCACCAGTGAACCTGATTGCCGATCGCTGTGATGTCAATAAGACCGTCGATCCCGACCGTCAAGCCTGCCTCGATGGCGCAGGCGCGAGCGAAGCCAGGGCAATCGGCACACGGCTGATAGCCAGGGTTCGGGTGCTCGATGTCAGCAACAATGATGTCGCAATTGCAAGGCACTGAACCATCATCAGGCCAGCGATCAGGGTTCACAGGAACCCACTCAGTCGTCAGGTCCTCACGAACCAGGAGCCTCACCCGATACGGCTTACAGATCTCAGCTGCTGGCTGCTCGATCAAAGCAGGCACCAGGTAACACTTCTCAGGGTCATAGTCTTCTATGTCCCACCCGATCGGGCAGGCTGTCCCGTCGAGCTTCACTGACACCGGCTTGCGTTCCTTATCCAACGTCACCGGCTCATCCACATCAGGGCAGCACAGCAGCTCCAGGAACTCGATCAGGTTGCATGACGCAGCCTCACCAGTGAACGTGCAATCACCCAGGCACAAAGGGTCCTGGTACAGATGAGGATCAGTCGCTGTGACCGTGAACCGCACCACCTCGATACGTGAACCGCCACATCGCCCACAACCAGCATCGTTACGAACACGGTTCGCGACTCTCGTCAAGCCTGAAGTCAGAGCAACACCACACAACGTGATCCACTCAGCCTCAACCTCGATCGGATCTCGATCACACACCTGGATCTCACCAGGCAGACATGTGAGCAATCTCATCTCCATGCCTTCACACGACAGACAATCAGCCAGCCAGCCATTGAACCTGCGCTTGTACCGCGCCACAGCGCAACAATCAGCACCGACGATCACACCTTCGAACGTCACCGAACGAGAGTCTTGCGTGGTCTCACCAATCGTTGAGAAACCTGAAGCCGACTCGTTGATCTCCTGGCTGATAGTCGAACCCTCAAGACCAACAATGCTCATCGGTATGAACCCAGTGACCAGGTCCATCAACGGATCAGACGCCCAGAAGACACCGTCACCCACAGGAGTCGAGTACGGAGACAGAGCGCACAGCTGAGCGATCTGATCGCTCACCGGCACAGCCACTTCCTTGAGGCCCAGGCCAGACGCATACGCAGCAGAGCGTTCACGATTGAACAGCTCGAAACACTGCCCACCTGGCTTAGTCAGTTGTGCGAAGTCAGCAAACACGCTCACAGGCCCATCAGCTCCAATCCGATCAATTCTTCTAGGTCTAGGGCAATCCTTCGAGCCATGGGTGCCTTGTCAGAGTAATCCAGAACCCGCACTTCGACCACGCCAGGATCAGAAGCAGCCGACTCGGCAGGCGCAGCCGCTGACTCAGCCTGAGTCGCAGCCGCTGGCTCAGACTGAGGACGAGAAACCACCATGCCCAGATCACGCGCCGCTGCAGCCAGCAACGATCTGGCTGAGTCTCGATACTTCGGATTGGCAACCGGAATCGCATACTCCCTACCAGACTCCCCAATACGCACCGGCACACCAGCGCCACGCACGTCGAACACACCACCAGCCTCAGCGCCAGGCAAACCGCCACCCTGCAACTGAGTGATGATCGTTGTCGTCACCGTTGAACCATCGATCTGCTGCAACAACGCCAGCACCTCATCAAGATCTCCGATCGCTGCGTCAGTCAACGCGACCACATCGATCTCAGGATCACTGTTCTCAACGTCAAGCGCTTTCAGCTCAACCTCAGTCAGATCCTGGATTGTCGTGTCACCACCAATCAGGGAGACTTCAACGGCAAGCGTCTCAGGGATCTCACCGATCGTCTCGTTGATGTCACCCAGCTCATCACCAGTCGTAGACGTCGAGATCTCGAAGGGGATATCAGGCGGATACCCAGTGACATCGATCAGGTTGTCAACAATGTTCCGCAGTTCAGCGGCAGCGTTACCAGTCACAGAGACCTCGAACGGGATATCAGGCGGGTACCCAGTGACATCGATCAGAGCATCAGTGACATCTCGAAGATCGGACGCCGCCTGCTCAGCGTTCAATATCTCCAGCCTCGCTGTCGCCTCGATCTGGCTGAACTCATCCAGCTTCGACACAATCTCAAGGATCTGCTGCAGCGAAGCATCAGATCCAAGCAAAGCGATCTCAGCCTTCACTTCATCGGGCACCGACTCAAGCTGATTCAGTACGCCAGCAATGTCCTGCACAGCCGCATCAGCACCAACCAGATCGATCAACGTTTCCAACGTGTCAGGAGTCAGGTCAAGCTGCTCCTGATACACAGCAAGTGCCTCAGTTGAAACACCAGCCGCCTCAGCCTGAGCAGCGAGCAGTTCTTCCTGTTCTTCCAGGAACGACTGCACGTCAGACAGCGACTCACCCTGATCCAGCTGAGCCTCCGCATTATCCAGCACAGCGTCCGAGTACTCAGTCAGAATATTGAACGCCTCGCGGCCCTCATCGGTGTAGTCCGACAACGTTCGCAATCCATCCTCACGCACCTTCTGCGCATCGCGCTCAGCCTTGATCTCAGCCTCAAGCGCCTTCGCCTTCGGACCAATGCCCGACTTGATCTCCTTCTCATACGCCGCCGTCAGCTCAGCGAGCTTGTCAGCACTCTCCTCAGACTCACCAACGAACCCACCCAGCGACTCAGTCAGATCCTCATACGCAGCATCAAGTTCTTGAGTCGCCTGCCGTGCCGACAAGCCGATATTGAACTGAGCGCGCAGGCCATCAGTGATCGAGTCGAGCACGTTGTCAACATCTGTCAACGTAGGAATGATGTCCCCGTACGCCTTGTTCATCTCCTCAATGCCATCATCCATTTCTTCCCACTGCGCCAGCGCGATCTCACCGGCACTCGCCGCGCGACCAGTCGCATTGCCGTACTCATCGACAGCATCAGATGTTTGGATGAACTCAAGCTGAAGTTCAGCAGTCCGCTGACCCGTCGCTTCCAGCGCATCAAGGAACGGAGTTTGCGAACCTGTCGCCTCCTGGATACCTGCCGCCGAATTGACCAGCGCCTTCGCATAATCCTCAGTCGCTGCAGCCAACCGAATATCGGCTTCCAACTCTGCTTCCACAGTCGCCAAGTTGTCATCGCGCGCCTCGCCAACCTGCTCAAGCACCTGCAGCAAACCACGCAGTCGACCAACAACAGCAGCGTCACCAAAGGCACCCTGCTCAGCAATCGCATACTCCAGCAACTGATCACCCAGCGCAGCGACTTCGGGCGATGCCGCCGCGATCTGTTCACGGAACCGATCAAGCTGCTTCCCATCAGGGTAAACGCCGAGCAGGGAATCGCGCAGACCCTCGAAGTCATCAGCACCATCAGCAGCGATCAAGGCTGCATCCTCGATCGAACCACCCCACGCAGCGAACTCCGAAACCAGATCCAGCTGATTACTGCCGAGCGACTCGACAACAGCCAGCAGAGCCTCAAGCTCAGGAATCGCATCAGCAACCTCCTCAGTGGCCCCAGGAATACTTGCCGCAAGCTCATCGAACCGTTCCTTCAACGCCTGCACGCGACCCTCAACCGTTTCGGTAGGTGGCACAGTCGCCTCCATGACCTCACCCCAGCGGACAGCCCGCTGACGCGCTGCCTCCTGACTGTCGCCGTACGCCTTCCACGCAACCGCAGCCAAACCAATACCGATCAGAGGCAACGCCAGCGATGTAGTTCTCAAGGCCACACCAACACGAGCAAGACTCGCTGACAGCCCATTGCCAGCCGCCGTCGCGCGCAACGACTCCAAAGACAGAGCCTTCAAACCAGCTGCGACAATCGGAATCCTGCCACCAATCAGCCCCAACGCAGTAGGCACCAGCGTCAAGATGTTGTTGAACGCCTGCCACGCGAATACTGCCGAAAGCAACGGAGCAGGGATCGCTGACAGCCCACTGACCAGCAAATTGATGCCCCCAGTCACAAGACTCAGAATCGGTACCGCCGCGTTGAATGCAATAGCGAAGGCCCCACCCATCGCCCCCGCCAGGTCGATCACAGCTGGCAACAGATCCTCAACCTGCAGCAACAATTCCTGAATGAACGGAGCGACCTGAGCGCCGAACGTTTGCTGAGCAGTCTGGATCAGCGCTGAGATCCGCAGTCGCGTCTGCTCACTCGAAGCCGACATCGTCTCAGCAGCCCTAGACGTCGCACCAAACGAACCCTGCATCGCCTCAAGCGTCTCGTTCAAACCAACACCTTCATCAGACGTCAACGCCAGCACCGCTCGACCAGCCTCAACAGAACCGAACATGTCGAGCACGCTCAGACCGGTCTCGCGACTGGCATCAGCGATCAGCGTGATCACATCAGCGATCGTGTTACCTTCAGCGATGAACTCCTGGAAAGTCTGACCAGTCAGATCAGTGAACGTCTTCTGAGCCTCAGTGCCTGACTTAGCCAGCTCGATCAGCGCCTGGTTCAGGAAGTTCGCCGACCTCGATGAGTCGATACCCGTCTTCGTCAACTGCGCGACCGCCGCGGCCGTCTCCTCAACTGACACACCTAGCGCCGCTGCAGTCGATGTCACGTTCGGCAACGCCTGAGCCAGTTCACCGAAGGTAGTGACACCCAACTTCACCGCGGTGAACAGGACATCAGAGACCAGGGCAGCGTCAACAGCTTCGTCCTGGTAAGCGTTCACGGTGCCCGACAGCAAACCCACAGCCGTCGACAGATCCGACACGCCACCAATTGCAGCCTCGCGAGCTACCTCAAGGAACCCGAACGGATCATCGCCCTGGCCAGCCGAGATCGCCTGATACAAAGCAGGGACTGCGTCCTCAGTCGAGATCCGCAACGCCTCCTGGAACTCAAGAACATCACCAGTCAGCCGCTGAAACGACGCGTTCGACTGAGACTCCAACAACGTCAACGTCTCACGAGTCTTCGTCTCAAGATTGCGGAATTGAGAGATAGTCGACTCGAACGCCAGCCCGCCAGCGAACCCCAGCCCAATCTTCGCGAACGTCGCAGCGATATTGTTCGATGACTGCTCAGCCTGCTTTTCAAGCCGTTTCGTCTCACGACCAAACAGGTTGCCCAGGTTCTTAAACAATGAAGTCGCCGTCAGGCCAGTCGCAAGACTTGTCTGGATGCGCTCACCCATCGTCCTCGTTCGCGCCTCGACCTTGCGCGCCGACTGATCGACTGTTTTCTCAAGCGTCTTCGACAGCTGGTCGTCCGTCGTAACCCTTACCGATAGCTCAGCAACTTCCATACCACCATTGTCGCAGGATTCAGGTCATATCAAGCGGACAGCCAGTGAGACGCAGAATCAGCCTGCTCAGACTCCCACGCTTCCACCACAACTTCATCAGGTGTCTTGTCCGAAGCCAGCAGCCACTGCTTCGTTCGCTCACGATCCTCAACGTCCTCGATGCGCAGCACCATCGGCCAGACCTTCGACCACGCGAACACGCCGAACTGGCTGATCGGCAAACCCATCGGATCAAGAACACCGATCTCCATAAACTGCACAGTCAGCTGATTCCACAGCGACCGCGACAACGTGACTAGCTGCCAGATCCTTTCGAATCTGGCTCGTCGGACAAAGGGGACAGATCGTCCTCACCCTCACCAAGGTCAGGCATCATCTGAGTGACAGCATCATCGATGATCTGAGAGACCACCGCGATGTTGTTCTCATCACAGATCTTCGCCAGGTCAGCCAGCTTCCCTGCATCACCCTTGACCAGCCCTGACCAATCTCGATGCGTTGGCTTGTCCTTATAGATGCCAGCAGCAACGACAGCGTCAGTGCCACACAGGTACTCGATACTGAGCGAGAACTTCTGACTCGCGTTCAACTGCTTCGAGCGAGCCGAGTCGATCAAGCCTCGATGCTGAAGATCAGTGAACTCAGCAAACTCGCGGCCGTTCATCGGCGACTTGAACTCCCACGTCTTGCCGTCCAGCGTGAACTTGTCGGCGATACCGACCAGGGTGTCATAGTTCTTCATGGGTGCCTTCTGTGTAGGGGTGCCGACCAGCATAGACCCTGAACGCGAATCAGTCCCTGACCGAAGTGGCCAGGGACTGATTCTTAGGTGATTGCGCAGCTGCCTGCTGTCACTCGGCTCACCTCATGCCGACCGGGAATCGAACCCAGAGCTCCTTTACTGTCCTGCTTCGCACTGGCGACACCAACGTCCTGACGCCCCTACCTCGTCACCGCATTCATCACACCCGCGACATGTCATCGTTCTGCTGCATCTCGAAGCAACGAGCAACGGTATCCGGTACCAGCACGATTGTTCAACAGGTAACAAAGCCTCTCAGCAAACACGAGACTCATACCCTTCGCAGCGACATCTCCGCTCTCATCACGCACGATCTTGCAACTGGTCCCATTCTTCGACATCTTCACCACCCACAGATCTCGGTTCGCCCGAAACTCGCCCGCATGGTTAGCGCAGCCCTCAAACAGCACCACTCCGGTATTGCTGACGACCTGCGAAGTTGCATCCGCGAGGCAACGTTCCCACTGGCACTTCACTGTGTTGATAGGTTTGATCTTCATGGCTTGATCCTTCTCTGTAGGTTGTCCGATCAGCGTAACAGCAT
>Ga0114956_1002531_pt1 | contig 14356 bp, 9 predicted proteins | sample MaitaG_FD_87304 | JGI IMG/M metagenome (GOLD analysis project Ga0114956, IMG submission 87304) | Marine algal microbial communities from Maine, USA - Maine_Asex2 metaG | ecosystem: Host-associated > Algae > Red algae > Unclassified | place: Maine, USA | collected 2015-01-05 | reverse complement strand
AGGAAATTGCAAAAATTGCAAAACAAAACAATGCGGAAGTACCTTTCCTGAGAAGTGTAGAAAACTCCAATGATTACGCAACTACCAGTGACGTGCTGCTTGAGGTGATCGAGCGTTTTGCCGAGCAAGGTGCCAATTTTGACTATGTCTGCTGCCTATACCCGACGGCTCCCCTCATTACCCAACAAGCATTGGCAAGTGCATTCTCAATGTTGAGTGATGGAGATCTGGATGTCGTTTTACCAGTCGTTCCCTTTTCAAATGTTATCGATCGAGCACTCAACCGGGGCCAGGATGGAAAGGTCTTTTTCAAGCATCAGGAAAATACCTCACTACGTACTCAGGATGCCGAACCTGCTTACCATGATGCGGGCCAGTTTTATTGGCTGCGTACGACGGGGTTTTTGAAAAACCCTCAAATCTGGACTGATCGTACTGGGTCGATCGTCAGCTCACCCCTTGCAGTGCAGGATATCGATACAGAAGATGATTGGAAACTTGCTGAGCTAAAGTATACACTGCTGCATGAGCAAGACTAAAATATATCTCCGAGCTGATGGCAATAGCGAATTAGGGCTGGGACATCTGATGCGGTCACTTGCACTGGCCCAGATGCTTAAGGATCAATTTAGTTTTCATTTAATGACGCGTAGTCAGGAAGAGCTAGTAGAAAAGATCTGTGATGGAATTTGCGATGAAATCTCTTTCTTGGACTCATCTCGAACCTACAAGGAGGAAGCCAACTTCATCGGGGAAGAAATCCTCAAACCTAAAGACTTACTCGTATTGGATGGGTACAATTTTGACTTTTACTATCAGGAGAGGGTAAAGGCAGGAGGGGCTTTTCTCGCATGCATCGATGACATTTTTCAGGGGCAATTCAGTGCAGATTTAATTATCAATCCGTCAGGCAATGTCAGTGCTCAATCGTACAGTGCTGCAGTTGCAACTGTTTTTGCTTGTGGGCCGCGCTATACATTGTTACGGCCGGCTTTTTTATTGGCTGCACGTGGTGAGCACAAACCCATCTCTAGTTCGATGATCACCCTTTGCATGGGAGGATCCGACCCGGAAAACATGACATTGCAAACCTTGAAACAGATCCAGCCAAAACTTGACAAGGAGTGCGTACTTCAAATTATTGTCGGTGCGGCATATCGACATCGTGAACTCCTAGATCGTTTCTTGCAAGAATCACCCTTGGTACATCGCATATATGCCAACGTAGATGCAGATGAGCTCGTTATTCTGATACAGCAATCAGCAGCCTTTGTCTGCAGCGCCAGCACGATGGCCAGCGAAGCGGCATCAGTTGGGACACCTCTTTTTCTTCGAAAGACTGCGGATAATCAGGACGAGGTCTATCGTTTTTTTCTTGATCAGGGCCTGGCAAAAGACTATTGTGACTTTGAGCTTGGAGGTAGTTCTGATGCAATCATTGAGCAACAAAAGAAGTATTTTGATGGGTTGTCAGCCCAGCGGATCTCCCGATTATTTGAAGGTTTTGTGAGAGCTCAAAAGATTGAATTGAGAGCAGCCACGCAAGAGGATTGCATGTTGTATTTTAATTGGGCCAATGATGCTCTTACTCGTGCGGCATCATTTTCAACCGCCGCTATACCTTACGAAGATCATCGGCGTTGGTTTGAAGGCAAACTGGCTGATCCTTTAGAGCAGCTTTTTATTGGTGAAATAGAAGGCGATCAGGTGGGACAATTGAGGTTTAGTTGCCAAAGCAATGAGGCGTTAGTGGGCTTTTCGATAGCTCCGGAGCAACGTGGTTTGAGTCTTGGTTTGCATCTGGTGAGGCTCGGACTGCGCACCATGAGTGTCGAGCAAGCGCATCTGACAACATTTGTAGGATTTGTAAAACAGGAAAATTTGGCCTCTTGTGAGATTTTCCGCAAGTTGGGCTTTTGTGAATTTGATGCAGAAGAGTATCCCAATACAAAACGGTTTGAGTATGGTGCAAATTAAAATAGGTGATCGGCTGGTGGGTATGAATCATGAGCCCTTTATAATAGCAGAACTGTCTGGAAATCATAACCAATCCATCGATCGAGCCCTGGCTATCGTGGATGCTGCGGCCGAAGCTGGTGCAACGGCTATAAAATTGCAAACGTACACAGCAGATACAATCACAATCGATCACCGGGGTGGTTTATTTGATATTTCGGATGAAGCATCACCTTGGTTTGGTAAAAATCTTTACCAACTCTATCAGGAAGCACATACTCCCTGGGATTGGCATCAACCCATATTTGAGCGAGCAAAAAAACATGGCTTGCTTGCATTTTCATCGCCTTTTGATGAGACCGCAGTAGATTTTTTAGAAGATTTAAAAGTACCGGCATATAAGATAGCTTCCTTCGAAAGCAATCATCATCCGCTGCTACGCAAAGTAGCTCGCACAGGAAAGCCTGTTATCATATCATCGGGCGCATCGAAGCTTCACGAGATCCATGAGTCTGTCAAAATATTGCAAAATGAGGGTTGTGATCAGATCGCAGTGTTGAAATGCACTAGCACATATCCTGCTTCTCCAAAGAATTCTAATTTACTGACCATCCCCATTTTTCAGGAAATCTTTAAGGAATGCGTGGTTGGTCTCTCTGATCATACCCTGGGTATCGGTGTCTCAGTTGCGTCGGTGGCATTGGGAGCCCGAGTTATTGAAAAGCATCTCACACTTTCTCGAGCTGATGGCGGTGTGGATAGTAGCTTTTCATTGGAACCAGCAGAGTTTGCCAAGCTGGTGGAAGAATCAGGACGGGCGGCCACAGCGCTGGGGGAAGTACAACTAGATAGTCAGAAATCTGAGGAAAAAAGCAGGCGCTTTAAACGCTCTATTTATGTGGTGGAAAGAATCTCCAAAGGAGACGAATTGACGACTGAAAATATCCGAGTCATACGCCCCGGCGATGGTCTCGAGCCAAAGCTCTACGAAAATGTGCTGGGTATGAAAGCATGGAAAGACATGGAGCGTGGCAGCCCACTCTCATGGTAATAAAATGAATGCAATGACATCCGATTCCAGTGGCTTGCAGTCTCTTGCGGTGATTGATGCCTACCACCAATTTCATTTTGAACTCCTAAGGGCGGTTGATTCCAGATATGCACTGGGTAGGGTCTTTTGCCTTGGCGCAGAGCCAGAGAAATATTATGGAGATCCACTTGTCCTTGAGACTTTTAAGGCTGACTGGCACGATCGTCTGGAAGTACAGTCTTTTTCCAACCTGATTTTCCAAGATAAAATCAATTTATTGGTTAGTGAGCCCTGGGTGATCGACCAGATCGCAATAGATCATTTTGCCCAGTACAAACACGTATTCTATACATTATGTGATCGATCAGCAGTCCTCGGAATGTCCTCGTTAAAGAAGGATCAAATATTTTACTTACTGTTAAATTATTTCCTCAACCTCCATCAACGATACCACTTTGATTTGTGCATTACTTTTGATACGCCGCATTCTTTCTTTTCAAATTTGTTTTACCAGGTCTTAATTTATTGTCAAGTCAAAGTGCTACGTTTAGAGTACCACTATGTGCCAGGCTTTTCCATACTTCTGGACCAAAATCCGCTGCCTCCAATTCCTGCCGAGTACCTCGCTGGGTTTGAAAGGACAGATATATTTGGAAAACTCTCAGATAGCTTAAAGCTGGCATTCAGCAGCAACAATGAGTACTTTGCAAACTATGCTATCAAAGAGGCGAAAGCAGTGAGGGGATCTGGATTTCTGTCAAATGCCAGCATACTACTTCGTGGACTTGCGAAGACGATTGCAAATGTGGGGCTGGGAATTTTAGCGCCAGTATTGCAACGAGAGATTCTACATTTCACATCATTGCACTCATTGCGCAACAGGTTGTGGTACCGGTGGCGTATCAATCGACCGATGTGGAAACTGATTTCGTATCACATAGAATACAATAAGCTATCGGAGCAAGTAAGTTTAGATCGCGACTTTATTTTGTTTGCGATGCACATGCAACCAGAAAAGACTAGCCATCCACTGGGTGGTGATTTTGCCAACCAGTTGCTACCGATAAAAATGCTTAGTGAGAGTGCACCCGCGGGTTGGTTGGTATACGTTAAAGAGCACCCTAACCAATTTAATGTTCGGAAAGTTGCCAATGCACTCTATAGATCAAAGGACTTTTACGAAGCTATCGCTTTACTGCCCAATGTGAGATTAGTCGACTTATCCATATCTTCTCAGCGCTTATTAAAGCAGGCTAAAATGGTTGCTACACTCACGGGTACAATCGGTTGGGAGGCTTTGCAACTTGGCATCCCTGTGTTGGCATTTGGAGAAACATACTACAGTAATTGTCGTAGTGTGCGATCTCCTCGATCTGTGAGCGAGTGTAAGCGGGATATTAGTGATCTGGATCAGCTGTCAGTCAGCGACATTGAAACGGAAGTATGGCGACAACTCAAATTTTGTGAGGACGATGGCATTCTGGTGGCTAGTGGTAATTTTGAACCGAAGATAGAAACGGCTCCTTTTAGTCGGGCCGAACAGATCAGTGCATTGTCTGATCTCTTTGTAAAGAGAATAGAAGCTTATTTTTGAATGCCATATTCAATCATCTATTCCCACGTTGGCTTAACCTCAAAGCAAATTGGTCTCACCGGCCAACTCATATCTGATTTGAAAGCTGCCGGCCATGATTTAAAAGTGATTCTATGCGACAATGTTTTACACAATTGCTATTTCAATCGCTCCCATAACTTGATCGGTTGTGCAGCTTGCCAATCGAGGTTTGGTGTGGTGCTGGATGCAAATGAAATAAAATCAGAAGATCGCTGGTATTTGAAGCCTTTGGTAGGGGAGTACAAATTTCCCGAAATTCAATCGACGGAAGAATTAATTGACATTGAATATAAAGGAATAAATATCGGTCGTGGAGTTGCCTCTTCCATTATTTCATATAAGCGTGATTTTCACCTGAGCAGTAAGAAGTATGGTGAGCTCATCGCGATGGAGTTAAGTAAGTCTGTAAATATTGTTGAGAATTGGAAAATATATCTTTCAAAATGGACTCCTGATCATGTCTATGTATTTAATGGTCGATTTTCTGAGGTTCATCCTGTCTTGGAGTTGTGCAAAGCGCATGAAATACCATTTAGCACTTTTGAAGCTGGGTCTGGGACAAACTACGAGCTGTTTGAGGGTGGTCTGCCACACAGCATAACCATCCGAAATGAACGGATGAACTCGCTCTGGAATGATGCTGATCCCGATGCACGTGAACAAATCGCTCATAATTGGTTTCGCAAGAAGCGGAAAGGTGATGAGAGCCTTGAATTTTCATTTACAAAGAATCAAATCAGCGATCTGGCACCCAATGGCTTTGACTCCAATCAAAGGAATATTTTGTTGCTTAATTCTTCTGAAGATGAGATCAAATCGATTCAGGAATGGAACACCGATTTATATCCAGATCAAAATACAGCGATCGTGCGTCTTGTGGAGGCATTTAAAGGAGATCCGGAATTTACATTTTATCTGAGAGTGCATCCCAATTTGGGAAAAGTAGCCAATGCTCAAATGGATCAGATACGCCAGTTTGATTTCCCCAATCTGGTGGTCATTGATCCTCTTGACCCGATCCATACGTATCACATGATTGATATCTGCGAGAAGAGCATCGCTTTTGGATCGACTAGCGGGATTGAGGCGACGTACTGGGGTAAGCCTTCCATCCTGTTTGGTAATTCGTTTTACAAGTATCAGGATTGTGTTTACAATCCGAAATCGTTTGCCGACTTGCAAATGCTGATTCGGACCAAGGAGCTACCAGCTATGCCGCAGGCGTCTTGCCTGCCTTATGCCTACTACATGAGTACCTATGGGAGAGAGTCCGGAGATTTTGAATTTGAAGGGTTGAAAGAAGCTTCCTTCAAGGGCAAGCGAATACGACGATTCCCCCTGACGGCTCTGCAGAAACTTATAAGATATAGGAGCAACTTACCACTCTGGAAAAAAATGCATCGAGCATTTTTTCAAGACACCTTAAGGTTGAAAAATCTACTTAAGTACAAGTAGCTCTATTTTTTCTTTTTTCCTTTTGCCTTTGCGGTAGTCTTGCGGACTTTTCTAGCCACCGTTTTTTTGACAGGCTTAATCATCTCTTCCTCTGCAATATCTGCAACTGCTTCTTGTTCGGCCTCCGGCAGATTCTTGAATGATCGAAACATACCAAGGAAGCATAGCCCCAAAATACCCAGTGAGGCGATAATAGAGATTGCCCCCCCAACCGGTTTCGGATTAAACTCAAAAATAATTTCGCCTTGTCCCGCGGGTACTTGCAACGCGCGCAAGATATAGTTGGCTCTGATCATTTCTGCCGGTTCACCATTTATGGTTATCTCCCAGCCCTTGCCCGGTCCATACCATACCTCAGAAAAAACAGCCAATTGATCTGACGCGCACTCGTATTTGTAGACAAGTCGATCCGGCTCGTATTCTTCTAGTGAAATAGACCCAGCTCCATCTCCTGCTTGTAGATTTGCAGCTTGATCACTAAACTCACTCTGCAGCACGACTGCAGTAGTGGCAGGATCAATTGTAGCGGTACTTGCAATCTCTTCTTCAGGAGAATTCACGTATTGGATTTCATTGACAAACCAAGCGCTCCCCAACGCTCCAGGATTTCTCTGGAGTGAACCGTCCTGCTGGATAATGTATTTGCCATTGAGCATATTGATCACCTCCTGGTCGCCCGGAATGAGAAGTCGGGTTTTTACGTCATCGTAGCGTTGCAATTTGGCGGGATGATAACCACCAATTGTGTTGTGATGATAGCTTGTGTGCGCAGAATTGTAGGTGTCGATGGAGCGGTCTAGTACGCGGTAGTATCCACGACCCTTGGTCTCCGCTGCAAGTATTTGTACGTCGGCTGGTCTCGGTGTAAAAGCAGCTTCGTACTCTACCGCATTGGCGTAGTTATCAGCGTCTAGATATCGGCGGTTTATCGGCCAGGCATCGGCCAAAGTCAGGACGGCCAAACCGATTGCAACCACCCAGGGCTTAATTTTATTAGTATAGAGGTAGATGATCATGAGACCAGCTCCAAGCACCACAAAAACAAGTGAGCGCAATGCATCATTGCTAGCCATCGACTGTCGTTCCTCTACAAAAAGTTGCTGGACTTCGGGTTGGTAATTGGCTTCCCGTGCGCCAAGAAAATCAAAAAACATGCTTCCACCTACTCCAAATACGAGGTAGATCAAGGCAGTAGCACCACTGGCAAATAAAAGAGGCCTCACTAGCTTTTTCCGATCGACAGTGGATGCTATTTTCTGCAACGCCAAGCCAATCGGAATCACCATGAAAATAGGCAGGATGTTGATCACCGAATTGGGTGTCCGAAATTTATTGAACAGTGGTAGTGAGTCAAAGAGTAGCTGGTTGAGCCATGCGGCATGCCGACCCATTGAAAGAAGTACAATGAGCAAACTTGCACCAATTAATCCCCATCGCAGAGGGCCATCCAAGATCAAGAGCGAGAAAATAAACAATAAGAGGATGATGGCTCCCATGTAATATGGGCCGCTGGTAAATGGCAGAGGTCCCCAATACAGTGGAACACTGATTTTACCGTTGCTATCTGGTGTAGCACCATTTGCACGAAAGAGCCGGGCTAACTGCGATTTACCATCTATTTTTTCACCATTTGATCCACCCGCAATGCTCGGAATAAAAATGCTCATCACGTCTACAAATTGATTGCTCCAACCCATGGCATAATTCCAATCCAGTCCATCTACCTCGCTGCTGCTTGTCGGCGCTGCACTGGCTGCGGATGCGAGGATGGGTTTGCCACGCATGGTGTCATCAGAAAAGCTTTGGGAAGAATAGAGCTGAGCAAAATTTGAAAGTCCACCCAGTGCGGCTCCACCCAGCGCAAAAGCGCTTGCGATAAAAAATCTCTTGGTCTCTTTTTCTCGAATCGCCTGCAACAGGAAAACAAAACCAATCACGACCAGACATAGCAGCAGGTAGTAGACCATCTGAATATGATTATTCAAGATGGCGAGGGAAGTCGCAAACGCAATCGTTGTAGCACCTAGTAGATGCCGCTGGCGATAGCAGAGCAAGAATCCTGCAAGTATGAGTGGACAGTCGGCTAGTACATTGACTTTCGACTGATGACCCGCCTCCATCAGAACGATGTAGTTTAAATTGAGACTGAAAAAGAGTGCTCCCAATAAGCTTGCCCAAGGACCGACTCCCAAGAGGATCAATGCTAAGTAGGCAAAAAGTCCCGCTTTCAGCATAATTCCCAATGCGGGTGAGACACCCAACCTCGCGGCACTATCTAAAGGTCGTAGTAGATTGCGATCAGCACCAAGTCCTAGTAGTCCCCATGGCATGCCCGAAAAAATCGCACCATTCCATCGATACGTTTTACCTGTCTCTTTCGCAAATGCAGTGACCTCAGAGCTCCAAGCAGTCGACGATATAGCATCACCAGCCTCAATTTTTTTGCCTTGCAATTGCGGATAGAAGAACGCACAGATCACCCCCAGCAATATCACTATCGGCAAGATGTGCACTTTTATAGACTGGATTAGCGGCATTGCTTTCATAAGATTTAGGCTGTTCAAATATCTCATTTTTTGCTCATATATCCTGCATGCGACAGATTGTTGGCAAAGAGTAAATGTATCTTTATGAGTATGAAACGACTTTCTTTCCTGATTCTTCTGTCTGCGACTGGCATTGCGCTGTTTAGTGCTTGCCAAAATGCAACCGATACCAAACGGACTGATATCAAAATCCAAGAGTCTCTTCTCACTCCCACGTTCGAAAACCATGGCAGCCTAGAAAAATGGCTAGAATACAATGACTTGCAGTTTGGTCTTGGACTGGGTCCCAAAGAGGAGTTCAGACTCGATCTGAAATCCCGCCATGAGCTCATCACAGGCGAAGGATACTCCCTCGGCTTCGATGGCAACCAATACTGGAGTGATGTGCGAGATACCGCAGTAGGAGACAAGAATGCCAAATTCTTGATCAATCTGCAATTCTACTTTTTTGCCATGCCATTTGTCTTGGGTGACGACGGCGTCAACCTGGCGTCGATGCCAGATCAGGAAATTGCCGGCAAGACATTCAAAGTGATCAAGGCAACCTTTGGCACGGATGTAGGTGTCGCCCCCGAAGATCAGTACATTGTCTTTGTTGATCCTGCCACCAGGCAAATGGAGTATCTGCTGTACTCCGTCACCTATTTCAATCCCGACAACGCGGAGAAGTATGGTGCACTCCACTACCACACCTGGCAAGAGGTAGGTGGTTTGAAATTGCCACATAAAGCTACTCGCTACAGCTGGAATAGTGAGGAGCAAATGCTAGGAGATGCTCGTGGTGAAAAAGTATTTTCACAAGTTAGACTTTCAAAGGAAAAACCCGATCCAAGTACATTTGCACCTCCGAAGTGATTTAGCTAGTCAGTGGTCTAGGGATTACCAGTGCTGGTTCAGATGGAGCGAGCATCGTAAAGGGGTATCGCGCCCTCTTTCGTTGCCACAAAAGCCCCCAGCTTACAGCCAAAATCAAGGCAGTCGTACAGAGACTTGGTTTCTATGTACTTGCTTAGAAATCCCGCCAAAAATGCATCGCCGCTTCCCACAGTGTCAACCACCTCAGCAGGATAGCCAACATGTTCGACCAAGGAGTTACCGTCATGTGCTTCTGCACCGTTCGCCCCACGGGTTTGGATTACCAGATGCAGATCAAAATTTTCAAAGAGATACTGATACAATCTGGATTTTGGGATTGAAAAGACATCGGCGAGCACCTCAAATTCGTCGTCGTTTACTTTGAATATTTGAGTCTCCTGCAAAATTGTTTGGATCAGATCGTTGCTGTAGTAATCAAGGCGCAAATTCATGTCAAAAACAGTGCACCTGCTTTGCTGAAGTAGTTTTATCAGCGTTGATCTTGAGTGCTCGCTGCGAGAAGCCAGTGTGCCACATATAAATAAGTCAGCCGCCTGCACAAGTGAACCGAGGTCGGCGGTAAATTCAATGTGATCCCAGGCGACCGACTGCACAATGTCGTAGGTAGGTTTGCCTTGATCGTCCAGCTGCACCTTGACGGTGCCCGTCGCATATTTCTCATCAGACTGAATACTGCTACGCCCTACGCCGAAAGCATCTACCTCTTTTAGCATCTCGTTGCCTAGATCATCCTTGCCCACCCGACTGATCATGCTTGTAGCGACTCCCAGTTGTTGCAGATGCCCCAGCACATTCAGTGGTGCACCTCCTGGCTTTCGGTATTTTGGGTATACATCCCACAACACTTCGCCGAAAGCCACTGCATTTTTTCCTTTGTATTCGCCCATTATTTTCACGCTTACGTTCTCACGGCATTTTCTAGATTGAGGCAAAATCTACCGAGAAAGTCTACTAGCACACCAGATTTTGAGGATTATCAAGAAATTGGTCTATCTTTTTGCAAACTACAGCAATTCATAAAAAGACAAGAAATGAAACAGCAAGATCGACGTGGATTCCTAAAACTTTCTGGAGCATCGGCAGCATTCCTCGGCCTGCCCCGCATGGACCGCCACTCACGCGATGTCGTTGAGCAGCAACTCCATGCCTTGACGGAGATACCTGCCGCAAAGGGCTCATCTGTGATGAATCTTAAAGTAGATCCAATCACTGAAGTAAAGGTAGGCATCATCGGATTGGGTAATCGGGGACCGGGTCACATGCGACATCTGGCAGCGATACATCCCAAAGCAAAGATTACGGCGCTATGTGATATTCGTGAGGAGAAGGTAAATGAGGCATTTGAGCATCTGAAAGAAAAAGGACAAGAGCCGGCGATTTATACAGGTAGCGCCGACGCATGGCGAGAAATGGTGCGCCGAGATGACATTGATCTGGTCTTAATTGCGACACCCTGGGACGATCATGTTGAGATGTGTGTCTACGCCATGCAGCAAGGCAAGCATGTGGCTGTCGAAGTACCAGCTGCAGTCTCGCTGGAAGGATGCTGGAAGCTTGTCGATACCGCAGAAGAGACACAACGCAACTGCATGATGCTGGAAAACGTGTGCTACGGAGACGAAGAGCTTTGGATCTTAAATATGGTGCAGAAGGGAGTTTTTGGTACCCTCACCCATGCTGAAGCGGCCTATATCCACGACCTCCGAGGATCCATGTTTAGCAAGACGGGCTACTATGATATGTTTCGCATTCGTCACCATGTCAGACAAGATGGTAATCTGTACCCGACCCATGGGTTGGGGCCAGTAGCACAGTATATGGGTATTGCCCGGGGGGATCGATTCTCTCACATGGTCTCGATGAGTAGCCTGCAAGCTGGACTTGAAGAGCACAGCAAAACCGTCGAGCAAGACAATGAATTTTATAATCGATCGGATTTCATGCATGGTGACATGAATACTTCGTTGATCAAGACGGCACTTGGGCGTACGATCATGCTGCAACATGATGTGGTCACACCTCGTCCGTACAGTCGCATCAATGCTTTGGCCGGTACAAAGGGATATCATGAGGGTTACCCAAGCCGACTGTCGCTCGCATCTTCGCATGGTGGGCACGAGTGGCTGAACGAGGAAGAGTATGAGGAAATGAGAGCCGAACACCGACATCCAATTTGGGATCTTCTCAAGGAAGAGATTGCTGAAAATGGCGGACATGGAGGCATGGACTTTGTACAAATCTATCGCCTCATCGACTGCCTCAATCGGGGCATGCCTCTGGACATGGATGTCTATGATGGAGCTGATTGGTCGGTGGTTACTCCGCTATCGAAAATTTCCTGCGAGCTTGGCAGTGTGGCCGTCAATTTTCCTGATTTTACCAGGAAAAACTGGGAAGCCAAACGACCATTTGGAATTATGGAGAACCTCTAAGGCGAGTTTTAGAAAATGAAATTATACAAGAGTGGAGATCAGGCTCTCCTGGAAATCTCTTCCAATGAATGGAAGATCATCGAAGATCGCGATTGGGACGAGTTGATCAATAGAACGGATCTATTCAACTATCTGAAGGCAAATGCCGAGGGATGGAAAGCCATCGATGCACCGATTGACAAAAAATGGGATGCTCCTCTAGTGAGCCAGGAGGTATGGGCCGCCGGTGTGACCTACTTGCGCAGCAAGGTTGCCCGCATGGCCGAGGCGGAAGAAGCCGGAGGAGGAGATTTTTACGACCGGGTGTACGATGCAGATCGGCCAGAAATATTTTTCAAAGCGACGGCTGCCCGCACAGTGGGAGATGGCGAAGAAGTGTACATTCGGAAGGATTCAACTTGGGATGTGCCCGAGCCGGAGCTTGCTCTTTTCTGCAGCTCGCAAGGCACAATCGAAGGTTACACCATTGGCAACGACATGAGCTCGCGTAGTATTGAGGGTGAGAATCCACTTTATCTGCCTCAAGCCAAGACCTACGAAAAATGTGCAGCACTGGGCCCATGTATCTATCTGCGAGAAGACCCCATCCCTGCAAATACCACGATCAAGATGAAGATAGTACGTGGTGCTCAAGAAATGTACAGTGATCAAGTCGCTTTATCGCAAATGAAGCGAAAGCTGCCAGATTTGGTGGAGTACTTATTTCGAGAATGCAACTTCCCTTTGGGGGTATTTCTCATGACGGGAACCTGTCTGGTTCCGGAAGATCATTTTACCTTAGCAATAGGGGATAAAATCCAGATGGAAATCGACCACATTGGGAAATTAGAAAACTATGTAGGCAAAAGAATTTAAAGGAAAGACCTACATCAAATAAATTATAATAATTATATGATTTTAACGGGAAAACAACTTATTGGAAATATCCAAACAGCTTCAGGCACGGAAAATTTTCAAGGTATCAATCCAGCGACTGGAGAGAAACTTCCAACCGAATTTTGTGAAGCTACAGAGCAAGAGGTAGATGCCGCGGCGCAGTTGGCTGAAAAAGCATTTGTTACGTACAGAGATCAGAGCCCAGAAAATATTGCTGCTTTTTTGGATCAAATAGCGGATAATATTCTCTCACTGGGCGATACACTAATTGAGCGTGCGATGGCCGAAACGGCTCTCACCAAGGGTCGATTGGAGGGGGAACGAGGACGTACCATGGGGCAGTTAAAATTATTTGCCAAAGTAGTGCGGGAAGGTTCCTGGGTGGACGCCCGCATCGATCATTTGGAGCCAGACATCAGACAGGTTTCCAAACCTTTGGGGCCCGTTGCAATCTTTGGGGCGAGTAATTTTCCACTGGCATTTTCAGTTGCCGGAGGAGATACTGCTTCTGCACTGGCTTCTGGCTGTCCGGTGGTGATCAAAGCACATCCTGCACATCCCGGCACATCAGAAATGGTTGGTGGTGCGATCATCAAGGCTGCTCAAGAGGCAGGGATGCCAGAGGGAGTCTGTTCGTTGCTGCAAGGTACATCACACGGAGTAGGAGGGGCGATGGTCACACATCCACTCATCTGTGCAGTTGGCTTTACAGGATCCTATCAGGGCGGCAAAGCTCTCTTTGATTTGGCAAATAAGAGACCTACCCCAATTCCAGTTTTTGCGGAGATGGGTAGTACCAACCCCGTATTCATTTTACCCGGAGCACTGGCGGAACGTGGAGCGGAAATTGGCGAGGGGCTCGCTGGATCCGTTACCTTGGGAGTCGGTCAGTTCTGTACAAATCCCGGTTTGGTCTTTATCAAAGATGCTGCAGAAAAAGCCAATCTTGATGATGCCCTGACCAAGGCCATCGTGAGTGGCACAGCAGGTACGATGCTCACATCAAGTATTCGCTCGGCTTATGAAAGTGGAGTGAGTCATTTAGAGGGCACCCCTGAAATTACGGCCGTAGCGATTGGTAAGAAAGACGATTCGAACAATGGGGTGGCGGCTAAAATATTTCAGTCTTCCCTGGACGGATACCTCAGCAATCAATCTTTGCAGGAAGAGGTTTTTGGCCCCTCGACCATATTGGTGAGAGGAGATTCTCGTGAAAAACTACTTGAGGCAGCAGAAAAATTGACAGGTCATTTGACCGCTACTGTGCACGGTACTGATGATGACCTGGATGAGTATCAGGATTTATTAAAAATTCTGGAACGAAAAGTTGGCCGTATTGTGATCAACGGATTTCCGACTGGAGTCGCGGTGTGTCATTCCATGGTGCATGGTGGTCCCTTTCCGGCAACCACTGCTCCGCAGACTACATCGGTAGGCACCAACGCGATCAAACGGTTTGTGCGGCCGGTGTGCTATCAAGGATATCCCAAAGAATTATTGCCTGCTGCATTGCAAGACAATAATCCTTTGGGGATATGGAGATTGGTTGATGGGGAGATGAGAAAGGAGT
>Ga0114956_1002524_pt1 | contig 14370 bp, 9 predicted proteins | sample MaitaG_FD_87304 | JGI IMG/M metagenome (GOLD analysis project Ga0114956, IMG submission 87304) | Marine algal microbial communities from Maine, USA - Maine_Asex2 metaG | ecosystem: Host-associated > Algae > Red algae > Unclassified | place: Maine, USA | collected 2015-01-05 | reverse complement strand
CTCTTTGAATTCATCTGTCTTCCGTTCCCAGTCAGGTACATCTGATCCTATGTCCGGAATGTGCGAGCGCACTATGTTGAATAATCTGCGAAATACCATGTAACGATTGTAACTATTAATAGTGATGAAGTAGGACTTGTAAACTTAACGTATTTATGAGACTGTTTGGTTCGTCAATAAGGCACAAGTATCATGCTTTAAAGGCCTGGTTTTCTCTCAAAATTCATCCAAACCTAAGACTCATTTCCAAAAAATGGAAAATGACGAACTGTCTTTTTTTGTAATACTCTAGTAATCAATTGATTACTCTTTTGGAGCGTTCTTCTCACTTAAGGAATCAAATAACGATGATGAAAAGCAGTTACTTCTATATTTTGATTTTCACCTTAATCAGTCTTTCTCTTGAGGGGCAAAATCCTTTCGCTTGTGAGAGCAACCTGTTTCAGGTAATCTCGGGGGAGATGAAAATCTTTGATCCCATCAGTAGCTCCTATATTGACATAGGGCCTTCTGGAGTGGGTAGCTACAATGCCGCTGGTTTCAATGTACAAGACGGTTTCATTTATGCGATTGCTGCCATTGATGGTGGTAAACATGTAGTAAAGTTCGGAGATGATGGAGTGGCTGTCGATCATGGCTTGGTGGCCAACTTCTCAGGGGCGTCTTACCGTGCAGATATAGATACCTCTGGGAACTGGATTTCTTACGAAGGCGGAAACAACCCTTCTTTGCGGGTCATTGATCTCGATGTGTTTCCACTCACTATGGAAAGCCTCTCATTGACCAACCTTCACAGCTCAAACGTTCCGGGTTGTGCTGATCTTACTTTCAATCCCAAAACCAATAAGCTGTACGGCATGTCGGGTAGTTTCGATTTGATAGAAATTGACCTGCAAAACCTCACAATAGACGTGACTGCCGATTTTCCGGGTAGCGGTGGAGGATTTGGAGCTGCCTGGTCGGATCGTGAAGGTTATAGCTACTTCTCAAACAATGCCAACGGAGAAATTTTCCGTGTGAATTTTGATGAGAATGGACAAGCATTGGAAATGAAGAAAGTAGCGCAGGGAATTGTTACGGGTAACAATGACGGAATGAATTGCGTGCTTGCATTGCCGCCATTTGAAACCGATTGCAGCGATGGAATTGACAATGATGGAGATGGATTGATTGATTCGGAAGATCCAGATTGTACGGAAGTGCCGGTGTTTACCACTTTTTATGAAGGCCCTTTTTTCCATGATTCAAATGATTCTTGGGGAGTAACCTTTGTAGATTTCAATAAAGATTCTCACGAAGATATTTTCCTACCTAGCTATTCGAAAGATCAAAGCAATATTTTCTATTTAAATGATGGAAATGGATCATTTACAAAGGTGACTGATGGCGATTTCTTGGCGATGAAACAGAGCTCTATTGCAGGGAGTTGGGCAGATCTCAACGACGATGGTTATTTGGATCTTGCAGTAGCCAACAACAATGGCTCTACCAATGAATTGTATCTCTCTAATAATTTTGTGCTCGAATTATCAGAGTTGGCAGAATTGCCAAACGCAGATGGTTATTCGCACGGAATTACATTTTTCGATATCGAAAATGACGGAGCCTTGGATTTATTCATCAGTGATTATTTCGAAACGGAATTTAATAGCCTGTTTAGAAATAATGGAGACGGAAGTTTTGAAAAATTATCGACTTCAGGAGTTTCTACTGATGCTGCAAAGTCAATCGGAGCTACTTGTTCTGATGTAGATGGAAATGGATTTATGGATGTTTTTGTTCCGAATTATGGAAGTGAAAATGTACTATATCTCAACAATGGTGATGGCAGTTTTGAGAAAGTTGGAATGGGAGACAACGCTACTTCAACCGGATGTAGTTTTGGAGATTTTGACAACGATGGGGATATGGACTTGTTTGTTGCAAACGCTTCTGCGGAAAATAACTTGCTCTATGAAAATGACGGGAATGGAAATTTCACGTCAATAGACGGTGGATTTATTACGTCTGATGGTGGTGATTCTCACGGCTCTTGCTGGGCAGATTTGGATAAAGATGGTTGGTTGGATTTGTTCGTAACCAATGATAGAGGAGGAGCGAAGTTCTTGTACATGAACAATGGAGATGGAACCTTTGGGAAGTCCCTAGTTTCTAACTTGATTACTCCAACAGGGAATTCGTTTGGAGTGGCCAGTGCAGACTTCGACAGCGATGGTGATTTGGATTTTGCGGTTTCCAACCACAGTGATGAGCAGAATTTCTTGTTTGTCAATGAAGGAAATAGCAACAAATACATCAACATTCTATTGGAAGGAACAAACTCTAATTTTTCTGCCATCGGTGCCAAGATTTATGTAACCGCCATTATTGATGGTGTAGAAGTGCGCCAAATGCGTGAAGTATCGGCACAAACAGGTGGCGGACCGGGCTCGCAAAATAGCTTTTATCAGTTTTTTGGATTGGAAAAAACAAGCTCAATTGAGCTCGTAGAAATTTACTGGCCCTCTGGCTATGTGCAAATAGAAACAAATGTTCCTCTGGATCAGAAAATTACGATCGTGGAGGATACTGGAGCAGAAATTACCGGTCGTGTTTACCAAGACTTTGATGCAAACTGTACCTTTGATGGCAATGATTATCCGCTACCAAATAAAATTGTAGAACTCACTCCTGGCCCTCGTTATGCTTTAACAAACGAAGAAGGTTACTACCGAATTTTTGTAGAACCAGGCAACTACGATCTCACTTTGCAGCAAGACAATAACTACGAATCGGATTGCTTGTCGAACGATAAGTATTCTGTAACGACTACTTCTGTTGGTCAGTTGGTGAGTGATCGTGATTTTGCTCTCACTGCCATCGATCAAAAGCCTGATCTCTCAATAGATTTGGGAGTCACCGCACTTAGGAGAGGTTTTCAAAACGAAATGATTTTGACCTATTCGAATTTTGGTACTGATGTCGCCAACGATGTAGAGCTTACTTTGGTGTTGGACGAATTTGTTTCTTTGGAGAGCGCTGACGTTGTATTTACCGATGAAGGTAATTATGAGTACAAGTGGGACTTAGGGGCAGTTGAAATTAATGAAACAGGCGTTATCTATCTAGAAAATTATGTGGATTTAGAGGCGGAGCTGGGTAGCTACAAAAACTTTTCAGCTTCGATTTCTGGAAGCAATGAAGAGTGGACTTTGAGTAATAATTCAGTATGCAAAGGAGAACTAATCGTGGGGGCGGTTGATCCAAATGATATAGCGGTAAGTCCAAAGGGTTATGGCGCAGCGCATTTCGTTCGATCAGATGATACACTTCACTACAAAATTCGCTTTCAAAATACAGGAAACTATCCTGCTTCTTTAGTGATTGTGACGGATACTCTTCCAGAGTATTTAGATATGAATTCTTTCAAAATGGGAGCCGTTAGTCACGAGTGTAATGTTGAATTAACAGCGGGTGGAATTTTAACTTGGATTTTTGATGACATCAGTTTGCCAGACAGTACTTCTAATGAAGAAGGGAGTCACGGATTTATTCAGTTTCAAATATTGCCTCGCCAAGATTTGGCTGACCTAACGCGAATCGAAAATCGTGCTGCTATTCAGTTTGATTTCAATTTGCCAGTAATAACAAATACAGTATTTAGTACCATCAATTCAGATTGGTCGGAAATTGATGTAGAAGAAAGTAAGGTTTTCCTCTCTCCAAATCCAGCAAGTGATTTCCTAAGTATTACGATTTGGGATTCTGGAGAGCAAGCTGATGGGTTCAGCGATTCATGGAATACCGCCAACGAAATGGGGTTGCCAAATTATTTATCGAGTATTGAAATAATAGATTCGAAGGGTAGAGTAGCGAAGCTTTTTAGTTGTGATGATTATCAACAGGAACTAAGGTTGGATGTGAGTGGCTTGGATCAAGGGTTTTATCTCGTTCGATGTTCTGGGACGAACGGACGAGTCTTGACTGCCAAGCTGGTGATAGATTAGCAGATAGCTTCTCTGGCAGAAATGCCATGCAAAGTTATGACTTGACAGGTGGTGAAAATCCATAGGGAATTGGTAATTCAACTTTTGTTTTGGTACCTGCGCGGGGGCGTGCAGGTACTTTTGTTGTTTAGCTCATGCCAAAGGCGCCATCGCAGTAAACCCATCTAGTAAAGCGAAACTGCGTTAACCCAGCCTCGCGGTGCTGCATCACCGAATGTCGTCACCCCTCCGTGGCAAATCAGAGTTATTGGGGATTTAATTGAACCCACATCTGAACTGCCGAAACTTGAGTGAGTGAGTTACTAAAATTACTGAGTGAGTGTGTTTCATTGGGGAGTCGGTGAAATAATTGTTTGCAGATCTTAAATTTCAAGTCTTCTCATCGAAAAAAAACAACACCGAGTGGCACAATCGTTCGTGCCGATAGTGAGCTCATTAATAGAAGCACCACCACGAGTGACAGGATGCTAAGCAATCCATAGAAACTCCGTATTGAGCTGTTGATGTTCTACGGCTCTATTCGATTGCTTCGATCTAAATAAATAGTAGAGATACTAACCGAATTGGGAATTGCAACGGCCAGTCATCGCGGCACGGATGGGAATGTGTCGCTCAGCGAGTGTGGGCGATTTATTCGATCGCTCATCGGCGAATACTGGAAAGTAAATCGATGGATTATTTAAGCTTTGCTTCATCAACAGGTGTCCTAAGGGGTTGATGATAAATAAGTTTCTGATTTTGAACAAAGAGATTTTTAAAAGTACGAGCGGTGCCTCGTAGGACTGAAAACGTAGTCACAGCAGGCTGGTTCCCGACGAGCTTGGCGAAGCTTTCGAACGAAGTAATTTTTCAACTATCAAAGTTGAAAACGGAATGTTATTTTTTTTCGACCCCTAAGCGCATTTAAAGCGTAAACTGCCCAACAACGAATCGAAGCAGTTTCTTTTTTGCATGCTTATCTAAAAGCCGATTGATAAAAGATTTCTTGCTATTCAATTCTTGATAAAGCTCGTAGTAATTGTGCGTTTGTATAAAGGCTCTTAATTCCTTCTTGAATTCTACTTCTTGCACTCCTGCTTCTGTATAGTAGGCCTGCAAAAAGGCGGAAGCTAGTTTGTTTTTGGTCTTGCCTGTGAAGAAAGTAGTAAATGAAAAGTAGAACAGCGACGACAGAAAAAATGAGATGTCCCAATATCTAGATCCGTGGTTCACTGGGTTTGTGAAAATGGGAGAGATGCTCCAATCGATGATCCACGGTTTATCCTCAAACCACATAATGTTTCGCAGCGTGAAGTCTCCATGTAGATAAACTTTCTCATGGTGTTGTGGAATCTCCAGTGTAGAAGGGAAGCCTCTTTTTTCTACGGTTTCAAAGGCATCCGATTGATGCAGTTCTGCCAGCCCTTTGCCCAAAGAAGTAAACAGCTCAATCAACTGACTTTCGCTTTGTTGACTGGTGTATATTTTTGTCTCGCTTACTAGGTGTTCCCGTAGCGTTATCCCTGCAATGAACTCAAAGTCTATTTGATTATTCGCAGGAGATTGATGCCGTACTTTTGGCGTTTGAAAGACGGAAGATGTCTGGCAGAATTGGTAGCCCGCTTTGCTCATGGCTAACTCTACTGCAAACTTCTGCTGTGGTACTTTTTTTGAGAAGATGCCTTTTTCTTCCTGTATGCTGATGTTACGCATCTATTTTTTTACAGACATAAATGATATTACGAGAAAAAGGCTTGAACAACTTTATGGATGAAAACCAATCTTCCAACTTTTCAAATTTTGAAACATCAGTTGAGGTTTTCTCATTCATGATTGGGTATACACTTCTGTGTTTTGTTGCAATGATTTTAAATCCGGCTTCCTTTAGTTCTTTTTCGAACTTTAAGAAGGAGAGTGTATGGAAATTGTAGATTTTGGTATCTGCTGATCGAACGAGATTTTTGGCATAAATAATACCACCCAATAGAAAAGCACCTAAGCTAAAAGTATTGCCGTGATTGTTGCAGATAAATACGCCATCATCGTCAAGCAATCCGTTCAAAGTGTCTAAAACGTCTTTTCGTAAACCTTCTTGCGCATTCAGGAAAAAGCGAAATGCAGTAATGAGTTCGAATTTATTGCCAGCGAAAACATTGTCTTTGGTAATGTCTGCTTTAATCAATGATACCTCTGCATTGTCTTTTTTGCAAACCTCTAACATGGTGTCTGAAACATCTACTCCCGTTAGTTGCTTGGTTTGCTGCTTTAATATTTGTATGATTCTCCCCGTTCCGCAAGCAAAATCTAGTGTTTTGGCGTTGCTGGTAGCATGTTCTTTTACCAGATCCGCAAGTGCCTTTTTCTCCCACAACCATTGGTGCTTTCGGTAAGAATACTTACTGAATGATGTATGGTATACTTCGCCCTTACCTTCTTTGGTATGCGACTCTCTGTAATCGTCTATTTGCTTTTCGTACATGTATTCAACTAATTAACCAAAAACATTAAATCTCTCTTTAACCCAATCTGCACCATAGAAAGACGTAAGGTAGTATAGAACTGTTTTCAAATTTAAAGGAGACTTCAGGAAGTACTCTCGAGCTTTCGGCATGTTGTCAATCAAATAAAAATAACGAGCTCTACTGCCGTTAATTCTCTTTCTTGCCAAAGCTACTTCCTGTGGAAATTGCTGTTCATATTGCTGTATAAACTGTAAGCTGTGCTTGTAATCTTTGTCGCGGTAATTTGCATTTAAAGACAAGTTAGCGCCATCCACAAAACGTGTGTAAGTAATCTTGTTTAGCTCTATCGACTTTTGCTGGTGAAAAAGCTGCAAGACCCAATCGAAATCCACCATCCCATACTTCTCTTCAAAAAGAATATGTTTCAAACTGCTGCTGTATAAAATGGTGCCTAAATACGTATTTTGCCCTTTCAAGGATTTGGTGAGCTTAGCTAAGAAAGTAGCACCTTCTGCATACATGGTCTCTTTCTCATCCGTCTGCCTTAAGGTGTCGGTTGTTTTGTTGCTCTGGGTGTTAATGATTTCATAAGCCGAAGTTACGATCGGTGCTTTTTCCAAGCAAGGTAGCTGCGTAACTAGCTTGTCCTGTTTCCAGATGTCATCGTGGTCTACTATGCAAATCGCATCGCCCGTCGCTTGTTTCAATGCAAGATTTCGCCCGCGATTGGGTCCTCCGGTATTGGTCTCGGTGGAAATGAACTTGCAATCAAACTCACCAACAATTTGTGGCGTATCATCTGTAGAGCAATCATCGGCAACAAAAACTTCCATGCTAAAATCTACTCCGTTGCCTTGCTGATTAAAAATGGACTCTAAGGTTTTTTTAATCGTCTCTTGGGCGTTGTAGCTGGTTATGATGATGGAAACTTTGGGCATTTACTTTGGTCGTTTTTCCGCTGCTGTTTTTGCTTTCTCATTGGCAACCCGCAATCTGCTTGAAACTGGAGGTGAGCCTTACAAAGAGCCTGTTGAAATTTTGATAGCTTTTGGTAAAATACCAGCTCTTTTGAAAGGCAAAGTTACGAGATTTCACCACATGATAAGTAGTACTTAATTAGGGCCTTAGAGCTTTGCATCCCTCAATAAGCTACTGATCTGCTCCGGTGAATCTTAGAGCAATACCACGCCTTTCAGCGCTTTTAGGTCTGCCTCTAGTGTTGCTAAGTTTGTGCCAAATCAGCAGTGAAAGTGGCTTCGAATCGCTCTTCTGCGATATTTCAGATCTTAGAATGTGGCTTTGATTTGCAGATTAAATGACTAGAGTGCATCTTGTATGGTAAGTTATAGTTCTTGTTGATCAGAACGCGAATAAGAAGACATGAAGATCATTTGTAAGAGTTACCATTCATCGGGAAAGCGCTGCAAGAGAGAGGCCGAAGGGAATTTTTCATTCTGTGCCGTTCATCGATGGGAAAGATGGGATGCGTATGGACGCTATACCGAAATCCCACACATCAAAAAGAAGAACGGAACCATCGTTGCACTCTCGACAGGAAAAAGTGCCATTACCGATAAAAACGGATCTCGCCTTTGTGGGCATCCCGTAGAAGTGGACGGTCTGTGGAGTAAGTGCACTCGAATGACCAAGGGTGACAAGTGCTGGCAGCATGGAGGAAGGGCGGAGCAAGAGAGCCAAGGGAAGAAGGGGCAAACCAACCTGTTCGACGAGCTCTAGCAATAGTAAAGGCCAAGATATTCAGTACCTATTCCTACTGGACGAAGTGCCAAAGACAGTCCTTTCACTTTCATGATCACTTCTGGCAAATTAAGGGGATCCAAATAGTTTTTGAGCCCAACTTTCAATAGAAGCTAGTTGTGGGTAGAAAAAAGATCATCTGGAAAGACCAACAACCTTAGGGACTATTTGTCAGCAGGGAAGCTGACAACAAATTAGGGTACAATGTAATGGGAACTGATTGTGGTCCCTCCAGATGGTAAGGCAAAGCTAAATGTTAGCTCACTACGGAAAAATCACACAAGGGTTACAAAAAGTTAACAGATTGTCGGTTAGGATAACAAAAGGATAACAATTCGCCTTTTTTCTGAAAATCTTTACTAATCAGCTTCGCGTAAAAAAGAGTGTAAATACTCATTGATCGTAATCTTCTGATTGGCAATGTCTAATTTCTTTCTCAATCTGCTTCTCGCCACTTTCAGACTTTTGGGATTTTGGAAGGTCAAATCCGCAATTTCCTTGGTGCTCATGTTCAAAAAGAGAAAAGCGCTGAGTCGTAGATCGTTCTTGCTGAGATTCGGATGTTCTCGCCGTAGGCTATCGTAGAAATGGGAGTGTACGTTGTTGAAACGCATCTCGAACTCCTTCCATTGATCAGCAGATTCTACGTTTTGCAGCAACTGGGTCATTTCTTTCACCTGCTCTTCGAGTGCATTTTCCTGTTTTAAGATCGATTTGATTCGTTTAATCAACTCATTCTTCCGACCCATGAATAAGGCGACATTGGCCAACTCGCGGTCCTTGTGTTCAATCTCACGCTTCAGTTGGTTTTTGCGCATTCCATCCAACTTAGACATGGCTTCGATCTCCTTTAACTGAGATTCTTGTAGCCTCGTCTGAGATCGCTCCACCGCTTTCATGGAAGAGATATCCTCAATCAAAAGAATCATCCCCTCTAAGTTTTCGTAAGGACCGATGTTAGGTACTAGAGTGATGCGAGTGGCCCTGCTTTCCTGCGCACGTACTTTTAGGGTCCACTCAGTGCTCACGGTTTTACCTTTTATCAAGTCGCCAAAATGAGACAGTTTCAGCATGTATAGATTCTCCCCAAAAAGAACCTGTGCATTTTCATTTAATAAATCGGCACTTTCTTTATCAAACCAACTCAAAATGGTTTCGTTGACAAACAGTAATTTTAAATCTAAATCTAAGTGAGCAATACCCACTGGAACATTATTGGTAATCAGACTCAGCTGCATGTGGGCTGCTTCCAGTTTTTGCCTTTCAGTCCCAAGTGCTTTGTTGTTCTCGGCCAAATACTCTGCCTGTAAACTAATGGCTTGGTTCTTCTCTTGAATTTGTTCGTTTAACTCCTTCAAAATTTTATTGGCAACTTTTTTTGCCTCCAATTCATGTTCTCTTTGTTCCGCCTCCCATTTTAAGTGGGAGCTTTCCTGCGCTTGAGCTGCCATCTTCTCACGGGTCTTAATCCGTTTTGTGATGTCTTGTGTTACTCCTGTAATCTTCGTTGGAACTCCTTCTGCATCTAAGATGACCGAGCAAAGTATTTCGATGTACAGAATTCCCTTCCCGAAAAAGTCGAATCGGAACAAACCTCCAGTGGGTTCTGTCGAGCTCAGTACTTTATCATAACCAGCTTTAAACTCTGCTGCATCGTCTGGCAAAATATGTTCCAAAACAGTATCCAGATACACTTCTGCTGACTCTTTACCCAGCGGGAAATGATGGAAGGTTTCTTCTTCAACATAAATAATTCTTGTAGAGATGTCATAGCTAAACTTGCTAAGTTTGGCCGATCGTAAGGCTAGATTCAAGCGCTTTTCACTTTCTATCAGCGCCTTTTCAGACAAAACTCTTTCGGTGATGTCTTGAAATGTCCCAGATATTCGATAAACTATCCCTTCCTGATTTCGATAGCATTTCCCTTTGTTTGAAAACCATCTTAATCCCCGCTCTTCATTTTTGTAAGGATGTACGATGGCAAATGAAAGAAATTCCTCACGACATTTTAAAAATGCATCGCGAACCATTTCTTCATAAGGCTCTGGAATTCCATTAAAGAACCCTTGAAGAATATGCTTGTCTGCTTCTATTCCCAATAAAGTGGATAGTTGCTTCGAAAAGTGGTAGCGCCCTTTTTTAGTATTTGGCCAAAAATCCCAACTGCCGATCAGATTTAATTCTTGGGCTTCGCTCAATGCCTCTTTTACTTGAATTTGTTCCGTAATAATTTCGGAAACACCCATGATTCCTTTTACCTCCCCATCAACCCCAATGATTGGCGTTTTTATGGTTCGTAATTGTTGCTTGCGATTGTGTTTGTCTGTAATTACTTCTTCAACCACCAAAGGTTTTCTGCTTTGCATGATTTTCAAATCCGCCTCTTTGAAACCATCAGCTTCATCGTTGTTCGGCAATATTTCATGATCCGTTTTTCCCATAACAGATTCTCTTGAAATACCTAAAGTGTCAATTGTTTTTTGATTGATTAAGGTAAAGCGACCCTTCACGTCTTTTGCGAAAATGAAATTTGGATTTAAATTGATTATTTGATCTAAAAACGCATGTTGATCGGCTATTTTTTGTTCTGAATCAAGAAAAGGCTTCATATTTAAAATATAGCCCAATAAGAACTGTTGGTTTCCCAATTTTACCATAGATCGTCGAGCTCTCACCGGAATAGAAGACCCATCTTTGTGGCGATAGATCTTGTCCGCTTCGAAATATTTGATCTCTTCGGAATAGATTTTCTCGTACATTTTCTGACGATGATCGAAATCTTCCGTTACTGTTAAATCAAAAGTATATATACCGATCAAATCTTTTAATGAATAGCCACTCAGTTGGGAAAAAGCCTTGTTGGCTAGCACAATCTTTCGATCCAGCGTTGCAATAAGTCCCGGCATCGGTGCATTGTCAAATAGCTGTTTGAAAGAGCCCGCCTGATTTAATTGGTGAGGAATAGCGTTGCTTACTTCTTTGAAGTTGATGAACAGCATCTCTTCTCGCTCTAACTTTGTAACCGAACAATCATAAGACCGGCCCAAAGGAAAGGGCTGGGAGTTTTTCAGCGATTCATCAGTCAATGCAAAACTGGCCTCGTCTGACGAGAATTTTTCAATGACCGAAGCAAGCTCTTCATCAATAAGCGCAGTCAATCGCAGCTTCTCTGTTTGTTTGAAATGAGTTTGAATGCAAGCTTGCTGGAATGCGGAGTTGCTTGAAATTACATTTAACTTGAAGTCAACAATTACTGCTGGATGTTGGATATTGGCCAACAATGTTTTGAGAAGCGCTTGACTCCCCTTATCCTTGTGCCCTTTGCTGCCTGCCATATTTATTCAAGTTAAGCTTTATCACAAATAAACACATGCTTCGTTTCAAGAATGTTAGTAAGAGCTACGGGGAAACCGCAGAAAATGTACTGGAAGGCTTCGACCTGACCATCCAGAAGGGAGATTTTTTGGCCATCCTCGGTCCAAATGGAGCGGGTAAGAGTACCTTGCTGAAGCTTGCCTATGGTTTGCTCATCCCCGATGAAGGAACCATAGAATTCGAGAGTCAAAGTATGCAGATCGCTTATGATGCCTTGTTGCCCGGACACCCAGAGATGGAGTGGGTTGACCAAAAGATGGAAACACTCCCTTATCATACTGTGGAAGAAAATGTTCGTCAGAAGATGAGGCGATGGGAATTTGCCGAGCGAGAGCAACGACTCGAGTTCATTCGTGATTTCTTCGAGTTGAAGGATTGCTGGTCAATGAAGGCAGCGAAACTATCGGGTGGCTTTCAACAACGACTGGCTTTGGCCAGAGCCATTTGTGTGGAGCCCAAGTTTCTCTTGTTGGATGAACCTTTCAGCCAACTCGACCCAGCGGCAAAGAGAACATCATTCGCTTTCTTGAAGAAAATCAATCAAGAAATGAAAACGACCATTCTGATGGTAACGCACCAAGTGGAAGAAGCGCTGTTTCATGCGAAAGAAGGCGCTTTTCTATGTGCAGGAAAACTCATCCAAAAGGAAGCTGCTCGAAGCTTCTACCTACATCCCAAGAATAGAGCGCTCGCTCAATTTTGTGGAGAAATTAGCTTTCTAGATCAAAAAGATGGCAAAGCATTGTTTCCCACACTAGAATTGCCAACTATGGAGGATGGCACCATCGCTATCAGGCCCAATGTCTTTTCACTCTATGAAAGAGCACGTGCCAATAGCATCAAAGCTAAGGTGATCGGCAAAGAAGAAAGGGCTCACTACAACTTGTACAACGTGGAGCTTTCCAATCGTTTCTCTCTACTCGTTTCTTCTGCTTTCAACTTAGATCTGGAAGCTATCGTTTACCTAAGCTATAAGCTATAAGCTATAAGCTATAAGCTATAAGCTATAAGCGGTAAGCTATAAGCCATAAGCCATAAGCGGTAAGTAGGAAGCAGTAAATAAGTAAGTAATCATGTGAGATGGCCAGGAGCAGGCTGCAGGCGCAAGTCTTGCACTAATTTCGCGCACCATAATAACCGTTATATCATAGAGCTGTTTGAATGTTAGAATTCGAATAGTAGAACAGGGGAGTGCATCCAACCGTCCCCTCACAACTCAGAACTAGATCCCCTCGTCGTCTTCCCAAATATTGAAACTGCCATCCTCTTCTTCCTCATCCCAATCGTCAGATTTCTTCATTTTGGCAGCCATAGTTGGCTCCGAATCTGTCGTTTCAGGGTAATCCATTTCTGGTGGGATGGTCATATCGGTATGCCAAGTATTGTGCGCCCTGTATGGGCCCTCTTTTTTTCGAATACTTCGCACTACTGTGTCTTCATCAAAAATAGCCTCATCATCAGGATTCATCTCCTGCAGTCGGTCGTAACAGATATTGGTGATTAGGGCCAAAAGGCTTATCGCACCTACAACGACAGTGGCTTCGTAGGTGAAAACAATATTGAACCAAATGGACAGTACGATGCTAAGCATGGCGCGCTTTTAACCGAGATAATAGCCAAGATAGAATATTTTTTTTCGAAGATGCTTAGGTTCTGTTGTTCATTTAAAAACAAAGCAATAGATTTGCAGTCCGCTAAGCCCGAGTGGCGGAACTGGTAGACGCGCTGGATTCAAAATCCAGTGGTAGCAATATCGTGCCGGTTCGATTCCGGCCTCGGGTACAAAGGGAGATTTCGAAAGAAATCTCCCTTTCTTCTTGCCTTCAATTGAAGCCTTGGTGATAACCTACTGACGTGAAGCTGGTTCTCAATAAAAAGTCCTTATAAAATCTTCTATAGGTTTTAGTGTCTGAATATCAATTATATATGTATTTTATTTTTCTTTTTGAGTGCATAACAAATGCACAAAGTTTGTATAAGAATGAAAAATGCAGTTATTTGGCACAATGTTCCCAAATCTTGTGAACAAAATGGAAGACGCTGGGAAGCATATTGTGGAAAATTATTTTAATCATTAAAACCTAATTTATGAAGAAGATTTTAACACTACTTATTATGGTTCTAGGCATTTCATTTGCCGCAGAAGCCCAGATTAGCACAGGAAGTTGGATGGTCGGTGGAAATGCTAGAATTGATGCAGATCCATTTTTTATCCAATTGAACCCAGATGTTGGGTATTTCTTGATGGATAATTTAGCTGTCGGTGGTAACATTACCATTTCAAAGCTTGATGGTTCTGACCTAGTATTTGGTATTGGTCCATTTGCTCGCTATTACTTGAACAATGGCTTTTTTGGACAAATCCAGTTCGAATATCTAAAAATTGGCGACGGCAATGATACAAAGTATGGTTTGAGCATAGGTTACTCTTATGAGTTGACTGAAAGTGTTCGAATTGAGCCGATTTTGCCTTTGGATTTCAGTGATGGTTTTGGTATTGGTGTTGGTGTTGGTCTACAAGCCTACATTTTCCGCTAGTAGGAAAAGGCTTTAAAACATACAGAAAGGCAGTCCATACGGGCTGCCTTTTTTCGTTGGATATATCTCAGTTTTCAGTTTTCAGTCTTTAGTCTTCAGTCCTCAATCTTCAGTCTACAATCCTATGCGCAATTTACATCTCAACTCTTACCAACTCGCCAATTCCCATGGGAGCCTTCACGAGTCTCTCTCGTACAGCAAAACCCTCGCAAGCCAATTCACCAACTCGCCAACTCACCAATTACTTCACGAGTCTAGTGAAAAAGGAGGCT
>Ga0114956_1002523_pt1 | contig 14371 bp, 12 predicted proteins | sample MaitaG_FD_87304 | JGI IMG/M metagenome (GOLD analysis project Ga0114956, IMG submission 87304) | Marine algal microbial communities from Maine, USA - Maine_Asex2 metaG | ecosystem: Host-associated > Algae > Red algae > Unclassified | place: Maine, USA | collected 2015-01-05 | reverse complement strand
GAAAGAGGTCAGACGGTTGATGGGGATTAATTATTTTTAGATCGACCGTTCGCTGACGCTCACTTTTGGACCGCCTTCGGCTTTATGACCGCTTGCCTTCGGCATTGCTTTATGACCGCTTGCCTTCGGCATTGCTTTATGACTGCTTGTCTTCGGCATTGCTTTATGATCGTTCGCTTTGCTCTCTTTTGGAGATATTAGGTTAAAAGAGTTTTGTTGTTCGCTTTTATGAGTTTTGCAATTATCAAGCATTTATAATAAAATATTAGTTAAGCGAAAGCTTCGCAGAAGCAAAGAGTCACAAAGCCGAAGGCGATCCAAAAGCGAGCGCAGCGACCGGTCCCAAAGCGAAAGCTTCGTAGAAGCAAAGAGTCACAAAGCCGAAGGCGATCCCAAAGCGAAAGCTTCGCAGAAGCAAAGAGTCACAAAGCCGAAGGCGTTCCCAAAGCGAGCGCAGCGACCGTTCCAAAAGCGAAAGCTTCGCAGAAGCAAAGAGTCCCAAAGCCGAAGGCGTTCCCGAAGCGAGCGCAGCGACCGGTTCCAAAGCGAAAGCCGCAGGCGAGCGGTCATAAAGCCGAAGGCGGTCTATTTAAACACTAAAACAAAACATTAATGCAGACATTCCTGCAATTTCTTAGGCGCTTTGCCGTCTTCTTTTTGTTCATTTTATTGGAATTGATCTGTTTTTACTTAATTGTACAAAACAATCGGTTTCAGCGGACCCGTTTTGCCAGTTCAGCAGGATTTTTGTCGGCAGGTGTTTTGGATACAAAGAGTAAAATTATTGATTACTTTTATTTACAAAAGACCAATGAGCAATTGGTGCTAGAGCAGGAACAGTTGTTGACTCAAATTTTTAACCAAAAAACCGTTGAGCCAGATTCTTGTGAAATTGTAGCAAATATTCCACAAGATACCCTTGCCATTACAGAAGATTCGGTATTGATTAATCCTCAATATCGTTTTATTCCAGCCAAGGTTATTTCTAAAAGTACCAGCCGCCAACAAAATTATTTTACCATAAACAAAGGAAGTCTACAAGGCATAGAACCCGATATGGGTGTGGTCAGTGGCAGTGGAGTGGTTGGCTTGGTTAGAAGCGTCTCTGACAATTATGCAGTAGTGATGACGGTATTGCATAGGAAACTGAAAATTAGTGCGAAAATAGATCGAAACAACTACTTTGGCTCGCTTTCTTGGAACGGTGAAGACATTTTTACGGCACAACTGGACGATATTCCCATAAATGTATTGGTTCAGGAAGGCGATAAAGTAACGACCAGTGGATATTCTGCATTCTTTCCAGAGAAAATGCCCATTGGTAAAATCAAAGAAGTATCTACGACTGCTGGAAGTAATTTTCAAAACATACAAGTAGACTTGGCAACGGTATTCGGTGAAATAGAATATGTCTTTGTCATTGACAATAGAGATAGTGAAGTTATTAATCAATTAAAGGAAAGTCTAGAAAATGAATAATGCCTACATTGCCAATTCGTTTCGCTTCCTTTTCTTATTGCTGGTTCAAATCCTGATCCTAAATGAGCTGGAATTACACGGATTCATACGTCCCTTTATTTATCCTTTGTTCATCTTTTTGCTGCCCATTCGCCTGTCACATGCGTTGACGCTACTCATTGCTTTTGGATATGGATTGTTGCTCGATGTTTATGACAATACATTGGGTTTTCATACAGCTGCAACCGTTTTTGTAGCCTACATGAGACCCTATCTTTTTGGCTTAGTCCGCCCGAGAGATGGATACGATGACATACCGTCTCCTGTTCTACCCGTAATCGGTTTTAGTTGGACCATTCTGGTATTAACCATTTTTACAGTATTGCATCATTTGCTATTATTTTTTATAGAAGCAGGAGGAATTATGACTTTTGGTCAAACTTTTGTGAAGGTATTAATAAACACTTTGTTCTCTGTATCGTTGATGTTGCTGTACCAAATAGTGACAAAGCCTTCGCAATGAGTTATAGATAATGGTTGAGAAGTGATGGTTGATAGAAACAGTTATAAAATCATACATCAACCATTATTTCTCAACCATCAACCATTTTTTCTTACATGCTTAAATCAAAACCTATATATATCCAAATATATTCTGTCTTTATAATTTCTTAAAATTGAAATAGGATTATTATAGTTTAAGGCTACCCGTCTAAAGTTGCGTAATATTTTTCCAAATCCACCCCTCGGCTACGCTCGGGGTTCGGAATAATCGTACCCCGAGCGTACGGTTCGTCGCTACGACCGAGGGGTACAGGCAACGAAGCAGTTTGGCAACTTTAGACGGGTAACCTAGTTTAACGAAAAAAATCAACCATCATTTATCAATCATCAACTATACAAAATATGATAGATCCAAAAGAATTAGACGCATTTATAAAACACGCTTTTGCCGAAGACATCGGAGATGGTGACCACAGTTCGTTGGCTGCTGTTCCTGCAGATGCAGAAGACCGAGGACGTTTGCTGGTCAAAGGCAATGGCATTCTTGCTGGTGTTGAATTGGCAAAATCTATTTTCCATTATTTTGATCCCAATATTGAGATTGAAGTCTTGATTGAAGATGGTGCCGAAATAGAATACGGGCAAGAGGCTTTTTATGTAAAAGGAAAATCTCGTTCGTTGTTGAGTACCGAACGCTTGGTGTTAAACTGCATGCAACGTATGTCGGGTATTGCCACTAAAACCCATCAGTTTGTAAAATTGACGGAGGGAACCAATGCCAAAATATTGGATACTCGTAAGACCACTCCTGGTATTCGGTTCTTGGAGAAATGGGCGGTTCGTATTGGCGGAGGACACAATCATCGAATTGGTTTGTACGATATGATTATGCTCAAAGACAACCACGTTGATTTTTGTGGAGGCATTAAAGAAGCCATTTTACAGACTCGTGAATACTTGAATAAAACTGGTCGTAATTTAAAGGTGGAAATAGAAACCCGTAATTTGGACGAAGTCAAACAAGTCTTGGCCGTTGGTCATGTCGATAGAATTATGCTCGATAATTTTACCCCAGCAGCCATCGTAGAGGCATTGGGTGTTATTAATGGTCGTTTTGAAACAGAGGCTTCTGGTGGCATTACTTTGGAAACCGTTCGTCCTTATGCCGAAACAGGCGTCGATTATATTTCGGTCGGAGCCTTGACTCATTCGTATAAGAGTTTGGATTTGAGTTTGAAGGCGATGAAGTAGGGATTGGGTTTTAGACTTATTCAGTTTTAGTAAAAGTCTTTTTTTGAAACGGTCTTGATGTATAATTCATTGGGGCAAGCAGATTCGGTTTACTTGATTTCTAGTACGTCCCAAAGGAATCCTGTAAATCTTTCAATCCCGTAAATCCTGATACAGACAAAGGAGTATATTGTGCCGTTCCAGCATCAGGATTTACTTGATTTTTTAACACATCCCAAAGGAATCCTGCGAATCCTTCAATCCCGTAAATCCTGATACAGACAAAGGAGTACATTTAAACACGCCCATCAATCCGAAATCAACAAACGGTCGTCTCCATCTGGAGATGGTAAAATATTGCTAAAGCGAATGTCTTTTTCAAGGGTTCCGATTTCCGCCTTTATTTTTTTGTCGCCAAAGTAATTAAGGCGAATGATGCTGCTTTTGTTTTCATTAAAATACTCGTAAGATTGAACATCCGTATACGTAAAATGCTTGCGTTCTATACTGTATCCTTTTCTACGAGATTCTCTATAATAATTTTCGCCTTTAAAATTAAGAACCGGAGGCGGATCAAATTCTTTGAGGTTGATGTAGGTCTGCATTTTTGGGTCAATCATAAAGGGATTGACTTCTTTGGTGACAGGAACCATAGCATTGGATTTGTCTTGTGCGACCTGTACCACAAACTGATTTTCACCCGTTCCAATGGTTGCTCTTTTGGTAATTTGATCACGGTCGCTTCCATCGGCATCGGTCCAATAGAGGTAGCGCATATCTTGTACCGTCCATGTATCGGTATTGTATTCAAGGATAGAACCTTTTTCAATATCCTTTAATTGAAAATTAACTGGATCAAACTTCGCCTGTGCAATTCTTTTTATGATTTGTTTGTCTTCCAATCTAGGCGTTGACGCACTGATGGGACTTTCTTCTAATAAAACTTGTTTGTCTTCTTTGCGTTTCAATTGCTTTGAATACGCCATGGCTGCGCCTCCTGCTCCAATCATTGCCAAAGCGGGAATGTAGGTACCTGCAACGACTGCGCCCAATCCAGAAACAATGAGTATTCCGCCTAGAATAATTGCCATTAAATCGTAGTATCTATACATGGTTTTTCTTTTTAAATTTTTGGACCGCTTCGCTTTTTGGACCGTTCGCTGACGCTCACTTTATGACCGCTCGCCTTCGGCATTGCTTTATGACCGCTTGCTTCGCATTGCTTTATGACCGTTCGCTTTGCTTACTTTTGGACCTATTTGTTTCTTGTTTTTATGACTATGCTAAGACTCTTTGCAAACTCTGCGTTTACCCCTTTGCGAACTTTGCGTGAAAAACAAAACATGGTTTTTCAACCAATATTCAGCAGCCTTTTACGGAAAACTAAAGATAATCCTTTACATAATAAAAACCCAACCCCAATATTAATCACTTTAAAACTTTACATTTGCCTTTACCAATTCTCCATTCTGATACATGGCTATTCGTGTTTTGGGAAATCCCTTTTGTATCAAATATTTTTGTACGGCAAGAGCATCCTTTGTTTCCTTAAAGCTTCCCAATATTAACACCTCTTTTGATTTTTTTAGTTCAATTTTAGGAGGAATTTTTAGTGCTTTTACTGCTTGTTGTAATGTTATAGGCATTTCGGCATAAGGACCTGAGTGGACAGCATAGTAAGTACCCAAAGTATCTTTGGTTGTTTTTACGTTGGGTGTTTTTAAAACTGGCTCAGGAACGGAAGTGGTTTTTGCTTCTTTTTTAGGCTTTGGACTCTTTGGTTTTTTAATCTTTTGAGGCTTCACTTTTTTGGCTGGCTTTACAGGATTGACTTCTTCCTCCTTTTTGTTTTTATCAAAAGAAATAAATTCATCGGCTTCGGGTTCGTCTCCATAGACGGCTGGATTGTTTGTTTTAAATACAATGCGGTCGTTGAGGCTGTGTTCCAGTTCGTTGCATTTATCGACGTCTGTACAGTTGTTAAGTAAATAATTTTCACCCAAACCGATTGTTTTGATGCGCTTGGCAGGAATGCCTTGCGCTACTAAAAAGGCTTTGATGTTCTTGGCTCTTGATTGGGTTAATTTGAAATTGGCTTTGGCACCTCCTCTTACATCTGTATAAGATTCAATGGTTAATAGTTCATCGGGATGGTCTTCTAAGTAGTCAATGATTTTTGCCAACTCTTTGTGTGTATTACTTGATAATCCAGCCTTTTTGCTTTCGAAAATAATTTTATTAAAATTTATTTTTTTACTTAATAATGGAAATGCTGTTGGCTTTGTCGGAATATTGAAAATGTCTTTTGGTTCTTTGGCTGCTGCCAATTCTGTAGACGTTGCTCCCTTGGGTTGCGCATTGATTACTTGATCTTTTAACCTAAAAAAGAAAACATCATCTGAACCAATACTGCCATACCTATTAGAAGCAAAATACCCTTCCGTTTTTTCGGTATTGGTGATGAATGTAACATCGTCTGAAACAGAGTTGATGGGCGCACCTATATTGTTGGGTTTGCTCCAATTTCTTCCTCTTTTATTGGTCAAAAATACATCCAGTTTGCCTAATCCAGCGTGACCGTTGGAAGAAAAATAGAGGGTGTTGTCGGCGTGAATAAAAGGGAATACTTCATTGCCAGAGGTGTTGATAGCGGCTCCTAAATTGAAGGGTTTCCCCCATTTGTCGCCTTGCCTAATGCATTCATATAAATCCATTCCACCATAACCACCAGGCATATCGGAAGAGAAATACAGTTTGTTTCCATCGGTACTGATGCTTGGATGTGCAACAGAATAATCTTTGTTGTTGTGTACAAAAGAGGTCCAAATCAGTTCTTCTGTATTGTCTGGATTTTTTATTTGATATAAAATTTCTAGGTTTCGCTTTCCTTCTTCAGCTTTGTCGCTGATTTCTTCTTGAGTACGGGTAAGCCATATTTCATTGGTCAAATGATTTACAGACAAAGGACCATCATTGTATTTGCTGTTGATGGGCGATTTCATTTTTGAAGGCTTGGTATAAACATCACCAGCCATTCTTTCGGAATAAAATAAGTCCGTATATCCGTTTCCACTTGTGGCTGTAAACACCAATCCAGTTTTATAATAAAACGGACCAAACTCTACCTTTTCGGAGTTAAAAGGCAATTGCAGTAATTCGTAATTGTTTTGGTGGGCATAATACTTTGAAAGGTCTGCACAGTTTTCAATTAGGTCCAATACTCTTGTATCCTGAGAAGGGTTTTTTGCAAGCCAATCTTTGGCTTCTTGGCATTTGCCGATACTTTGTAAAACACCAGCATATTCAAATTGAAAATTGGTATTATCGGGTGCTGTTTTTAATAAAACTTCATACCAATATTGTGCCTTTTTATAATTCTCCACTCCTTTATAACAATCTGCCAATCCCTTTTTAGCTTCAAAATTATTGTCGCTTAGTAGAATGGTTCTATAGTAGGGGATGGCTTCGGTACAAGCACCAATGTCTTTTAGTTGATTGGCCTTTTCCAGTAATCCTGAACTGGTTTGTGCTACTGCAAATGGTAGCGTACAACAGCCAATTAACAAAGCCAAAAATAGTTTTTTTAAAAAAGAATGCATATCAGTTGAATTCGTTTTCTTAAGAAAAATGGTTTCCACATATTTTTTTATTACACCTGTCAGGTTTTTAAAACCTGACAGGTGTAATAAAAAAATATGTGGAAACCATCTGGTTTTATTCTTCCAAGAAAGGATATCTATAATCTCTTGCTGGATTTAATGTTTCCTTGATAGAACGAGGTGATATCCAACGGTAAAGGTTCAATGGTGAACCCGCTTTATCGTTGGTGCCCGAAGCTCTAGCGCCACCAAAAGGCTGTTGATTGACAACGGCACCAGTTGGTTTGTCGTTGATATAAAAATTACCAGCGGCATTTCTAAGACGTTCGGTTGCATGTACAATAGCAGCTTTGTCTCGAGCGATTATAGAACCCGTTAAAGCGTAAGGTGACGTCTCGTCAACGACCTTTAATATTTGATCAAACTTTTTATCGTCGTATACATGAATAGAAAGGACTGGACCAAAAATCTCTTCGCACATGGTTTTGTACTTCGGATCTTTGGCAACAATAATGGTTGGTTCAATAAAATAGCCTTCTTTTTTACTAAAACCACCACCTGTCAGAATCTCTACATCTTTGCTTTTTTTAGCAGAGCGAATATAAGAAGCAATGTTGTCAAAAGATTTTTCGTCGATAACTGCATTGATGAAATTACCAAAATCTTCGACTGTTCCCATCTTAAAACTCTCAACATCTTTGACCAAACGCTTGCTTATTTTTTTCCAAAGATTTTTAGGAATATAAGCCCTAGAAGCCGCAGAACATTTTTGACCTTGGTATTCAAAAGCACCTCTTGCCAAAGCGACTGCTGCCACTTCAGGATCGGCAGATGGATGTACAACTACGAAATCTTTCCCTCCAGTTTCACCCACAATTCTTGGATACGATTTGTAATTGGCAATGTTCTGACCAATGGTTTTCCACATATATTGGAACGTTCCAGTAGAACCTGTAAAGTGAATACCTGCAAAATCTGGATGATTGAAACAGATATCGCCAGCCGTTGGTCCATCGGTATGAATTAAATTAATCACACCATCGGGAAGGCCAGCTTCTTGTAAAATTTCCATAATGATTGCCGCAGAATAAATCTGAGTATTGGAAGGTTTCCAAACAACCGTATTGCCCATTAGCGCAGCAGAACACGGAAGGTTTCCAGCGATTGCCGTGAAATTGAAAGGCGTTACTGCAAATACGAATCCCTCTAGTGGACGGTATTCTGTTCTATTCCAAATACCAGGAGCAGAATCGGGTTGTTGGTGATAAATCTCCTGAGCAAAGAAGGTATTGAAACGCAAAAAGTCGATGAACTCACATGCAGAATCTATTTCGGCTTGGTAAGCATTTTTAGATTGACCCAACATCGTTGCTGCATTTAGCTTATAACGGTATCGAGGACTTGCCAACAAATCGGCTGCTTTTAAGAAAACAGACGCACGGTCTTCCCAAGGAAGGTTTTCCCAACCTTCTTTGGCTTTTAGAGCGGCATCAATTGCCTTTTTGACGTGAGACGCATCTCCATAATGATAATGACCCAATAAGTGAGCTATTTCATGAGGCGGATGCATTGGCTTTAAGTTTCCTGTTTTTACTTTTTTCCCACCAATGATCATTGGCAATTCTACCTCTTTTCTTTTGGCTTCTTTCAATGCTTTTTGAATCAGTTCTCTTTCCTCAGATTCAGGCGCATAGCTTTTTACAGGCTCATTTTCTGGGTAAGGAATGACGGAAAATCCTTTTGACATATTTTATTATATTTTTTGAATGTTATTCGCTAAATTTAAATCTTTAATTTAATTTTACAAAGGTACAGAAAATGGGGCTTTTAATATAAAACAGAAAAGCTTGAGTTGTTAAAGCAAATAATTGACTCATTTACAACAGAATTTATGTTTCATATTCTATTTTTGTAAAAAAATGAGAATAGAATAGAATATGAAAATTTTATATTACAACGGACTACAGACCAAAGGAGTAAAAGAGCAGTTTAAGAAAGTAGAAAAATTCTTGAGCAAAGGCGACTTTCGGGCGGCACAGGTAAAAAAGATGGTAAATACCAATTTCTATAGAGCCAAATTAGATGCCAGCAATCGCTTATTGTTTCAAATAGCAGCATACAAAGGCGAAAAATACATTTTATTATTGGAAATCATTTACAACCATGATTATGATAAGTCCCGTTTCTTGAGGGGAGCCGAAATCGAAGAGAAGCATTTTGTTTCGGTGCCGACTGCCGAAAAAGTGAGCGATGAGGAAATCCGGCAGTTGGTATATGTGAACGGTAAAAATAAAAACTTTCACGTATTAGATAAAATTATTTCGCTGGACGAAGACCAAAATGAAATCTATGGATTGCCCACGCCACTCATTGTGATTGGTTCGGCAGGAAGTGGTAAAACAGCCTTGACCCTCGAAAAGATGAAACATCTTACAGGCAATATTGCCTATATTTCGCTTTCTCCTTTTTTGGTTGAAAATGCTCAGGATTTATATTATGCGAATCATTTTGATAATGTCAAACAAGAAGTCGATTTTTTGTCTTTTACCGAATACATTCAAAGCATCAAACTTCCCAAAGGAAAAGAGATTCATTTTAGACCTTTTGAGCAATGGTATCAGCGATATTTACAAACCTTTAAAATCAAAGAAAGCTATAAGTTATTTGAAGAGTTTAAGGGTGTTTTGACAGGTTCTGTTATTGATAAGCCGTACTTGAGTCGTGAAGACTATTTGAATCTTGGGGTAAAACAATCTATATTTTTAGATAAAGAGAGAGAAAAAGTATATGATATTTTTGAAAAGTATTTGGCATTTTTGGCAGAAGGAAATTTTTACGATTCCAATATTGTAGCACATCAATTGTTAGCCGAAGTCAAGCCTGTTTATGACTTTGTATTGGTAGATGAAGTTCAAGATTTGACAAATGTACAGCTGAAATTGATTTTGTCGTCTTTGAAAAATCAAGAGACCAATTTTATATTGAGTGGAGATTCCAATCAGATTGTCCACCCAAACTTCTTTTCTTGGTCGCAATTAAAAAGTATGTTTTTTAAGAGCAATTTAAAAGGAACCATTCTCCGGATTTTAAAAACCAATTACCGAAATTCTCAACATGTTACAGATTTATCAAATACTTTATTGAAAATAAAAAATGCTCGTTTTGGATCTATTGACAAAGAAAGTACTTATTTGATTAATACCGTTTCTGAAGCCAAAGGGGAAGTACAATTTTATAAAGACAGCGAAAAAATAAAAAAGGACTTGAATACCAAAACCAAAGAGAGTGCAAAATTTGCTGTTTTGGTGATGAACAATGAAGACAAGCATAAAGTCAAAAAATATTTTAATACGCCTTTAATTTTTTCTATCCAAGAGGCCAAAGGATTGGAATATGACAATATTATTTTGCTCAATTTTATTTCGGATTATAGAAAAGAATTTATTGAAATAACGAATGGTGTTGGTGTAGACGACTTGCGTGATGAGCAAATGATTTTTAGTCGTGCCAAAGATAAAACGAACAAAGAATTAGAAGCCTACAAGTTTTATATAAATTCTCTTTATGTTGCCATAACTAGAGCTGTTAAGAATCTATATATATTGGAAGATGTTCGCAAACATCCCATTATAGATTTGTTGCAACTAAAAGAAACTACTCAAGAGTTGAAGATTGACGAACAGTTTTCTAGTAAAGAAGATTGGTTGGAAGAAGCCCGAAAGTTAGAAATGCAAGGAAAAATGGAGCAAGCTCAAGCAATCCGAGATAGAGTAATGGGTATAAAGACCGTTTCGCCAGAAGCATTGGAAAATTTAGTTGTTCAAGCGTTTGCACCAAATTTGAGTAGAGGTGCCCAAAATGAATTATTTGAATATGCCAAGAGTAGAAATGATTTTGATTTGTTGGAACGCTTATCGGACGAAGTCCAACACAAAGCTTCTAGAAGTTTTATACGAACTTTTGCTCAAGAACAGAAACGGTTTTCAAAGCTGTTTCGACAAAACAAAACCAAAGAAATTATATCTATGGTTGAAAAATATGGAATAGGTTTCCGTGATTTAGAGGGAAACAACGGAATGGTTTTGGCTGCAGAAAAAGGAAATGAACAGCTTATTGATTTCTTTTTGAAAAAAGGCGTTAAAAAGAACGTCAAAAATAGAAAAGGACTCATTCCACTACAAGTTTTAATCAAGGCTTTTGACAGAGAAGATGTTTCACTAGAGCAGTTAAAGAGATTGTATCCGAAATTACTACTGCCTGCAATTAAAGTCAAAACAACGGATAAAATCATTAAAATCAACCCCAAGCAGATGGAGTATTTCTTGTTGAATTATACGCAAGCCATCTTTGAAGACGTTATAGCTGATAAGAAACGTTTTGAACCAAAAGGGATGAATATGGATGATTTTATGTTGACCATAGAATATATGCCCGAAGTAGTATTAGCCGAATACAGACGAAAAAGAACTTATGTCAATTCTATTTTATCGAAAAACGAAATAAATAGAGAAGGACCATATAACCGTTTGCTGTTTGAGCGAATTGAAAGAGGTGTATATAAACTTAATTCTAAAATGGAGTTGTTGTATGAATAATGATTTACGAAGTCGGTTAATTTTATCTACGTGGATAATTGGGTGTATGACTGCTTTAGTCATGGTTTTCTTAAGTGGCTGCATCAAGCCCGATGAATTTCCTCCAGAACCAATGATCCGGATGGTGACGGTAGACAAAACGGAAGTGGAACAAGGGATAGAAGCTTTTACTTTTATTATTGAATTTCAAGATGGTGATGGCGATTTGGGTTCTTCAGATTCCGATTCACCTTCTAATATATTGATCACCGATTTACGAACTCCAGATTTTGAGGGAGGAAATTTTAAAATTACTGAAGAGATTCCACAAAGAGGCGTCAGTGGTGCTATTTCTGGTGAAATTCTTGTTGAATACAATGGTACTTGTTGTATAGTTGGGATAGATCAGTGTTGTGGTGATGTTCTGCCAGAATCTTGTAAAAACGTAGTAAGCGACACTGTCGTATTTACTATTCAGTTGTTGGATCGGGCAGGTAATTTTAGTAATATTGTTGAGTCGCCTCCTATTGTAATTAAGTGTCAATGAGTCAATGGCTTAATGTGAGAATGAATGAATGTGGGAATGGCTCAATGTGGGAATGAATGTAAGAATAAATCGGTTTGTTGTTTTCCATAATATCTCAGACTCCACAATCAAGTCATTTTAAAGGTAAGGCGATGATGTGGTGTAATACCGTGTTTTTTAATAGCCGCTTTATGCTTTACAGTCGGATAGCCTTTATTGGTGTGCCAACCATAATTGGGAAACAATTCAGCCATTCTCAGCATATAATCGTCCCTATAAGTTTTAGCTAAAATAGAAGCTGCCGCAATAGAAGCATATTTACTGTCTCCCTTGACCACACACAAATGCGGCGTCATCCAATACGGTTTGAACCGATTGCCATCGACCAGAATGAATTCGGGTTTGGTGGTTAATAGTGAAATAGACTGGTGCATTGTTTGAATACTTGCTTGGAGAATATTGATGCGGTCGATCTCTTGTGCCGATAAAGCCACCACCGCCCAAGCCAATGCCTTTTTTTTAATAATTGGTCTCAATGATAAGCGTTGTTTTTCCGTCAACTGCTTAGAATCGTTGAGCAATGGTTCCTTAAAGTTTTTTGGTAAAATGACTGCTGCTCCGAATACGGGACCAGCCAAACAGCCACGTCCAGCCTCATCGCAGCCAACTTCTATTAGATCTTTTGTATGGTGAGCAAACAAGCTTGAGATTGATTATATCATGATAGGAGATAGGTAATTTAAAAAATATTAGGTCCGAATCCTATTTTTTTTATTGACATTGCGGTGTTCCTTGAGTAAATCAATGTGGTCTTCGATGTCCTCCATTATTCGGTACTTGGTTGTTTGGTTGTTTTCTAGGCAACGATCAATTTGCGGTTGCTTTTGTAACAATATGCTATTGGTTACTGCCCGTAGTGCATTTCTATTTTGTTCAAACTCTATCAAATCTTCATCCGTACTTCTATCTAGAATTCCTTCATAAACGGGTAAAACGATACAACTACAGACGGGACGTTCTATATTGGTACACCGATCACAACAGTAGTTGTCATACAAGAAAAAGACGTCGTGTCTTTGGAAAACGCTTTTGACAGGAGGATTGAAAAACTGACTCAATTGCCCTGAGAAAACCATATATAGGAAAAGTATAAAGACTGTAATTCCAGCCACTGTAAGAATGGACTTTACCATTTTTTGTAATAAAAAAATGGATACGGCTGCTATTAAAAGGAATAAAAATACTTCGTGTGCTTCCATAACGAATGTCTGATTTAACGTTATTAGTTTTTTCAATTAGTACAAAACCCGTGCCTATGTTTAGGGGTTTAGTATCTATGGCTAAACCTCTGTTTTTATTGCAACAACAATGTCCTGAAAATCATACGCAGGCGCTCGTTTGCTCCACCAACCAAATTTAATGGGTTCTTGAACCGAGAGTTGGTTTTTCTCCATTTCGTTAATGATCCATTGATGGTCAAAGGCAATATTGGCATCGGCAACCTTTTCATTCATCAGACTGTATGCTCCTGTTTCGTAAGAAAAGTCCATTTCACTCAAGCCTTTTTTTAGTTGAGAACGACTTGTTTCATCTAGAATAAACCACGTAATAAAACATTGGGCATTGGGCTTCATAACCCGACTGATTTCTGACAAATAATGGGCGACATCTGTTGGCTGCATATGCGTAAAGACCGAAGTTAAGAAAACAAAATCAAATGTAGCATCATCATAAGGAAAAATGAACTCCGTACTACTCATTTTACCATTGGGGTTGTAGAGCGAGTTTTTAATATCGGCTAAATGAAAATGAAAATTTGTGTGTTTGGCACTAATGTTCTTTTTGCACCAATCAATACCTTGTGGGACAATATCAAAACCGTGATAAGTCCCTTTTTCGTTGAGAAAATTTATGAGTGGAATGGCCATTCTACCAATACCAGAACCGACATCCAAGACAGTATGGTTAGGCGCCAAATCGGTCCACTCTTTAAAGTGTTTTAGAAAGCGTTTTCCCTGTTCTTCAAAATCGCCACTGCCTACAAATATGGCTCCTTTGGGTGGAGCAAGTTTGCTCTTGTCTTTTTTGAGTAAGTCGTACGGTAAATAGTACAATCTACGAACCAAAGGGCGAATAGAAGCAGGAAGGGCATAAAATAGTTGGCGTTTCAAAGGCATTACGTTTGTAAAATGTGAAATGTTTTACAAAAATAAGGAATTTCTATTCGACAATTTAAAATCTGCTTTTTAGATATGGAATCTTACTGTTAGACGGGTAGCCGACATGAGATGTTAAACTCCTATACTACTAATATTTTATAAAGACAAACAAAGTAGTATTAAGGAATCAGTAAATAATTAGGGCAAACGCACCAAAATTAAGATGATCGAAAATCACTAAAAATAGAGTGTCATTCCTGAAATTTTTGAAGAGAAACGGAAAAAATTATCAGGAATCTTGGTTTTATGATTCATCAAGCT
>Ga0114956_1002522_pt1 | contig 14372 bp, 13 predicted proteins | sample MaitaG_FD_87304 | JGI IMG/M metagenome (GOLD analysis project Ga0114956, IMG submission 87304) | Marine algal microbial communities from Maine, USA - Maine_Asex2 metaG | ecosystem: Host-associated > Algae > Red algae > Unclassified | place: Maine, USA | collected 2015-01-05 | reverse complement strand
TTATGGTCAAGACAGGGCTTTTGTAATTTACAATTCAAATGGGAAGAAGGTATCGTATAAAAAAATGATGAAGCATTTGGTAAAAAGTGATGTGGTTTTGTTTGGCGAATACCACAACAACCCCATTAGCCATTGGCTACAATTAGAAGTTACTACTAACCTTAACAATTCGCGCGAACTGATACTTGGTGCCGAAATGATTGAAGCTGACAATCAAACACCATTAAATGATTATTTAAGTGGCAAGATTAACCGCAAAGGGTTAGATACACTAGCCAGGCTTTGGGGAAATTATAAAACCGACTATGCTCCTTTGGTTGATTTTGCCAAAGAAAACCAACTACCATTTATTGCCACCAACGTACCTAGGAGGTATGCCAGCATGGTTTATAAAAAAGGTATGAATTCACTCGATTCACTTACTGCTGGAGAAAAAGCATGGATGGCTCCTTTGCCTTTTCCATTTGATATTGAATTGCCTACTTACAAGGCCATTTTAGACATGATGGGTGACAATCCGAACCCTGATTTTGTTAAAGCACAAGCCATTAAAGATGCTACCATGGCACACTTTATATTAGCCAACTATAAGGCCAACCACCTTTTCATACATTTTAATGGTGCCTACCATTCCGATTTTTATGAAGGTATTTTGTGGTATTTAAAAGGAGAGAATGAGGATTTAAACTATGCTACAATGACAACAGTTTCTCAAGATAATATTAATAAACTATTAGCCGAAAATAAGAACAGAGCCGATTTTATTATTTGTGTTGATAGTGATATGACCACGACCTATTGAAATATTTAAAACTTAGTGGTGATGAGCATTTTGTCTCAACTAACTTTGCTATAAAAGATTATTCGCAGTACACCCTAAAGTTTGTGCATATTCAAACTGTAGTTTATACAGATTGACTATTTTTGTAATTATAGGGCAAAAGAAAAGCGTTCAAGGTAATTGTGTCAGGTTCGCATATCGAAAGCCCTTCTTTTTCACAAAGAATTTAGCAGGTGAAAGGCTTCTGTAGCTTAGGCTTATTTTGCGAATCTAATGCTAAAATTAGGGGTGTACGGCTGGGGTAAAATGAGTAATCATTTGGTACAGCACTCGTAGCCCCTTTTTTATTTTACGCCTAGTTGACTTGTTTAGGTTTTGCCAACAATAGTAACTCTGCCTTCATCACATGCTGTAAATATTTTATTCACTATAGCCTATGGGCAACTTAAAAACTCTGCTTTATTCAAAACCAACTTTTACTGTTTCATTTATAAATTGTAAAATGTTTTTGTTGATTTGCCACCTAGTTAAAAATTTTCGATAGCTATTTTAACCGATTTTAATTTTTATCTAATAAACTTTGGTTATAGCAATTAACTAAACTATAAGCGTATTTTTGCCGCTTTTCTTACCTATGTTAAGGGATGATTAAAAATGAAATAAGGAAGACGTATAAATGAAAAATACCAATACTTCAAAAGGCGGTGCCAAGACACTTAAAAAAAGCCTGACATTATTTGATGTTTATGCCATGTCTACAGGAGCTATGTTTAGTTCAGGCTTATTCCTGTTACCTGGCATTGCTGCTTCCTATACAGGTAATTCGGTGTGGTTGGCATACTTATTAGCGGGCTTTTTAATTCTTCCTGCAATGTATTGTATGGCAGAGCTATCAACCGCCATGCCTAAAGCTGGAGGCACCTATTATTTTTTAGATCGTGCTATGGGACCTCTTATGGGAACAATAGGTGGATTGGGTTCATGGGTTGCAGTAGTATTTAAAAGTGCTTTTGCACTTGTAGGTATTGGGGCTTATTTAGGCATTTACTTAAACTTGCCCTTAACACTTACTGCCATTATTCTTACCATTGCATTTGGCTTGATTAATATTTTTGGTGCAAAGGAAACTTCTTTGCTGCAACGAATTCTTGTGACTACTTTGGTAGTAATTCTTGTTGCGTTTGTAATTATGGGTTTAAATGAAACTGGGTTTATTGAAGCATTTAGGCCAGAAGCAGATCATGGTGCCTTTTTAAAATCGGGTTTAGTTGGTTTTATCTCTACCATTGGCTTAGTATTTGTTTCATATGCTGGCTTAACCAAAGTTGCAAGCGTTGCTGAGGAAGTGCAAAATCCAGATCGCAATATTCCGCTTGGAATGACGCTATCACTAATAACAGCTACTGTAATTTACACACTAGGCACTGTGGTTTTGATAAAGGTACTTGATGCTCAAGCATTGTATGAAAGTCTTACACCAATCGCAGATGCCGGACGAGCATTTTTAGGCTGGATACCCTATGATTTTGGTGTTATTTTAATTGTTGTTGCTGCTATTGCTGCTTTTGCATCTACTGGTAATGCAGGAATAATGTCAGCTTCTCGTTATCCATATGCTATGGCTAAAGATAAATTGGTGCCAAAACAACTGAGTAAAATTGGAAAATTCGGCACACCTACCTTAGCCATTTTACTTACGGTTGCATCAATGATTGTGGTTTTACTTTTATTTGATGTTGCTTCAGTTGCTAAGTTGGCATCTGCCTTTCAGTTACTATTGTTTGGTTTAATTTGTGTTGCCCTTATTGTAATGCGCGAATCTAAAATTGCTACCTATAAACCTGGCTTTAAGGCACCTTTTTACCCTTGGTTGCAAATTATTGGAATTTTTGTTTCCTTTTGGTTAATCATTGAAATGGGCATTTTACCGATTGCCTTTACAGGTATGGTAATTATTGCATGTGGCCTTTGGTTTCAATTTTATACCTCTGGTAATTTAAAGCGTAGGGGAGCTATTTATCATGTGCATCAACGTTTGGGCCTCCAGCGCTATGAAGCCTTAGAGCGAGAATTAATGACCATAGTACATGACCGAACGCAAGCAGAAAATTTAACTTATGAAGGTTTAATTGCCCGATCTATAATGCTTGATTATGACAAAGGTACCTTTGATACTAAAGACATTGTGGAAATTTTAAAGTCAAAAGCATTGAGTCACTTGGATTTTTCACCTGAAACAGTTGATCAAATATTTACTGAAAAGGCTTTGCTGTTGCATCCTATTAGTCAGCATGTGCATATTGCGTATAAAACTTATAAAGATGTTGAGATACCAGAGCTTTTTGTACTCCGCTTTGGTGGAGCAGCCAATATAGATATTCCTGAAGCGCCAGATGCCCATACGCTAATGTTTTTATTGGTTCCGAAAAAACCTGTTGGTTTAGACTTGCGCTTAGCTGGTCACTTAGCGGAAGTAGCCCAAAGCGATCATTTTGAAGAGCGCTGGATGGAAAGCGAAACCGAACGCGATATGAATGAAGTGCTCATGCGTGATGATCATTTTTTACACGGGCCAGTTAAAGATTTTCCAAGTCTTCTAGCCCAAGCTGGTAAAAAAATTGCACAAATTGAATTACCTGCCACCTGCTTAATTGCCATGCTAGAGCGTGATGGTGAGTTACTAGTTGCTACACCAGAAACCCAATTGTTAGAAACTGATGAAGTGGCGATAATTGGAGAACCCATTGACTTAAAGCATTTAAGAGAACTAGAATAAAGTAAAAAGTAGCAGCAAGCTAAAATGCAGTAACTTAAATTCGCATCAAAGAGTTACGCTAGCTAAAGTGCTTATAGCCTAAAAGTTTAGCCATTTTTTGTTTTGATATTGAAAATTTAATGTGTTAGTAATTTTCTCTTGTGTTTTGCTAACAAATTGACTTTACCTTTACTCGGCTTACTGCTGTAAAGTGGAATAATACAGTAGCGAATAAAAACAAGAGGCAATATAAAAAGCACTTAAATTTCTACAAGATGAATTTGCATATCCTTGCCACTAATGAATTTAGGCACTTTGCCTCTAATAATGTTTTTGGTCTTCATCTAACATAGACTAACCAGTCTCAAGGTGATAACTCCGTTTCACCCGAATTCACTGGCGTATATCACTTTAATCAAATTTTCAAAAATTCACAACATCATTTAATGAGGCCTGCTTCAGGCTTGCGAGTAATTGCAAATGCTCAACAAGGGTATTCGAATATTGTTCGCCAAGGGCTACTTAAACCCTTCTAACTTAATTGTTGTGAGGGTTATTTAATTTACCTCATCCTATTTTATTCTTTCTTTCACTTTTAAAATTTCATACCTAAACTGAGTATCCCATTCGTAAAGATTTGAACTTAGCACTTATAACTGTATGCTGCAAAATATTAACCATTTACTAATATTGTACTTATATCACTCTATTTTAGAGGAGTTAGGGAACAAATTTGCAGAGTTAGTCTAATTTCTTTTTGCAGGCAGATAAAATACGTCCTAAATATTTATGAAAAAAAATGGAACACTTGTAATCTCTTTGGACTTTGAACTATTGTGGGGAATGAGAGATAAAGAAACTATCAAAACCTATGGCGATAACATTTTAGGCGTTCGAGATGCAATGCCAAAGATGATTGAGCTTTTTAATGAATTTGAGATTAACGCTACTTTTTCTATTGTTGGTTTTCTATTCGCAAAAAGTAAAAATGAGATTTTGAGCTATTCACCAGACATAAAACCAAAATATAACAACAATAATTTATCTCCTTATAATTTATACCTCAACAACATTGGTAATGATGAAAGCACCGATCAATATCATTATGCTTCAAGCCTTATTGAAGAACTAAAAAAACATAAGAACCACGAAATTTCTACACACACTTTTTCCCATTTTTATTGTTTAGAAAAAGGGCCTGATGTAACAGATTTTAAGCGAGACTTAACCTCTGCAACTAACATTGCTAAAAAAAATGATGTTGTTTTAAAAAGTATAATTTTCCCAAGAAATCAATATGGCAAAGACCATTTAACTACTTGTGTTGATTTGGGTATAAACTCCTTTCGTGGAAATGAAGATGTGTGGTTTCATAAATCTGAAAATAGAGAAGATGAAACTATTTTTAAAAGACTTTTTAGATTGGCTGATGCATATATAAACATATCTGGTCATCATTGCTATTCTTTAGATCAAATAAATAAAACCCTTCCTTACAATATCCCGTCTAGCAGGTTTCTTAGACCATACAACTCAAAGTTGAAAATTTTAGATAAACTAAAGCTTAAAAGAATTAAGAAAAGTATGAGCTATGCTGCAAAAAACGGACTCATATACCATTTGTGGTGGCATCCTCATAATTTTGGGGTATCACAAATAGAAAATTTTGAATTTTTCAAAAAAATCCTAGCTCATTATTCAACATTAAAAGCTAAATACAATTTCGAAAGCACAACAATGAATGATATTGCCAAAAGAATAGCTCATAAAAATGGATGAAAAAATTGTAATTCTTGCAGGAAAGGGAAATTCAACCCTATTTATGTATAACGGAATTAATGATGCATATCAAATTCTAAAAGTAATTATTGAACAACCTGTTAACCGAAAATCGTTTATAAAAAAGAGAATAAAAAGGTTAGGTTTTATAACTGTTATGGGCCAAATACTCTTTCAAATTTTTTGTGTGAAGTTTCTTGATTTAACATCAAAAAACAGAGTTTTAAAAATTAAATCCGACAATAATTTATCAAGTCAATCAATTCCTGATAAAATTTTAGCTCCAGTAAGTTCTGTTAACTCAATTGAGTGCGTCAGTTTATTACAAAAACTAAATCCTGATATTGTAATTGTAAACGGAACTCGCATAATTTCTGAAAAAACGCTAAACTGTATTGATGCAACATTTTTAAATATACACGCAGGCATTACCCCCAACTATAGGGGAGTGCATGGGGGATACTGGGCGTTAGCCAATAATGACATTAATAATTGTGGAGTTACAGTGCATTTGGTTGATAAGGGTATTGATACTGGCGGTATTTTGTTTCAAGAAAATATTGATGTCTTGGCCAATGATAATTTTACAACTTATCCTTATTTACAAATTGCAAGAGGCATTGAGTTAATGAAAAAAGCCATTAATGATGCAATTACTGGGAGTATTTCTATAAAGCAAAAACAAAGTGATAGTAAACTATGGTCTCACCCCACAATTTGGAAATATTTATGGTTAAGACTAACAAAAGGAGTGAAATAGTACTATACCTCTTGAAGGTAACAGCTGTTTAATACTTAAGTAACCTATTCGCTTGTATTATTTTTTCCAACTCGTTTAACTCATTATTGGTTAATAATTTAATGGCTGTACGAGCTGAAAAATTTAATCGCTTTAAGTTTAAATTTATGTCTTGTTTATTTAGATGCTTTGAACAAATTGAGTTTATTAGCCAAGCGTCATCCAAAAAGCTTGTTAATTGTTCGTTATCCATTCTCACATCATCAACTTGTACTAAATATTCAAAAATAGTTATTAAAGCATCCCTATTTACATTTGGATGATTGTAGTATTTATCAATTACTTTTTGCAGCAACTTTGGAGATTGGGCAATAAAATATTTTACCTCAATAACTCGACTACCTAATTCATTTGGTTTAAATCCTGCATCAATTAAATCTTGTTCAAGTTGAGTTGTTTCCAACCTTTGAACTTTTCTACAATAAATTTCTAATATTGAGTTAAGATACTTTTTGCTTATGACTGATAATGTGTTGGGCAAAATATAAACTTGGTTTAATATCTAGACGTAAGAATATCAGTCAAGTAACAATTATCGAATAAAAATTTACCCTCAACTTTAACACAATCAATTGTTTATTAATGCACTTTAGAGCTTATTCTTGAAAGTCCTAGTTAAATATTAATTTTTCCCTAACTCTTTCAATTTCCATATTTTTTTAAAAAACACGTAACTTTACCTAATAATTGAATGCTATGCGGTACAAGCTATTTTTTGCCATTGCTTTAGGAGTAATATTGGCTGGTTGTGAAGAGCCAGTAAAAAACAACTTAAACATACAAACCATTACTATTGTTGAGCCAACGGATGGAGCTGTTAACAATATGACGGTTACTAATTTTAATTGGGATGACTTACTTGGGGTTGATCACTACGAGATTGAAGTAGCTACTCCAGATTTTTCTGAAGAAGAATTCATAATAATTACTGAGCAAGTGCAACGCAGCAATTTTGTAAGCACCTTAGCACAGGGCAGTTATGCTTGGAGGGTTAAAGCGGTTAATAACCAAACCGAAACGCCCTTTTCAATGGCAATTTTTAGTATTGATACTACGCTAAACTTAGGGTCGAAAACGGTAAATATTATCCATCCTTTAAACAATACAGTTGTAAATACTGATAGTGTTTTAATTCAATGGGAAAATGTAAGTATGGCTAATGAATACAACTTAATTATAGAAGAAGCGGCCTCAAGCGCGGTAATGACAAACCAAGTGTTAACAGCCACCCAGTACTTTGAAGGTTTTGATGAAGGAACCTATCATATAAAAGTTAAGGCCATGAATGATGTTACCTCTACTGCATATACCACGCATACTTTTGTTGTTGATTTAACACCTCCTACTCCACCTATTATTACTAGCCCGCTAAATGGCGCTGTTGTTACTAGCCCTGTTGAGTTAAGATGGAACAATCACTTAAGTGCTGTGGAAGACAGTATTTTCATTTACTTTACGCAAGCGGCTATTTCACCTATAAAGCGCTTTTCTTCAGTATCCCAAAGCGTGTTTTTTACAGCAGCTAGTAATACTTATTATTGGAGGCTAAAATCTTATGATGCTGCAGGTAATGTAAGTCCACCTTCTGCATTGCAAAGCTTTACAATTCAGTAACAACCTTAGGCACCTTTAATCAAGCAATTTTTTTGGCTCTGTTATAAGCCATGGCTAATTGAGCATCATATCTTACCGACTTGTACAACATGCCCTTAAACTTAAAAGCAAACTCTGCCCACTCTTTGTTTTGCAACAAACTAAGCAAGTTAATTGAGCGCAAGTAGCTTATAAACGCTTTAAGTTGTGCAGCCTCACCACTGTACATGGCTTTTACAAATGAGTTAATATTTTTAAAACCTGCTTGAGAATATAAACTACCCGGCATTTCAAATTTACCCCAAACACTCGCAAGCAAAGCTGCCTCACTATGTATTCTTTGAGCACGCAATAGCCTTGTATATTCAGCTTCACCACCAACATAATATTTTTTTGACCAGTTAGGATAAACCAAATCAAAGTACTTATCACTAAATTGTTCAGGATCAATTTTATTGGATAGTAAATGTTGCCAAAAATCATGCCCTTCAAACCTCAATTTAGGTTTACCAGATTCTAGCATGCCTTTGCCACAAGCCTCTACTTCAACTACCGCCTTTAAACATGGTAATTCTATGCTGAATTCCATGGCAATTTGTTGCAAATTTTCTTCATTAAGTAAATTGTCATTGCCATCAACTGGCAAACCAGCTGGCTCCTTAGTCACAATGTATTTTACTTGGCCAGTAGTTCTTTTTCCTCTCTGCTTATATACTTCCGAAAGCTTAAATAATCTCTTCACAGCAACATCATCTACATTAACAATTTTAGCTTTGGTAATTGTTAAATAAAATGCAATTTTTAAAAATAGGCTTGCAGAAATTCCATTAACTGAGGTTAAATCTTCCAATTTTTCAAATGAGCCGCGCAAACTTTTATACGCTATTATGTTTTGTGCGATTGATTCATTGATTCCATCAATTACCAACAACTCGTCAAAAGTTGCTGAGTTAATATCCAATAGTTTTACCATGATAACTTATTTGAATGATAAAACTAAAAAGCAATTTATGTTTAATAAACAGCTTTGTTAACGTAAAAACGAGCTATTGTCTAGTAAAGTTAATTTACCTTTTTAACCGCTTTCACCAATCTAGTAATACCTACAATTAACAAAGCAACTAATAAAAACCCCGCAATACCCCAGGCCCATGCAAAAGGCTCAATGCCTTTTAAAACCACGGTAAATACTATGGCGATAATTATTACTGTAGATATTTCGTTTAGGATTCTTAAACCTTTGGAGTTTAGTTTAAAATTGCCTTTGCGCATTTGTTTTGCCAAATGCCCGCAATAGCCATGATAAATAAGCAGTAAAACCACAAATCCCAATTTAAGATGCATCCATGTTTGGGTATAGTATTTCATTTCTATCATTAGCCAAATGCCCGTAACCAAGGTAAACACCAATGAAGGTTCACAAATAAACTTAAACAATCTACGCTCCATCACCTCAAATTGAGCGGACAATATTTTCCTTTCGCTTTCTTCTTTATGTTGCGCTTCTCTATGATAAATAAATAGCCTTACTAAATAAACCAAGCCAGCAAACCAACTCATTACAAATATTATATGGGTAGCCTTTAAGTAAAGTGACAGCATTATTTCTTGTTAATTCGGTAGGATAAATATAGACCAAGTAAAGCAATCCAGCCTTCACCAGTTTTTCTATGGGTATTGTTTAAATATAAATTCCACTCTTGCCCCACAGCCAATGTTGGAGTAACGGCAAAATTACTATTTGCTAATTTAAAAGCGTATCCGCCAAAAACTGTTGGCTGCAATACAACAATATCTGTAGTTCCGCTTTCTAACAATTCATTGTCTTTCCAATTTACATGGTTAAACCAAACATCTGAACGCACTCCAATTAGCCAGCCTTTTTTAAGCTCATTAAAATGATAGGTATATCCCAAAGCGCCTCCTAGTCCTTGCCCATTCTCTTCATCTTGTTTGCCAAAATCTTGATGATTAAAAATATTTCCACCAAACTTAGCATGCAAGGTACTTTTGGCACTTAAGGCTACATCTATTTTTGCGGCAGGTATTATACCCGTAGGATATGCTTGAAACTCAAAACCAAATTCAGTTAGGTTAACTTGCGCAACTGAAAATGTTGCAGTTACAATAACAAATACTAAACAAATAATGCGATTCATTTAACTATGTTTGTCTCGTGGGAAGAAATGTAAAGATAAGCTAGCAAATGGAAACGATACCTCAAGCTGCTCAAAGTAGCGTGCTACAATCTGAAATTGATCAATTAACTTTTCACAACTTGCTAGCCAGTAAAGATTGCTATGAGGTTTTTGTAGCCAATGCATCTCAAATACCCAATATTTTAAAAGAAATTGGTCGCCTTAGAGAAATTACCTTTAGAGAAGTTGGTGAAGGCACTGGTAATTCTGTTGACTTGGATAGTTATGATTTATACTATCAGCAACTTTTTATTTGGGACAAAGAAGCCAAAAAAATTGTTGGTGGCTACCGAATAGGTGAAGGTGATAAAATTTTTGAACAGTATGGTGAGCAAGGTTTTTACATACATAGTTTGTTTAAGATAAAAAAAGGCTTTTATAATGTAATGCGGCAATCAGTTGAACTGGGCAGAAGCTACATAATTAAAGAATATCAAAAAAAAAGATTGCCATTGTTTTTGCTATGGAAAGGCATATTGTACTTTTTAATTAGAAATAGGCAATTTAGATATTTATATGGCCCTGTGAGTATAAGCAAACGCTACTCCAATCTTTCAAAAAGTTTAATTGTTGAATTTGTTAAAACCCATTTTTTTGATGCAACTATGGCTCAACATTTGACTCCTAGAAACGAATTTAAGCTAACGGTGGATAAACCTGACATGGATAAAATGCTAAAATCTCTTAACGGAGAAATGAAAAAATTAGATAACCTTATCCATGAAATTGAGCTCGGACATTTTAAGATTCCTATTTTAATGAAACAGTACGTTAGGCAAAATGCCAAATTTATAAGCTTTAATGTAGACCCCAACTTTTCTGATGCTTTAGATGGTTTTATGATGTTAGATTTAAAAAACGTACCCTACGCCACCATTGAAGCACTGCAAAAAGAAGACTAACAGTTTATGAATAAGTTGAGAGGAATTGTTCGATTGATGGTTTTTGCTAACCTTATAATTTTATACGTTATTAAGTATTTTATTTGGGTAGCATTTAATGGTTTTAAAACCAATTTAGCTAAAGCAATGCAAATTCGAATTCAGTTGGTTAAAACAGCTCAACCAATTTTGGGTATTGAAATTGAAAAATTTGGCAACGTACCCACTGAACCTTGTTTACTAATATGCAATCACCGCAGTTACATTGACCCTGCAATTAAACATGCCTTTATGCCATTTATGCCTGTTGCCAAAGCTGAAGTTGAAAAGTGGCCAATAATTGGCAAGGCAGCAAAAATTACTGGTGTTTTATTTGTTAAAAGAGAAAGTAAAGAAAGTAGAACCAATACTCGCAAAGCCATAACCAATGCTATTAAAGATGGCCATACTATTGTAATCTATCCTGAAGGCACTACACATATTAATCCTACTACCATAGATTTAAAGAAAGGAACCTTTATAGAAGCAGCTCAGAATGGAATTAATATAGTACCATGTGCCATGGAGTATGAAATTTTAGAAGATGCCTTTATTGGTGATGCTACTTTTGTACCTCATTTTATTAAAGTATTTGGTAAAAAGAAAATGCGGGTAAAGTTAATTTTTGGAGAGCCTACGGCATCAAACAATTTTGAAGAGCTAGAGGCAGCATGTAAAAAGTTTATAGATGAACAAATGGTAATTTTACGCACACAATGGGATCAAACTGCTAACAAATGAAAACCTTTAGAGGTATTTTAAGATTTGCGTTTATGCTATATATGCTATTGGTTTTCATTTTCGCATATTTAGTTTCAAGCATTTTTTATGGTTTTAAAACTGTTCCTCAAAGAGCATTGGGATTTTTTAGAGCCTATGTAAAATTTATAAAACCGTTTGTAGGTTTAAAAATTAGCGTTTTAGGCAATGTGCCCAATAAACCTGTATTGTTATGCGCTAACCATTGTTCGTATATAGACCCGTTGCTTATTTGCCATAATGTAAAAGCGCGTGCCGTTGCTAAACTAGAAATTTCTAAGTGGCCAATAATGGGTTGGGGTGCTAAGTTAGGCGGTGTTTTATTTGTTAAGCGTGGAAGTATTAAAAGTGGAGTGGCCATAACCGAACAAATAGTTACCACCATAAAAAATGGAGAAAGTGTATTGATTTTTCCTGAAGGAACTACCAATACACTGCCACAAACCATACCTTTTAAAAAAGGAGCATTTGCCAAAGCTGCACAACATAACTTACCTGTTGTGCCGGTAAGTATTGCTTATAGTCATGAAGATGATGCTTGGGGAGACCAAACAATGTTTAATCATTTTATAGGTTGTTTTGGGAAAAGGCATGTTAAGGTAAAGGTACATTATGGTGAACCTGTTATAAATAGTGATACGAAACAACTGCTAAACGCATGCAGAGAAGCTATAGATGCCAAATTGTTCGAATTGAAAAGCGCTACCTGGTGAAAAAGTTTTTTAAAATTTCGGGAATAATTGTTCTACTACTCTTAACCATTTTGGTAATAATTGGCAAAACTGGGGCCTTTGATATGGCCAAATCCAATGACGAAATTATAGAGGCTTTCAACAATCAAAATGCTTCACCGCCTATATTCACTAGTTATGAAACAGGAGACAATACCATTGGATACATGAGCAATGTTTATAAGCCATTTGAGCCTACCATCATTTTCTTTCACGGCTCACCAGGTAGTAAGGATGCCTATTTAGATTATTTTTTCTCTGATAAATTACAAGCTTACAACCTGATTAGTGTTGATAGGCCAGGCTATGGCAATAGCGGCAAAGGTTATGCAGTGAGACAAATTGAAGACCAAGCGAAACTATTTAAACCGCTATTAGAAAAGTATAAAAATGAAAATGTAGTATTGGTTGGGCATAGTTTGGGAGGACCATTAATTGCGCGCATGGCTATGGACTACCAAGAGCTAGTTGATGGTTTAGTAATAGTTGCAGGTAGCGTTGCCCCAAAAGAAGAACCTGCAACTTGGTGGAGAAAAATATTTGATGTTCCGCCTTTCAGATGGCTATTGCCATCATCACTTAAGGTTTGCAATCAAGAAATTATACCTGCCAAAAGTGAATTAGAAAAAATGTTACCCCTTTGGGAAACGTTAGCATGTAACATTGAAGTTGTTCATGGAGATATGGATAAATTGGTACCTGTTGCCAATGCCCATTTTATCGCTGATGCTGCAGTAAATGCCAACGTTAACTTAAAAATAATAGAAGGCAAGGGCCACTTTATCTTATGGGAAAATGTGCCTGAAATAGAAGCTAGCATTATAAATTGCTTTCCTAATGATGTTGCGCATTAAAATATTTTTTCAAGAAAATATTAAACAATATGCAACTATTGAAAAATTGGTTTGTCATTGATGTAGAGCTTAACAAAATTAAAGGATAAAAACTGCGAGCAAACTTTTGTTACCATTGGCTTCAGCTAATTTTAATTACTTAGCTGTGTTATACAAGATAAATTGAGAATCGCCACTAACAACAACATTTTGCACTCGTATCTCTATCCTTTAGCCTAGTCAAGCTCTGGTAATTAACCATCCCGTAAGTTTTTGGGAATAAAAACACAAACCATGAGAAATTTTAAAATAACAATTGCAGCACTTGTAGCCACTATACTTCTAACAAGTTGCTCAGATGACTTTATTAAACCAAGTAAAAACATTACAACCGAAAACAGACAAGTACCTGCCTTTACCGAAATTATGGCAGCCGATTTTATTAAGGTATATATCAAATATTCCGATTCCATTCAAACTGTTGAAGTTAGCGCCAACGATAATATTCAAGACAAATTGATTACTGAAGTGAATAATGGTCAATTGGCAATAAAAACTAAGCAAGGCAATTTATCTATCAATGGAGATTTTACCGCCAATGTTTACATAACCACCACAAATATTACACGTTACATAGCCAAAGACCAAGCAAGTTTTAATTTAAATGATATGCATGAGGCCAGCAGTTTAATAATTGATATAGATGATCAATCTGAATTCATTGGAGATGTAAAAGTTAATACATTGTATGCCAAAACTACCGACCAAGCATCTTTAAAACTTTTTGGCAGTGCAGACGATTTTGACATCACATCTAACGATCAATCTGAAGCGCATTGTTTTACAATGGAAATTAAAAACTTAACTGTTACCGTTGAAGACCAAGCAACCACTGAGGTAAACGTGATAAATGAGATTGAAGCCACAACGCGAGATCAAGGAGCGCTTTTTTATCAAGGAAATCCTACTACAACCAGATTTAGCATTCACGATCAATCAAGAATCGTAAGAAGATAATTTAAGTAATTACAGTTTTCTCAAACTCCAAGCAAGCGATTGTTTGGAGTTTTTTTGTTTTATAGAAATTGCTAAATTCACTTATAATACTAACAACTATGAAAAATTTTGCCATTGTTATTTTGTTATCCTGCTGGATTATTTTTGGCTGCAGCTCACAAAGTACAGATGAAAACATATCTATTGATTTTAATGAATTGGCTACAG
>Ga0114956_1002521_pt1 | contig 14372 bp, 12 predicted proteins | sample MaitaG_FD_87304 | JGI IMG/M metagenome (GOLD analysis project Ga0114956, IMG submission 87304) | Marine algal microbial communities from Maine, USA - Maine_Asex2 metaG | ecosystem: Host-associated > Algae > Red algae > Unclassified | place: Maine, USA | collected 2015-01-05 | reverse complement strand
GAGGGATTCGAACCCTCGATACGCTATAAAACGTATACTCCCTTAGCAGGGGAGCGCCTTCAGCCACTCGGCCACCTCTCCGGTATTGATGCTTGTTCTTGCTGTGTTCTCGAAGTGATGGCGCGCCCGGAAGGATTCGAACCTCCGACCGCCTGGTTCGTAGCCAGGTACTCTATCCAACTGAGCTACGGGCGCGTAACTTCAAGATCGCAAAGTATGGCTTGTGCATCCGGCATCGTCAACAATCGATACCGATTATTTGTCTTTTTTCTTTGCTCTGTGGCCAGTTATTTCAACAATGCAAGAAAATTGGACAATTGAACGGTTTATTACCTAGCTGTTCTCGGCAGTCGTATCAGCTAAGGTCGATTCGTCATCGGCCTGCTCTTTCTTGATTCGCTCGTAAATCTCTTCCCTGTGCACCGCCACATCTTTGGGTGCATTAACTCCAATACGTACTTGATTACCTTTCACACCAAGTACCGTCACCGTTACCTCGTCGCCGATCATGAGCGTTTCGCCAACTCGACGCGTTAGTATCAACATTCCTTCACTCTCCAAATTCGCATTCACGTATACAACGCGCGAACAGTCGGTGAATTATCCCAGTTTATTTTAAAGTTTGTCGCCGGTAGCAGTGGACCGACGCGTTATTTCACACTCGCGACACTTTCCGTCATTGCTTCGGCGGACAATGGCTTGCCAATTGTGTCCGCGATGCTCAACTGTGTTAACTAGAGTGACTTTACAAGCAGATCTATGAACTTTTGACTTCGGTATCAGCCAACTCAAATTCTTCATGCAATGCACGCACTCCAAGCTCAAGAAAGTTCTCATCGATCACAACCGATATCTTGATTTCTGATGTTGTGATCATTCGTAGGTTAATTCCGTTCTCCGACAATACCCTGAACATGCGACTGGCAATACCTGCATGCGATCGCATGCCAACGCCAACCAGTGAGAGTTTGACGATTCTGTCGTTACCATGAACACTTTGCGCACCGAGAACGTCTAAACGGTCTTGTAGAAAGTCGACCACACGCTGATATTCGTCGCGGTGCACGGTAAAAGTAAAATCAGTAAGACCATTCTCACCGATGTTTTGCAAGATAACATCGACCTCTATATTCAGATCAGCAATTGGCCCAAGAATAGCGAAGGCAATACCCGGTTGATCAGCGACACCTGCAACCGTGACTTGCGCTTCATCCCGATTGAATGCAATGCCCGAAACGAGCTCCTGTTCCATGCCACTATCCCCATCATCATAAGTTATTAAAGTGCCGTCTCCCGGCTCAAAGCTTGAGAGCACACGCAGCGGCACGTTGTATATACCAGCCAATTCGACCGCACGAATTTGCAGCACTTTCGAACCCAGACTTGCCATCTCGAGCATCTCTTCAAAAGTAATTTTATCCAGACGCCGTGCTCGACTTTCTACTCTGGGGTCAGTGGTGTAAACACCATCCACGTCGGTGAAGATCTGGCACTCATCACAACCCAGCGCTGCAGCCAATGCAACAGCAGACGTATCCGAACCACCACGTCCTAATGTTGTAATCTCGCCGTCTGCAGTAACGCCCTGAAACCCGGCAACAATAACAACGCGACCCTGTTTTATGTCTTCAAGAATAGGGGCTTTTTCTATTTCAAGAATGCGTGCTTTGCTGTGACTGGTATCAGTTAATATCCGAATTTGCGAGCCGGTGTAAGAACGTGCATCGGTACCCAGCTCTTTTAACGCCATAGCCAATAACGCCATAGTGACCTGCTCACCAGTCGATACCAGCACATCGTATTCACGCACATCGACCACAGCCGGCATCATTTCACGAGCAAGCGCAACTAACCGATTAGTTTCACCGGACATGGCTGAGACAACAACAACCAAGTCGTCTCCAGAGTGTTTGGCCTCATGCAGCAACTTGGCGACATGCTTTATTCGCTCAGCGGTTCCAACCGATGTGCCACCAAATTTTTTTACCAGAAAAGCCATTCCTGAAACGCCGTTTAATATCTATTGTTGAACACTGAAAGCTTACTCGGTTAATGCTTACGCAGACGCAGATTTGATCCAGTCACGCGCCGCCGTAAATGCAGCATCTATCTCAGTCAATGAGTCCGCACCACCCTGAGCCATGTCCGGGCGACCACCACCTCGGCCACCAAGTTTCTCGGCAACCACTTTCATCAGGTCTCCGGCTTTAAGTTGGCCGTGCAGGGGTTTACTGACCGATGAGACTAACGACACTTTGCCATTATGTTCGCTGGCAAGCACAATCACACTATCCCCCAGTTTTTGTCTGAGTTCATCCATGACTGATCGCAGGTTTTTTGCATCTGCGCCATCGACGACCTGCAGTAAGCTGGTTATGTTACTGATCGTCTCGGCGTTGTCAGCAAGGCTCGAACCAGCTTGTGAAGATAGTTTGCTTTGCAACTGTTCTACCTGACGTCCAAGCTCTCGATGCTTTTCCTGTAATTGCTGCAGCTTCGGCAGTACATCCGCAGGGGCGGTTTTCAATGCCGCAGCAACCGCACTTAATTGCTGCTCCAACTGCTGCGTATGCTCTAACGCAATGTCTCCACTGACTGCTTCGATACGACGCACACCTGCGGCCACACCCGTTTCACTGGTTACTTTGACTGCACCAAGATCACCCGTTGCATTCACATGCGTGCCACCACACAATTCAACTGACTGGTCACCGAGGGTCACCACACGAACAACCGAGCCATACTTTTCACCGAATAGCGCAATCGCTCCTGCATTAACCGCTTCATCCATGCTCATCTCTTTAGTGTTACACACGCTGTTACGCCGCACTTCACGATCAATCCACTGTTCAACCTGAATCACTTGCTCCTTCGTGACCGGACCACTATGAGAGAAGTCAAAACGCAACTGCTGATCGTTTACCATCGAACCTTTTTGCTCAACGTGCTCGCCAAGCACTTCGCGCAATGCACCATGTAACAAATGTGTTGCCGAATGATGACGCTGGATATGTGCCCGTCTAGCTGTGTCAATGCTGGCGTTGACTGAATCACCAACAGCGAGTTTGCCTGCTTCCAGAACCCCTGCATGCATAAATGCCGTGCGGAATTTCTTCGTATCGATTACTGCAAAGCGTGTATCAGCAGAACTTAGCAAGCCAGTATCGCCAACCTGCCCACCCGACTCGCCGTAAAACGGGGTCTGATCCAATACGACCCAGGCGTTTTGATCTGGTCCGATGTGATCAACTTGAGCACCATCAACATAGAGTTCGAGCACCTTCGCTTGCGCTTGCGTTAGTTCGTAGCCTAAAAAATTGGTATGCGCTGCAGAGTGCGGCAACTCACCACCAGTAGCGCCAAAATTACTGGCAGCACGCGCACGTACACGCTGCGCTTCCATGTTTTGTTCGAAGCCTGCCTGGTCTACACTCAGGCCACGCTCTCTGGCAATGTCTGCAGTCAAATCAACGGGAAAGCCGTAGGTATCGTAGAGCTTGAAGACGACTTCTCCAGGAATTTGTTTGCCTGACAATGCTGCTACTTCATCATCAAATATTTTCATACCGGCGTTAAGCGTTGCAGCAAAACGTTCCTCTTCTTTTACCAGCTGCTCTTGCACCGTGTTTTTTGCAGCGACCAATTCCGGATAAGCCGTACCCATCTCTTTTACCAATGCGTTGACCAGTTTGTGAAAGAACAAACCGTCGGCACCTAATTTGTGGCCGTGTCTAACCGCACGACGAATGATTCGTCGCAATACGTATCCACGACCTTCGTTACTCGGCAACACACCATCGGTGATCAGAAACGCACAAGATCGAATGTGATCGGCGATGACGTTCAACGATGGGTTGTTAAGATCATTTGTACCGGTGAGCTTGGCAACCGCTTGCGTCAGGTTCTGAAACAGATCAATTTCGTAGTTACTGTGAACGTGCTGCAAAATCGCAGCTGTGCGTTCGAGTCCCATACCGGTATCGACACAAGGCTTGGGCAGCGGTGTCATGGTGCCATCTGCCGAACGATCAAATTGCATGAATACCAGATTCCAGATTTCGATAAACCGATCGCCATCTTCTTCTGGTGAACCAGGTGGGCCACCCCAGACATCGGGGCCGTGATCATAAAATATTTCGGAACACGGACCACACGGACCGGTATCGCCCATCATCCAGAAATTGTCTTTTGCACCGATACGAATAACACGCTCTTTTGGAACACCAATCTGATTTATCCAGATGGCCTCGGCTTCATCATCCTCTTCGAATACGGTAATCCATAGTTTGTCTTTGGGTAGTCCAATCTCATCCGTCAGGAATTGCCACGCATATTTAATAGCATCTTCCTTGAAATAATCGCCGAAGCTGAAATTACCGAGCATTTCGAAAAAGGTGTGATGACGTGCTGTATAACCCACATTATCCAGATCGTTGTGTTTACCACCAGCACGGACGCAACGTTGAGACGTGGTCGCACGCTGGTAATCGCGGACTTCTTCGCCGGTAAACAACTCTTTGAACTGCACCATGCCGGCATTGGTGAACAACAAGGTTTTGTCATTGCCGGGAACAAGCGAGCTCGAAGAGACAATCTCATGACCTTTAGAGGCAAAGAAAGACAGGAAACGTTCGCGTATTTCTGAAGTTGATACCATGCTATGGCGCCAGAGCAGTATATTGAATACCCTGAATTGTAGCCCAGTGCGTGCCTATTCAGACACCGTTTCTGCCGCCAATCGTATTGCCTTGATGGAATCAGTCGAAGAAAACCCGCGCCGATTCAAAAATCGGGCGTACTTTCCGATTTCAGCCTGGTCGAAATCGGATAACCGTTTATCAAAACCATGACCCTTGTCAGCAAAACCCGAATCAGCTGAACCCATATTAGCTAAACCAACAGTAGCTAAACCAACAGTAGCTAAACCAAAAGTAGCTGAAAAGCGTGATCTGAGTGCATCGGCGGCAACTTCAGGCCAATCTGCACGAAGCTGTGCAATAGCCTCTCGGGACATGGACGAATCAATTCCACGTGCACCAAGTTTGGCGCTGATAGACATTGGTCCATTGTGCTTTCGCAGTAATTGTTCAGCGTACAGGTTGGCAAAACGTTCATCGCTTTGATAGCCCTGACTGATGAGACGTTCTAGAGTGGCTTCGATAACGTCGCTATCGAAGCCACTATCACTGAGCTTATTGCGCAATTCGGTTGTGGTGTGCTCACGCGGACCTAATATCCGAATGGCCCGAGCATAAGCTTGTCGTGCTACCTCTTCCGGCTTGAGGTTAGGGTCAATCTCTTTTTTCTTTCGACCGTTACTCCAGCCCATGCGTCACGCAATCCTCATTATTTAGAGTGCAGTCGTGGTTTTGCCAGCTGCCAGTCTAGGCTTCAACCTCAACTTCTGGCTCAGCTGCTTCTTCATCTTTGGTCTCTATGACAGGCGGTGCCAGTAACAATTCACGAAGCTTCTGATCAATGTCATCAGCAATGTCAGGATTTTCCTTAAGATACTGGCGGACATTCTCCTTGCCCTGACCAATTCGATCGCCATTATAGCTGTACCAGGCGCCAGCTTTGTCGACGATGCCGTTTTTCGACCCAAGATCGATTAGCTCGCCTTCGCGGGATGTACCCTCGCCATAGAGAATTTCGAATTCGGCTTGGCGAAACGGCGCTGCCATCTTGTTCTTAACCACCTTTACACGGGTTTCATTACCGACGATCTCGTCACCACGTTTGATAGCGCCTATACGTCGAATATCCAGACGAACGGACGAATAGAATTTCAATGCGTTACCACCGGTTGTGGTTTCAGGACTGCCAAACATAACACCGATTTTCATACGGATTTGGTTGATGAAAATAACTGAAGTGTTAGTTCGCTTAATATTACCGGTTAGCTTGCGTAGTGCTTGCGACATTAAACGTGCCTGCAAGCCCACATGGGTGTCACCCATATCACCTTCAATTTCAGCTTTCGGTGTGAGTGCTGCAACTGAATCCACAACGATGATGTCAACACCGCCTGAACGGACCAGCATATCGACAATTTCAAGCGCCTGATCACCTGTGTCTGGCTGTGAAATTAGCATGTCGTCGACATTAACGCCTAGCTTGGCTGCATAGACCGGGTCGAGTGCGTGCTCTGCATCGATAAAAGCTGCCGTTCCTCCAGCCTTTTGACACTCCGCTATAACTTGCAGCGTCATCGTGGTTTTACCGGATGATTCAGGCCCGTATATTTCGCATACGCGACCGCGTGGCAAACCGCCAATGCCGAGTGCTACGTCTAAACTTAAAGTACCAGTAGATATGACATCAATATCACGCGTATCCGTCGCGTCTCCCATGCGCATAATTGCACCCTTGCCGAACTGCTTTTCTATTTGGCCAAGAGCTGCAGAAAGCGCCTTTTTTCGATTGTCGTCCACGTTCGTCTCCTTTGTGAATGTGCTTTTAAGTAAAGCAAAGCTACGGAAATGCCACTCCCTGGGCGTTTTACCGTAGTGTCGATTATTTCACAAAATGCAGATTTCGTGTGTGTTTTGCCAAAAATATACTGTAAATATTTTTAGTTGTTTATCTAGTTGCCTAACTTGGCCATACAATCAGCAAGTGAACCGGGTTTTAACTTATCCTGTTCCTCGCAAAGCCCCTTTAATTCGTTAGCTATTTCTGATTCACGTTGTTTTCGAGCGGCAAGCTTCTCATCTATAAGGCGTTTTTTTTCTGCCGTCTGCTCATGAACCGCTTTATCTGCATCGAGCAGTTTTTGAGCTTCTTCTAGCTGTGCTTGTAACGCTTCGACATCAGCCTTTGTATCAGCAGCCAAAGCCACACCACCAGTTACGCTAAAAAGTACAACCGCTATCAACGACGTCTTGCGTCTGTTAACGAACCTTCGCATTGGTTCATCTCCGTATGTAAATGTTTGTGGATACAATTTTACGTGATCGATCTGTCAATAAAAAGACAGTTAAAACGAGTTAACGAGCTGGATCGTACCACGCAACGATTCGACTAAAGCCGATTCTCGCACAGCCATTCTATCTCCACTAAAAAGATAGTGGGTTGAATGCACTTGCGCCAGCCCAAATGCCCATCCAATCCATACAGTACCAACCGGTTTGTCCGCAGTACCACCATCAGGGCCTGCGACACCGCTTATTGCCACCGCAATGTCAGCGCCCGCCCTGTGTCTGGCACCTGCAGCCATAGCTCGCACCACTACATCACTTACCGCACCATGTTGCATTAGAGCAGTTTCATCTACATCGAGCAGATCGACTTTCGCCGAATTGGCGTAGCTCACGACGCCTTGATGAAACCATGCGGAGCTGCCGGCAACGTCAGTCAGCGCTGACGCGACTAACCCGCCGGTGCACGATTCTGCTGTGGTGACCGTCCAGGATTTTTTGAACAATAGTTGACCAAGCTCTATTGCCAAATCATGGGCGGGTAACGTTGACGCTTGCATGTAGGTACACTATCACGCATGGCAGCTGGCAACCACACACCCATGATGCAGCAGTATCTGGGTATTAAAGCAAATCACCCCGATACACTGTTGTTCTATCGGATGGGTGATTTTTATGAGCTTTTTTATGATGATGCCAAGCGTGCTTCAGAACTGCTGGATATCACACTCACAGCGCGCGGTAAAAATGGTGACAACCCGATTCCCATGGCCGGAATCCCGTATCACGCCGCTGACAACTATTTGGGTCGGTTGGTTAGACGAGGTCAATCAGTTGCCATCTGTGAGCAGACCGGAGAGGTTACCGGCAAAGGCCCTGTTAAACGCGAAGTAGTGCGTGTTGTTACACCCGGAACACTCACAGAGGAGAGTTTGCTCGCTGCCAACGATGTCGCGTTGCTTGTCGCAATAAGTGAACAAAAAGACAGCTTCGGTATCGCAGCCCTTGATGTTGCCAGCGGTGACTTTAGCATCCAGGAACTCAACACGCTGGGTGCAGTTCAAGCAGAAATCGCCCGACTGACACCGGCAGAAACGTTGCTCTCTGAAGACAGTAAGCTGGGTACACTCCTCAATTATAAAGCGCAAACCAGACGCGCGCCCTGGCTATTCGACGTCGAAGCCAGCCGAGCTTTATTACTTGAACATTTCGGCACCCAGCATTTGAAGGCGTTTGGCTGTGATGCTATGCCTGCAGCTATTAGCGCTGCTGCGGTTGCCCTTGGCTATGCCCGCGAGACGCAGGTTAATGGCTTGCCACAGATCAAACAGCTTCGTGTGGAACAAGCTGACAATACTATTATTCTGGACCCGGGTACCCGTCGTCACCTTGAGTTGACAGAAAGTGTATCCGGCAACCATGAGCACACGCTATTCGCAACGATCAATAAAACGGTCAACCCAATGGGCACGCGACGATTGCGAAACTGGTTGCAAAGACCGACGCGCGATCGAAACCTGATCAGTCAGCGGCAAAGCAGCATAAAGGCACTAATAACGGAGGGTTTTGATGACCTGCAACCACTGCTAAAACAAGTGCACGACGTTGAACGCATCCTGACTCGCGTCCACTTGAAAAGTGTTCAACCACGTGAATTGTATCGTTTACACGTCAGTCTGGGATTATTGCCCGATATTTTCGATCAGTTGCAGCGCATCAACTGCACGGAGATGACCGCCATTGTGCAAGCCTGCAAAGAACAACCGGACGCTTATGCCTTACTGGGCAAAGCCATCATTGAAAATCCACCGGCGGTTATTCGCGATGGCGGGTTTATCGCTGCAGGCTTTGATGAAGAACTCGATGAACTGAGTCAACTCAGTAGCAACGCATCCGATTTTTTAGAGCAACTCGAGCAGCGCGAAAAACAAGCCACCGGCATAGCGTCATTGAAAGTTGGTTATAACCGTATCCATGGCTTTTATATCGAAACCAGTCGACAACAGGAACCACCAGCGCATTACATCCGGCGGCAAACACTCAAAAGTACCGAGCGATACATAACACCGGAACTAAAAGAACACGAAGACAAGGTACTTGGAGCAAAAGAGAAAGCGCTGGCGCGTGAAAAGCAGCTGTACACACAACTGCTCGAGCAACTGCTGCCCGATCTGGATCGCATCAGTGAGACAGCAAAAGCACTCGCCAAACTGGACGCACTCTGTGCGCTGGCAGCTGTCGCCGACGCCAACGACTGGCACTGCCCGGAACTTGTCGATGAGCCCGGCATTCAGATTGATGCTGGTCGACACCCGGTTATTGAATCAATTAACGACGAGCCGTTTGTGGCCAATCCCCTGCACCTCGATCCTGACACACACATGTTGTTGATCACCGGACCCAACATGGGTGGTAAGTCGACCTTTATGCGGCAAAACGCGTTGATTGCTCTGCTTGCTCATACCGGTAGTTTTGTTCCGGCCAGCAGCGCGCGCATTGGTCCGATCGATCGAATCTTCACACGCATTGGTGCATCCGATGACCTGGCCAGTGGTCAGTCGACGTTCATGGTTGAGATGAGTGAAGCCGCTCATATACTGCACAACGCGACGCCGAACAGTCTGGTTTTGATGGACGAAGTTGGTCGTGGCACCAGCACCTATGATGGGCTCTCACTCGCTGGTGCCTGCGCTGAACATTTATGCACGGTTAATAAAGCCATGTGTTTATTCGCAACGCACTACTTCGAACTCACCGAATTGGCTAATCGTTTTTCACAAATTGCAAATGTGCATCTTGATGCAGTAGAACACGATGGCAAGATTGTGTTTATGCATCAAATTAAAAATGGTGCTGCCAATCGGAGCTATGGTATTCAGGTTGCTGAACTGGCAGGGTTACCCACCGCGGCATTGCAGTGGGCACGTGCAACGTTGAAAGGTCTTGAAGCAGATTCCGCTGCGAAGCCTGTTTCCGACCCGTCGGCAATCCCAAACCAGCATCTGTCAACGAAACCACTCACACAAGCCGCAGCAGCTATTCCTGCGACAACGCCACAATTGGAGCTGTTTTCAGACCCATCCCCGCTGCAGAACTACGTCACTAATCTGGAACCTGATGATGTAACCCCACGCGATGCGTTGAAACACCTTTATGAACTCAAGGCACTGATAGCCTCGCCAAAATAATGGCAAGCTCACAATATCCGAAGAACCAGAAGCATTTATTTAGTATTAATCCACAGCTCAGCCTAAAAACCTGAAAAAAACACCATTTGTCAACCTAAAAGCGGCGATGACACCGGTCTATTGCCGTGCTATTTTGCGCTGATGAATAAGTTTTCGCGAGTTGGCCTGCTGGTCAAAATAAATGATGAAAGCGTGTCTTCCACTATTGAGGAAGTTATCGCGCGAATGGATGCAATGGGCATCGAAACCGTTTTATCCCACAGCACGAAAGGGCTGGTCGAGGGCGATACGGTTCCAGCCAGTGAAATCGGTAAAAATTGCGATCTTGCTATCGTCATCGGTGGTGACGGCACATTGCTGCATGCAGCACGTGAACTGGTTGACTACGACGTACCCATTGTCGGAGTCAATCGCGGCCGGCTCGGATTTTTAGTTGATGTCGCCCCTAACAAAGGTCTGGATAAACTCGAAGACATTATCAAAGGCCAGTACATCGAAGAAGAGCGCATTATGTTGCACACCCGCATCCTGCGTGAAGGCGAGTGTGTCAACACAGCCTACTCATTTAACGACACAGTAGTCCGAGTACGCGACGTGCTGCAAATCATGGACTTTGATATTACCATCGACGATGTACTGGTAACCCATCAACGAGCCGACGGTTTGATTGTCGCCACGCCTTCTGGTTCAACCGCCTACGCTTTGTCAAATGGTGGCCCTATAGTAGGACCAACCGTGAACGCCGTTGTATTACAACCGATCTGCCCGCACACGCTAACCAGCCGAGCACTGATGGTGGATGCAAAAAGTAGTATCCGCATGCACTTGTGGGACGACCAAGTGCTCGAAGCGCAAGTTATTTGTGATGGACAGGTATATATGGATGCAACACTTGGCGATATGATTGAAGTCACTTGCATGGAAAAGCGTGTGCGTTTGCTGCACCCTGAAACCTACGACTACCACCAAATACTGCGCGAGAAACTCAATTGGGGTTAGATACGACAAATTTCTTGCAGTTCAGGCTAGGATAGTATCTGTAACAGGGACACTGAACCGGGCTGCACATGCTCAATCATATTGATATTCGGCACTTCGCCATCATTGACGAAACCGAGCTCGAACTAAACGCCGGCATGACCGCGCTGACGGGTGAGACTGGCGCTGGGAAATCAATCTTGCTCGACGCGCTGGGTCAGGTACTGGGCGCGCGCAGCAGCGCAGATAATATTCAACAATCTGCCGATCGCGCTGAAGTTTCCGCAAGCTTCGATATCGACAAGCTGCCACAGATAAAACGGTGGCTGGTAGCTAACGATCTGGACGACGACGACCAGTGCCTGCTGCGTCGTGTATTAACTCGATCGGGCAAGAATCGCTCAAGCATCAACGGTCGTCCAGTATCAACTCAAATGCAACGCGAACTGGGTAACCAGTTGCTGAGCATCCACGGACAAAACGAACATCAACAGCTCGCCAAACCACTAGCACAACGGAACTTGCTGGACGCTTTCAGTAAAAGCCCGCTACCTGCGCAAGTAGCCAAAGCGTATGACGCGTGGAGCACGGCAAACAAGCGTTTGATTGCGGCCAACAGCGACACTCGGGCCAGTCAGGACAGACTCGATCTGGTGCAGTTTCAATTGCAGGAATTTGATGCCGTAGACATCGGTGGCGTCAGTATTGTCGATATTGAAACAGAACACCGATGGCTCGCCAGCGCCGACCAACTAATGCAGCTAAACGAAAGCGCCTTGCACGCAATCGATTCAGAGCAAGGTGCTGCGCAGTCGCTGACTACCGCAATTACACCGTTGACTCAGTTGGTTGCTATCGACGAACGCATGCGCGAAGCACTTGATCTTATCGAGTCGGCCAGCATTCAGACAAATGAGGCGGCCAGCCTTTTACGCAACCATGCAAGTACGATGGAACACGACGATAACCGACTGGCCTGGCTAAATGACAAACTGGCAAATTTGCACAGGTTGGCGAAAAAACACCATGTAGCGATTAATGAACTCGATACTGTCGAGACTGGATTGCGCGATGAGCTTGACTCAATGAGCGCACCTGAGCAACAGATCGAGCTGCTCAACAATGAGGTTGAAGCTTTGTTACAGGTGTACCTTGCGCAGGCCGTCAAGCTTTCAAGACTACGCAAGCGGACCGCAAAGAAACTTTCGGAAACGGTAACCGCTTCAATGCAAACTCTGGCTATGACCGGAGGTGTGTTACAGATCGATATAGAAAGCGACAAAGCCAGCGTGCAAAAACACGGTCAGGATAACGTTGTTTTTAAAGTCAGCCCGAACCCAGGTATGCAACCCGGACCTCTGGCAAAAGTTGCGTCTGGCGGTGAGCTATCGCGTATCAGCTTATGTATTCAACTGGCAACCATCGAATCATCCAGTGTCAACACGCTAATTTTCGATGAAGTTGATGCCGGTATCGGTGGCGCTGTTGCCGAGACAGTGGGTCAGCTGCTTCGAAAAGTAGGCAATCATGCGCAGGTATTATGCGTCACACATCTACCGCAAGTTGCAGCGCAGGCGCACAACCATCTCAGAGTAACCAAGCAGGTTGAAAAAGGCATGACCAAAACCACACTTGAAACGCTTAATAAAAAGTCCACTCGTGATGAAATCGCCCGCATGTTGGGTGGTTCAAAGATGACTAAAAAGACGCAGCAGCACGCCCAGGAAATGCTTGACAGCGCGGCTGGTTAGGCATTGCGCTGGTTAGCTTACAGTGCTGGTAACAATGAATAACTGCCAACGCGTAACTGCGACAAGCAATCAGGTTTGCTAAAGTACGCCGCGACCACCACACTTGTGTACATGGATACTATCTACATGCGTCATTTGCTGATTTCGTCGCTGCTTTTTGTTCTTGTTGGCTGCGGCGGAGACCCTTTCTGGCTTCCAAGGGCCCATCGGATCACCATTCAACAAGGCAATTTGCTGTCTGAGCGTCAACTGGAGGCAGTGGCGGTCGGAATGGATCAAAATGCCGTACGCACTTTGCTTGGCGCGCCTGTCTCGCACACCCCGTTACACGAAAATCGTTGGGACTACCTCTACACACGCGGACCCGCCGGCGCCGCGATCGAAGCAAGGCGTCTCGCCATCTTTTTCGAGAACGATACGGTTGCCCGGATAGACACTAATGTCGAGGACACCTCTGGCGAATTGCCGGAACATCGCAACTGGTGGGAAAAGTTATTTCCGCCGCTTAGAGAGCCGACTGGACTCTAACGCAGCCCGTTGTCTTCGCAGCTCCATTGGGTCTTGTTGTAGTTGGCGATATATTTCAACACGATCACCCTCGTGCAGTTGCGCATCGTCGGTGACCCGAAGACCATGTACCCCGAGCGGCGCCTCGTCAACGTCGAAATCAGGTTGCTCTACAGCCAGCCCGGCTGAAATAGCCATCATCACGGCTTGCCTGGCTGAGCAGCCTTCATCTACGACCAACTCCATGACTTGCTGAGACTCTGGAAAGGCCATGACTACCGATACATTCATGTCCGCAGGTTTAGCTGATCAGCTCGCTTGATAAAAGCATTAACAATGGTATCGCAGACCTTGTTGAACGCTGGACTCAGCATTTTCGCAATGACCGGACTGGCGAACTCGAAATCAATATCCAGCAAAACCTTGCATGCGGTATCGCCGAGCGGGAGGAACTTCCAGGTGCCATGCAGGTGTTTGAACGGTCCGTCTATCAGCTCCATTGAAATCGATTCTCCAGCAGTTAACTCGTTGCGCGTCGAGAACTCCGTTTGTTTCACAACCTGGTTGATGGTAACGGCTGCAAGTTGGTGCGCGTCACTTTGCTCATCGACACGCGATCCGCTACACCACGGCAGAAATTCTGGGTAGGATTCAATGTCGCACACCAGCTCGTACATGGCTTCTGCGGGGTGTTCGACCAGAGCTGTACGGGAAATCGTCGGCATAGTCATTTGTTTTGCATCTTCTGGCCCTATAATGCCTGTATGGCAAATAAAAAGAACAAAAAAAAGCAGGCAAACCCCAGCGCAACGATCGCTCGTAATAAGCGGGCCACGTACGATTACAAAATCGATGAGAAGTTCGAGGCTGGGCTGGTCCTGCAAGGCTGTGAAGTCAAAAGCCTGCGTGAGGGAAAAGTCCAGCTCACTGACGGGTACGTGCAGCTGTATAAAATGGAAGCCTGGCTTTACGGCTGCAATATCACACCACTCATTTCCGCCTCTACGCATCGCACAACCGAAGGCATT
>Ga0114956_1002518_pt1 | contig 14377 bp, 15 predicted proteins | sample MaitaG_FD_87304 | JGI IMG/M metagenome (GOLD analysis project Ga0114956, IMG submission 87304) | Marine algal microbial communities from Maine, USA - Maine_Asex2 metaG | ecosystem: Host-associated > Algae > Red algae > Unclassified | place: Maine, USA | collected 2015-01-05 | reverse complement strand
GTCGCACCGCGGTTGAGTGCTGGGTTGGGGTCCACCGAAGCCCTGGGCGTCGGATTGACGTTGGGATCGGCCTGTCTTGCGGCGCTGGCACAGATATTTGTGAAGGGCATGGCGTCCAAAGAAAGCACGACGGCGATTGTGTTCTGGTTTTCGGCGACTGCTACAGTTCTGTCGCTGCTTACCCTGCCATTCGGCTGGGTTTGGCCAAATGGAACCGAGCTTACGCTGTTGGTCGGGGCGGGCATTGTCGGTGGACTTGGGCAGATTTTGATAACGTCAAGCTATCGGTTTGCCGAAGCGGGCGTTCTGGCCCCGTTCACTTATGTGTCGATGCTGTGGTCGGTGTTGATTGGCTACATTTGGTTCGACGAAGTGCCAACCGCTGGGATGCTGGCTGGGGCAGGTCTCGTTATTGGGGCGGGTGTGATCATCGTGCTGCGCGAACGTGCGCTGGGTGATGATGCGACGGCGCGCCGCAAGGTGAAGGCGAAAGGGTTACAATAAGCAGAGTGGTATCGCCGTATTACCACGAGTTTGCCCACTCTGCTGTCCATGATTTAGGCGCGAACGAGGAGTTCATATTCGGCCGCCAAATCTGTGACCAGTTTACCAACTTCAAACTTTGTTTCACCAATCTGGCCGACGGGCGTTACTTCGGCGGCGGTGCCGGTGAGCCAGCACTGCTCGAAAGAGTCGAGTTCTTCGGGCATGATGTGGCGTTCATTCACTGTGATACCTTTATCGCGTAGCATACCAATGACTGTTTGGCGGGTGATGCCATTGAGGAACGCGTCAGGTGTGGGCGTATGCACTTCGCCGTTTTTGACAAAGAAAATGTTAGCGCCTGTCGCTTCGGCGATATAGCCGCGATAGTCATACATCATCGCGTCTGAACAGCCTTTGGCCTCTGCCGCATGTTTAGACATTGTGGCGATCATATAGAGGCCTGCAGCCTTGGCTTGGGAGGGCGCGGTATCGGGGGAAGGGCGTTTCCATTTGGCGATGTCGAGTTTTGCGCCTTTGGTTTTTGCGTCTCCGTAATAATTGCCCCATTCCCAAACAGCCACGGCCATATGGACGGGATTGCGTGAGGATGCGACGCCCATGTCGGTTCCCGCACCGCGCCATGCAACGGCGCGTACATAGGCGTCTTTAAGACCATTTGCTTCGAGTGCAGCTTGTTTGGCGGCTTCGATTTCATCAACTGTGTATGGTATATCGAAGTCAATCAGCTGGCCGGATTTGATCAGGCGTTCTGAATGCTTGCGTGATTTGAAGATTTTACCATTGTAACAACGTTCGCCTTCAAACACGGAGGAAGCGTAGTGCATGGCATGAGTTAGAATGTGCACATTTGCCGCGCGCCAATCAACCAGATTGCCGTCCATCCAGATTTTACCGTCGCGATCATCGTATGCACCAGCCATGTTAAGCTTCCTTTTGCTTTGCAAATATTACGCACCTAAGTCCGATGCGGACATTTTGTTGCGCGTTACTTGTGATTCGATACCGATGCAGGATTGGAATGTCAACAAAGCTGACGTATTGTTGCGAGAGATGTGTGGCCAGATATAAGGACGTACGCGATGGAGAATACAACGCGAGAGAACGGCAATGCGCTGTTGTTTCTGACGGATGAACAGTTGCGCAAGGGGATCGAGGCGATGTTTTTTGCTTATCGAGGATTCACGGCGGACCCTGATCGTATTCTTGCAGATATGGCATATGGGCGTGCACATCATCGGGCGGTGCATTTTATCAATCGTAGTCCTGGAACGACGGTGAATAACCTGCTCGCGTTGCTGGGGGTTACAAAGCAATCGCTGAACCGTGTGTTGCGTGCCTTGGTCGAGGATGGTTTGGTCCGTAACGAAGTCGGGAAGCGCGATAAACGGGAACGACATTTGTATTTAACAGACGAAGGCGAAGCGTTGGAGCGGCAGTTGTCTGATGCGCAACGCGACCGGATGCGTACAGCCTATCGTGCGGCTGGGCCTGAGGCGGTCACAGGGTTTCGCCAAGTGCTTGAAGCAATGATGGATGAAGAGATGCGCAACCGCTATGATGCTTTAAAAGATCTGAAGGGATAACCACGATGCACAGTGACCAGCCCCATCTGCTGATTGTAGACGACGATGAGCGCATTCGTGTGTTGTTGCAGAAATTTCTAGTGCGCAGCGGGTTTTTGGTAACTGCCGCGCGTGATGCGGCACATGCACGGCGGATTTTAGCGGGCTTGGATTTCGACTTGATCGTGCTGGATGTTATGATGCCCGGCGAGGATGGCGTGACGCTGTGCGCTGATCTGCGCAAAACCCGTGATACACCTATTTTGTTGTTAACGGCCAAGGCAGAAACGAATGATCGCATTGCTGGGCTTGAGGCGGGGGCGGATGATTACCTTGCCAAGCCGTTTGAACCCAAAGAGTTGCTGTTGCGGATCAATTCGATCCTGCGTCGTGTGCCGCCGAGTGAGGCCGAAAATGTAGTGCCGAAAGTGCTGCATCTGGGTCCGCTGCGCTATGAAATGGAGCGTGGCGAGATGTGGAATGGCGAAGACTTGGTGCGCTTGACCGCGACTGAAGTGCAGTTGATGAAGATATTCGCGGCGACCCCTGGTGAGGCGATCTCACGCGAGGATTTGGTGGATCGGTTGGGGCGTTCAGGTGGGCAAGCGCAGGAGCGCGCGGTTGATGTCCAGATCACAAGATTGCGTCGCAAGTTGGAAGCCGACCCCAAACAGCCGCGGTATTTGCAGACTGTGCGTGGTGCGGGATATATGCTGGCGCCGGATTAAAAGATACAAGCCTCCGGCGGGGATATTTAGGAAACAAAGGCAGGGGCAAAAATGGCAACGGCATTGATTACGCATAAGGCCTGTTACGATCATGTGACGCCGCAAGGACATCCTGAGCAGGTGGCGCGGTTGGATGCGGTGCTTGGTGCGTTGGACGGGTTAGAATTGGTGCAGGTGTCTGCACCGATGGCCGCAGATGATGATTTGTTGCGTGTACATCCGAAGGCGCATGTTGAAGCAATTAAAGCAGCGGCACCGTCTGAGGGATGGCGCTCATTAGATGCAGATACGCATATGTCTGTAGGCACATTAGAGGCCGCGTATCGTGCGGCGGGCGGTGTTGTGAAAGCGGTTGACCTAGTAATGGCGGGTGAAGTTGACAATGCGTTTGCGGCTGTGCGCCCACCGGGACATCATGCGGAACGCGAAACCGCGATGGGATTTTGTTTTTTTGGGTCTGTTGCTGTTGCTGCGAAGCACGCGTTGGAATTTCACGGGCTAAAGCGCGTCGCGATTTTGGATTTTGATGTGCATCATGGAAATGGCACGCAGGATTTGGTTGAAGAAGATGCGCGGATTTTGTTCTGCTCGTCCCATCAAATGCCGCTGTATCCAGGGACGGGCGCGGCGCATGAAACGGGGGTAGGCAATATTGTAAACGTGCCGTTGCTGGATGGCTGTGGCAGTGCTGCGTTTCGCAAGGCATGGGAGACCCATGTGTTTCCGCGAATTGATGCCTTCAAACCTGAACTTCTGCTGATTTCTGCTGGATTTGATGCACATGCCGATGATCCATTGGCGGGGATGAAACTGCGCGAGGAGGATTTCGCGTGGATCACCAACAAGCTGTGTGATTTGGCCGACGAACATTGTTCGGGCCGTGTGGTATCCGCGCTTGAGGGTGGTTATGATCTTGAGGCGCTGGGCCGATCGGCACGCGCACACGTGAATGTATTGAAGGAACGGGCCACATGAGTGCTGATGTGAAAGAAATGAGTTTTGAGGATGCACTGCGTGAGTTGGAGCAGGTTGTTGGAAAGCTTGAACGAGGCGAGGTTCCGCTGGACGAATCCATTGCGCTGTATGAACGCGGGGCTGCGTTGAAAAAACGTTGTGAAGCAAAGCTAAAGGATGCCGAGGAAAAGGTTGCCAAGTTGACGTTGGATGGTGAAGGGCAGCCGACGGGTACGGCACCGCTTGATGGCTAAGTTCATGGCGACTTTGGCGGCGGAGGCCAAGGCGATTTCAGAATTTTTGGATGCGAGGATCACCTGTGATCTGCATCCGCCCTTGGCGGAGGCGATGCGGTACGCGGCTGTGGGGGGCAAATCCCTGCGTGGGTTCTATGTAATGGAAGGTGCGCGTTTGCATGGAGTTGGCTCCAAGGCCGCGCTGCATGGTGCGGCGGCAATTGAATGTGTGCATGCCTATTCGCTGATCCATGATGATCTACCCGCGATGGATGACGATGATATGCGGCGTGGACGTGCCACAGTGCATAAAGTCTGGGATGACGCCACTGCGATTTTGGCGGGTGATGCATTGCAGGCTTTGGCATTTGAATTGATCGGGGAAGCTGAGCTTGCTAGCGATGTAAAGGTCCGGTTGATGACCACATTGGCGAGCTGCGCTGGTGTGCATGGCATGGTTGGCGGACAGGCGGCGGATATTGCGGCGGAAACCGCGGCGGTGCCATTCACGTTGGATGAAATTACGCGCATGCAGAACGGTAAAACGGGTGCTTTGATAACTTGGTCTTGTGTGGCTGGTGCAACGATGATGCAGGCGGATGAGGCCCCGTTGAAAGCTTACGGCGACTTTATCGGGCTGGCGTTTCAAATTGCTGATGATGTTTTGGACGTTGAAGGTGACGCGGCGGCGGTTGGTAAGGCCGTTGGCAAGGACGAAGCGGCGGGTAAAGCCACCTTTGTTTCCCTACTTGGGCTAGATGGGGCGAAACGCCGCGCACAAGATTTGGTCGAAGCCGCCTGTGATGCGTTAAGTGTATATGGTGATACTGCGGAACCGCTAAGATACGCTGCGCGGTTTGTCGTGCAGCGGACCCACTGAAGAAAGACCTGCTATGGCTGATAGACCAAACACCCCGCTTCTGGATCACGTTGATCTGCCCAGCGATTTGAATGGGCTGAGCGATGCACAATTGCGTACGCTGGCCGATGAATTGCGTGCTGAAACGATTTCGACAGTGTCGGAAACGGGCGGGCATTTGGGTGCCGGGTTGGGTGTGGTTGAGTTGACCGTCGCATTGCATGCGGTGTTTGATGCGCCCAAGGATAAGATTATTTGGGACGTGTCGCACCAGTGTTATCCGCATAAAATTTTGACGGGGCGGCGCGATCGTATTCGCACGTTGCGACAGCAGGGCGGATTGTCTGGTTTCACTAAGCGGTCTGAGTCTCCGTATGATTGTTTTGGTGCTGCGCATTCCAGTACGTCAATTTCTGCGGCTCTCGGGTTTGCGGTGGCGCGTGATTTAGGTGGTGAAGGCGGTGATGCGATTGCTGTGATTGGCGACGGATCAATGTCGGCGGGTATGGCGTACGAAGCGTTGAACAATGCGGGGCATTTAAAGAAGCGTCTGATCGTGATTTTGAATGACAATGAAATGTCGATTGCGCCGCCTGTGGGCGCAATGTCATCTTATCTGTCGCGTCTGTATGCGGGCGATCCGTTTCAGGAATTTAAGGCCGCAGCCAAGGGCGCGGTTTCGTTTTTGCCCGAGCCGTTCCAGCAAGGGGCTAAGCGAGCCAAAGATATGTTGAAGCACATGACTGTCGGCGGCACGCTGTTTGAGGAATTGGGGTTTTCTTATCTTGGGCCGATTGATGGTCACGATATGGATCAGCTGTTGTCGGTTTTGCGCACTGTGAAGACGCGCGCGACGGGGCCGATCTTAATTCATGCGATCACCAAGAAGGGTAAAGGATACTCAGAAGATCGTGCAGATCGCGGACACGCAACGGCGAAGTTTGATGTCATCACCGGAGAGCAGAAAAAGACGCCCAGCAATGCGCCGTCTTATACATCGGTATTCGCTGAAGCGTTGATCAAAGAAGCCACCAAGGATGATAAAATCGTTGCGGTGACGGCGGCGATGCCAGATGGCACTGGGCTTGACCGTTTTATGTCGCGCTTTGCGAGCCGGTGTTTTGACGTTGGTATCGCCGAACAACACGCGGTGACGTTTTGTGCGGGCATGGCGGCGGGCGGGATGAAACCGTTTTGCACGCTTTATTCCACGTTCCTGCAACGCGGGTACGATCAGGTTGTGCACGACGTCGCTATTCAACGCTTACCTGTTCGCTTTGCGATTGATCGCGCTGGGCTGGTTGGTGCGGATGGTGCGACACATGCGGGATCGTTTGATGTTGCGTTTCTGTCAAACCTGCCCGGTTTTGTCGTCATGGCGGCTGCGGATGAGGGCGAATTGGTACGCATGGTTGCAACGGCCGTGGCCCATGATAGTGGGCCAATCGCGTTCCGCTTTCCGCGTGGCGAAGGCGTTGGTGTTGATATTCCTGATGACGCACAGCCGCTTGAAATTGGCAAGGGCCGCATGATCCGTGAGGGTGCGAAAGTCGCAATTCTGTCATTTGGAACGCGCCTGCAAGAAGTTGAAAAGGCGTGTGAGGCTCTGGCAGCGAAAGGCATTACGCCAACGATAGCGGACGCACGTTTCGCCAAGCCATTGGACCGCGATATGATTTTGAGATTAGCTGCGGATCATGAGGCACTAATAACCGCCGAAGAAGGTGCTATTGGTGGGTTCGGATCACACGTGGCGCAGCTGTTGGCGGAAGAAGGTGTGTTTGACCATGGTCTGAAATTCCGTTCCATGGTGTTACCGGATATCTTTATCGATCAGGCGGGCCCGCGTGAGATGTACGAAGTTGCGGGCATGAATGCAGAACACATTGAGGCTAAGGTGCTGGATGTTTTGGGCATCGATGTCATGAGCAAACGCGCCTGATCTATTTCGGCAACCGCTTTTCAATCTCCGTTAACCGAAGAAGCACTTCATCGCGATAGACGTCTGTTGCAGCATTGGATTCTTCGGACGCGGTTTCCGACATAGAATTCACGATCAGACCCACCAGCAGGTTTACCACTGCAAAAGTCGTGACCATAATGAACGGCACGAAGAAAATGTAGGCCTGTGGGTATACTTCCATCACGGGGCGCACGATACCCATCGACCAGCTTTCGAGTGTCATGATTTGAAACAGTGAATAGCCCGACGCACCGAGAGAGCCGAACCATTCCTCAAAGTTTGCGGCCTGTTCAGGGGTACAAGTTGGGCAATCGGCACCGAACAGTTTTGTGGACATAACCGCGCCGATGTAGAAAATCAGCGACATTAAAATGAAAACGCTGCCCATGCCTGGGAGAGCCTTTAAAAATCCTTCGACCACGCGGCGCAAGGATGGCGTGGCCGAAATGATGCGCAAAACCCGCAAAATGCGAAGGGCGCGTAGAACCGAGAACGATTGCGCGGCGGGAAGCAGTGCGACACCGACGATAAAGAAATCGAACAGGTTCCAGCCGGACCGGAAAAAGCGGAAGTGGTGGGCGAACAATTTTAACGCGATTTCAGCCACGAAGATATAAAGACAAATCAAATCAATTGTGTGGATCACATCGCCCGCGACGGCCATCAACGGTTTGGACGTTTCCAGACCAAGAATAATCGCGTTGAAAATAATCACGCCAATGATGAAATTCCTGAAACGGGAATCATCGATAAAAGCTGCAACTTTTTCACGGAGCGTCATGCGGTATCCTTTTGCTAGTGCGGATATGGCAAGCGCGGTGGGATAGGACAAGTGGTTGGGTTAAATCGTACGTGTTTCTGCGGCCAGCAGTGACGCTAAGCCCACGCGATAGTCGGGAAACAGCAATTCAACACCCAGTTCGGTCTTGATCCGGTCATTACGGACCTTTTTGCTTTCGGCATAAAAACTGCGCGCCATAGGGGACATGTCGGCGTCTTTAAACGCAGTTTCTTGTGGAATTGGTAATCCTAGCAGTTCAGCAGCATGCGCGATGACGTCTTGGGGTGGGGCAGGGTCATCGTCGCACAGATTGTAGATTGCACCTGCGTTGGGTTGGATGATGGATGCCGCAAGGATTTGCGCGATGTCGTCCACGTGAATACGGCTGAACACCTGTCCGTCTTTAATGATGCGTCGCGCCGTGCCATTGCGGACCTTTGAAAATGGTCCACGACCGGGGCCGTAGATGCCCGCTAGACGAAAAATATGCAGCGGGAGATCGAGGGATTGCCATGCGGCTTCGGCATCGACCCGCATTTGCCCGCGTTTAGTTGACGGTGCGAGGGGAGTGCTTTCATCAACCCAACCGCCATCGTGATCGCCATAGACACCCGTCGTCGACAGATAGCCAACCCATTCAAATTGATCACGGCGTGCGGCAATTTCATCACGCAATTCATTAAGAACGGGATCGCCATCATCTGATGGACCAGCGGATATTAGCAGGTGCGTCGCAGCGTCCAGTGCGGGAGTAAGATCAGCACCCGGCCAAATACGTGGTTCAATTCCCAAGGTCATAAGCTCGGCTGCTTTATCTTCGCTGCGGGTCGTGCCGATCACACGCCAATCGCTTGGTAAAAGTGGCGTTAGGGCGCGCGCAGAATAGCCGTGCCCGAAAGAGAGGAGTGTTTTTGTCATACGCTTTGGTGGCGTAGGTGACGGTGGGGTGCAAGGTGTGATGGGATCAAAATCAACAGGGCTTGCCACGGCGTGGTCCATGTCGGATGATTATAACATGAAAAAAATACTGCTTTTAAATGGTCCGAATCTGAACTTGCTGGGTCAGCGCCAACCTGAAATCTATGGGTCTGAAACACTAGATGATGTTGTGTCGACATGTACCACGTTGGGGGCCGAGCTTGGGTTTGAAGTGCATGCGCGCCAGTCGAATCATGAAGGCGTTCTGGTCGACTGGATTCAAGAAGCGCGCGGCGTTGCTGCGGGGATTGTTATCAACCCTGGTGCGTTGAGCCATACGTCTGTCGCAATTCTTGATGCGCTGAACGCGTTTGAAGGACCGGTAATGGAAGTGCATATTTCCAACATCCATAAGCGGGAACGCTTTCGCCATCATTCCTATGTTTCGGGTCGTGCAGAAGGCGTTATTGCTGGATTTGGGACTGACGGATATGGCTTTGCGTTGCGCCGAATGAGTACCCTACTGGCATAGTTACGCATTAAATTGGGAGCTATGCTTGGCGTTTGCGTGATTTCAGGCGTTCCGCCAATTTCGCTTTGCCGTTTTCAGTTCCATCATGCCAACTGCCGAACAGGATGTCCCACGGGACGTCGCGGTTCCCGTAGTTACATTCAAAATAGCGATGATGAAGCTGGTGGTGGAAATTGCCCAGATGAAAGCGTTTTTTGTTGCGAAACAGCACGCCTTCGAACCCGGTGTGCGATGTGATCGCGAGAAGGCCGTAAAACATCAGGTGGAAAACGATGTGGATGGGGTGGGATGCGATGGCAAAGTGGATGAGGACCGAACCGAAATAGAAGGCATGTTCAACAGGATGCATCGACAGGCCGGACCATGGGCCGATATCGCTGTTGCGGTGGTGCAATGCGTGGAAGCGATACATGATATCTGTGTGCAAAAAGCGGTGCATCCAGTAGAAATAAAAACTCTCCCAGACAGGAATCAGAAAGAAGATCGCGACGAACCAGACCGGGTTGGTTTGGAATGTAATCACTGAGACATAGCCGTTCGCCATGGCCCACCACATTAGGCATTCCAGCGCGGACCAGATTGTGACGCCAGATGCGATTGTCCAAAATATGTTGTCGTGCAATTGGCTACTGAATGTGAACATCCGCCCTTTGCGCGGGAACGGGCGTGGATCAAATTTCAAGTCCATCCCTTGGCCGGAATATGTGTTGAACCAAATGTGTAGGCCACCCGCCAAAACAGACACTAATACAGCATTCCGAAGCCAAATTACAAACATCCATGTGAGTTCGAAAGATGTGGTTTGATCTAACGTGGGGCTTGCGAAACTGAAGGTTACAAATGCGATTGCGACAATGGCAAGGTTCACTGTTATGAAGAACCAGCTGTCAAAATACCACCGTAGTGCGGCAAGGGGTTTGGGGGGCCATTGCCATAGTGGGGACACGGCGATTGGTGTCTCGGGGACATGGTTCCATTCTTGACGCTTTGGGGTGGTGTCAGCTGGCATAGGTGCTGCCTTCGTCGTCCAGTATTGCCCTTAGTTCGGAAAGGTGGCGCTCGTCCTGTTCGGGATAATCTTCGAGTTCTTGGGCGGTTTTTTCCGCGATTTCATCGGACAGCACGCGCAACGGCTGACCGGTTTGCAGGGCGCGGATATACGTCTCTGCGGCGCGTTCAAAATAGTATAGACGATTGAAGGTTTCCGCGACGGTCGCACCGATAATCATGATGCCATGGTTGCCCATGATCAGAACTTTTTGTTTAGGATCGCTCAGTAAATCTGCGCAACGCTCTCCTTCTTCTTCGAATGCAAGGCCGCCATAGTGCTCGTCAATCACATGACGATTGAAAAAGGTGGCGCAGTTTTGATCGATGGGCAGCAGGCGACTATCTTTAAGCGTTGCCAGAACCGTGGCGTGGATCGAATGAACATGCATGGCACAACGTGCATGTGGACAATGGCGATGAATGCCGCCGTGCAATCCCCAAGCAGTGGGATCAGGTGCATTGGGGCCGGTCAGGGTTTCAGGATCATTGGCATCTACGACAATCAAATCAGAAGCTTTGATGCGGGAAAAATGCATCTGGTTTGGGTTCATTAAAAATTGCGTACCGTCATCGTTGATCGCAAAGCTAAAGTGGTTTGCCACGCCTTCGTGCATGTTCAGACGCGCGGTCCAGCGAAACGCAGATGCAAGGTCCACGCGTTCTTGCCAATGTGACAGATTGGATTTTAGATTGGTCACGGTCATGGCAGTTCTCCCTTATATGTAGCCAATACGAGAGGGGTAGTACTGACTAGTAGAAAAGCGGCATATCAAGATGTCTTGTAGTGTAGCGTGGGGTGTTAGATTATAGTGCATGAATATACATCTACAGGATACGTTGATCGCCACAGCCCCGTCTGTGGCTTTTTTCATCGCTACACATAAGAGCAATATTATTTGGAGTATCACCCCATGATGAAGTCAGATCTACATTTGCCTGTCGTCTCGCCTGAGGTGCCCGTTGCGCGCGAATTCAGAGATGCGAAAGATGCTGTTAAACGGTTACAAGACTTGTATCAGATCGCGGTGGATTTTCTGACTGAAACATTCACGGATAATGTGACAGGGCCACGTCCCGAAACGCTGTTTCGCGCGTTTTACCCTGAAATCCGGATACGCACTGCGACGTTCGCACAAACGGACTCACGGTTGAGCTTTGGTCACGTTGCCGGACCTGGCATTTATTCAACCACCGTGACGCGGCCTGATTTGTTTGAAGGTTATTTGCTTCAACAGATCGGACTGCTGATTGAAAACCACGATGAACCTGTCGTGATTGGTGTGTCGACCACGCCGATGCCCGTACATTTTGCAGTCTCTGGTGAGGTTGCGGTTCCGCAAGAAGGTGCGTTGGAATTTACCCTGCGTGACGTTTTTGATGTTCCTGATTTGGCGACAACGAACGATGATATTGTCAACGGGGTTGATTTTCACCACCCCGATGGGTCCAGTCCGCTGGCACCATTTACCGCGCAACGCATCGACTATTCGCTGGCGCGGTTGCAACATTACACCGCCACTAATGCCGAGCATTTCCAAAACCACGTGCTGTTCACAAATTATCAGTTTTATGTTGAGGAATTTGAGGCCTACGCCCGCAAGATGCTGGGTGATCCAGACAGCGGATACACATCGTTTGTTAGCACAGGGAATCAAGTGATTTCGACTGTCGATGCACCCCTTAGCCCACCTGATAAGATGCCGCAGATGCCGCAGATGCCGACATATCATCTGTGTCGTGCCGATGGGGCTGGCATTACGTTGGTGAACATTGGTGTTGGTCCGTCGAATGCGAAGACGGCGACGGATCATATTGCGGTTTTGCGCCCCCATGCATGGCTTATGGTCGGGCATTGTGCAGGTTTGCGAAACTCGCAGCGTCTTGGGGATTTTGTTCTGGCGCACGGGTATTTACGTGAAGATCACGTGTTGGATGATGATCTGCCTGTGTGGATGCCGATCCCCGCGTTGGCCGAAATCCAGATTGCCTTGGAAGAAGCTGTGGCGTCTGTGACAAAGCTGGAAGGGTACGACCTGAAACGCATTATGCGGACAGGCACCGTGGCGACGATTGATAACCGAAATTGGGAATTGCGCGATCAATCTGGGCCTGTGCAGCGGTTAAGCCAGTCCCGCGCGATTGGTCTGGATATGGAAAGTGCGACGATTGCCGCCAATGGTTTCCGGTTCCGCGTGCCCTACGGGACGTTACTTTGTGTCTCTGATAAGCCGCTTCACGGGGAACTCAAGCTGCCTGGAATGGCATCTGATTTCTACAAAACGCAGGTTTCAAGGCATTTGATGATCGGAATTCACGCGATGGAGAAACTGCGTAGAATGCCGCTTGAACGGATTCACAGCCGGAAATTACGCTCATTTGAGGAAACTGCCTTCCTATAAATGGGGATATTTCGCGTATTTACCCACAATATGCAGATTTTCACTTGTAATGTGCCACTATTCGTTGTGGAACATAGCCACATACAGTTTACTGACTGAACAAGAAGCCCAGATATAACGGGCGACATGAGGAGAATACCAATGGCGACGAAACCAATGACCAAGACGCAGCTTGTTGCAGCGCTTGCAGACGACATGGGCACAGATAAGAAATCTGCTTCCGCAGCACTGGACGCAATCGTGGGTCTGATCACACGTGAAGTTTCAGGTGGTGGCGCTGTGACACTTCCAGGTGTTGGCAAAATCTATTGCCGTGAACGCCCAGAGCGTATGGTTCGCAACCCGGCAACGGGTGAGCAGATCAAAAAAGACGCTGACAAGGTTGTCAAAATGACAATCGCAAAAGCACTTAAGGACAGCGTGAACGGCTAACGTTCCCTGTTACAAGATGTTAGAGGGTCGCCCATAGGGGCGGCCCTTTTTCGTTGGAGACAGACGTGACAAAAATCGACGGTAAGGCAATCCTGATGGGCGTGATGTTTGGCATCATGTGGGCATCGGCGTTCACGTCAGCCCGCGTCATCGTACAGTATGCGCCACCGCTATATGCGCTGGCGATTAGGTTCCTGTTCTCGGGCTTACTTGGTATCGCTATTGCGCGCGCTATGGGCCAAAGCTGGCATCTGACACGCCGCCAATGGATCGCAACAATCATCTTTGGCATCACACAGAACGTTCTTTATCTCGGTTTAAATTTTGTGGCGATGCAAACTGTCGAAGCCTCGCTTGCGTCCATTATCGCGTCGACCATGCCATTGATTGTCGGTCTGGCCAGTTGGTTGGTCTTTGGTCAACGCTTGTCTTCGCTTGGCATTGCTGGCTTGTCTGCAGGCGTTCTGGGTGTTGCCCTAATTATGGGCGCGCGCCTTCAGGGGGAGGTTGACCTATTCGGGCTCGGCTTGTGCGTCATCGGCGTCATTTCCCTGTCTGTGGCGACCATGGCCGTACGAAGCGCATCTACAGGGGGTAACTTCCTGATGATTGTTGGTCTGCAAATGCTTATCGCGAGTGTCATTCTTTGGGTTCCCGCCATGACACTTGAAACGTTTGACGTTGAATGGAAATGGCAACTTATAGTTGCCTTTATCTACACATTCCTCGTGCCCGGCCTTGGCGCAACGGTAATCTGGTTTTATCTGGTAGATCGTATCGGCGCGACACGCGCAGCAGTGTTCCACTTTTTGACGCCATTTTTTGGCGTTCTTACAGCGGCTATTCTTTTGGGCGAAAAACTCGGCTCGATGGACATTATCGGTGTGTTGATCATCACAGGTGGTATTCTGGCCGTACAACTCAGCAAGCAGAAAACTCAGCCTATCTCGCCACGCACGCCGCCCGTCTGACCACGATCCAGCAGAATATGATCGAGGATTACTGCCGCCATCATTGCTTCGCCTACTGGGACAGCACGAATACCGACGCAAGGATCATGGCGACCCTTGGTCACAACTTCGGTTGGCGTGCCGTCCATGCGGATCGAGGCGCGCGGCGATAGGATGCTGGACGTCGGTTTCACCGCAAAGCGCACGACAATATCTTGGCCCGTGCTGATGCCCCCAAGAATACCACCCGCGTGGTTGCTGGAATATTCTGGTCCATTCTTGCCCATAAAAATCTCATCCGCATTGGCGCGGCCAGTCAATGCGGCGGCGGCCATGCCTTCGCCGATTTCGACGCCTTTGACGGCGTTGATCGACATCATGGCAGCCGACAAATCAGTGTCTAACTTACCATAAACCGGTGCGCCGATCCCTACGGGGACATTACGTGCCACGACTTCGATCATCGCGCCGACAGAATTGTGATCGTCTTTGCGCAGCCAGTTGAT
>Ga0114956_1002517_pt1 | contig 14382 bp, 7 predicted proteins | sample MaitaG_FD_87304 | JGI IMG/M metagenome (GOLD analysis project Ga0114956, IMG submission 87304) | Marine algal microbial communities from Maine, USA - Maine_Asex2 metaG | ecosystem: Host-associated > Algae > Red algae > Unclassified | place: Maine, USA | collected 2015-01-05 | reverse complement strand
TAGCTGTACTTGCAAAGCTTCATCTTCGCCTAAACGTTTATCATTTTCTATTAAAGTAATAAGTTCTCCAAAAATTTGAGAAACGTTACCTCTATTTATTTCATCTATTATTAACACATAAGGTTTGTTCTCCTCAACGTTTTCTTCTACAATACTATATGTGTTTAAATACTGAATTAAATAATCGTAATAAGACCTTAAACCTCCAATAATATCTCTTTCTCCTAGTGCAATACCTCTTAAAGTATCTATTACTAAATCATGCCCTGCTCCTCCAGATGCTTTTCTGAATTTAATATGTTTTTCTGTAATTGATGTTATATGATACGACGTTTTTGTCATCGCAATTTCAACCTCAGAATCTTCAGATTGTTCTAATTCGTCTCTTAATTTTTTTATTCTTTTATCTAAATCTACTTTTTTAGACACCGAAGCCATTTTATCTGCACTATACAACTTTGCATCATTACATATTTTTTTAAAGATTCCATCCTCAATTTCGTATGTTACTAATCCATCTTTAGTTTGTGGTTTAATACCTTCTACAAATTCCTCATAACTCATAGATTGATGAAAAGTTGTAAATACAATTTGGTTTAACCCTACGAGCCTTTTGTATTCTTCTCTAATGATAGAACGTTCTTGTTCTAAGTTAAAACTAGGGTTTGCTATGGCAACAGCTTTAGAAATTGTTGCATACGTTTTTCCTGTTCCTGGAGGACCAAAAAGAATTTGATTTAGTGGAGATTTATTAGTAGATCTTTGAGTTTTATTAAATTTTGCTTTTAAAAATTGATAGTAGTTCGATTTTCCTAAAATAGCTCTTGGTCTGTGCGTACTCTCTCCATCACTATATTTAAAAAAAGTACTGTTTTCATCTTGATATGCTACTTTGTCGATAGTTTCTATTACAGTTTTATAGCTTGATTTAGAGACTTCAAATATATCAATATCAAAATACGTGTTATAGTTATCTAAATAACGATTAAGCGTTTCTATATCATTATTAAAATAATTTGATTTTGGTTTATTCGTTAACCAATTAATAAATTCATTCTTTACATTTTCCATGCCTTCCCCAAATAATAATTTGATATCTTCTTCTCTCTTAATTTGAAGTATTGTTTCATGCCAATTACCAGCTCCATTACCACCTGGCGCTTTCCCTTTGTAAAGCGATCCTTCTATATTCTTTAATTCTAAGCGTTCTGCTTCATTATTTTTCGAAATCACTTCGGCTTTGTAGTGAACTACTAAATCATGAGAACCACCATACCCTTTTATAATAATATAATCTCCCGATTGAATTTGGTTAAATAGTTTTCTAGCTCGTATAGCAGATTTTCTTGTATCATCCTTAGGATAATCTAAAGCTTGCCAATAACTTTCAGTTTTAAATTGTTCTAACCTTTCTGTATTAGAATTAAATCCTAAAGCCCAATAATTTTTATTAACTATAGATAATGGGGTGTAATGAATAAATTTTTCGCGATAAGCCTTGTCAAAAACCGCCTTTCTAAAAGCACTATTATCGTAAGTTTTAGCTGAATTGTGATTATTTCTTCCAATTTCAATATCAACAGCGTTTTTTATATCTTCATAATGTTCTACAATATGTGATACTTTACTTCCTCTGTATAAATATGCTAAATTTGGTTCGCTAAAAGTCTCTTTGTCTAAACTAGATCCTTCAATCTCATTGTAGGTTATAAAATCGAAGACACTTTTCTTTACATTTAAACAATAACGCTTTCCTACTTGAAAGCTCAACTGGTTATTCGATAGACTAAATACTAGTTTTTCTTCATCTTGAATTTCTAAATCTTCAACTAATTTGTCAAGTGTGTTGAAATAGGTATTTAAAGCCCTTGGATCAATTTTCTTTAAGGTTTTCTGAAAATCCTTTTCATCATTAATTATCAAAAAATCAACATTTGAGTTTAGTGTTTTCCATTCTTCTTTAATGGCTTTAGTTCTTGATAAATAGGCATCCCAAGTTTCAAAAGGTGCATCTTGATTATCAAAAGTTTGCTTTAAAAGATTATGTCCTTTATGTAAACCGCCGACTAAACCTGTTTTATTTATATTAAAAAATATTTGATAGGCATATTGCACACTAGGTGCCGATTTTGGTATTATAGCTACCCAAACATGATCTGAACCATAATTTTGAGCCCCTTGAAAACTAACTATATGTTTGGTTACTTTTTCTAGTTGATTTGTTTGAATAATAGTATCTACTAATTCATTGAGTTGTGTTTTTACTTCCTCATTTTCTTGTACATTATAAATAAAAGGAAATAGTATTTTAAAGGTATGTTTCCAATTAGGAAACATACCTACTTTGCTTTGCTTATAATTTAGTAAACTTAAATTAACAACCTCATTAAGGCTATAATAACTAGACACGTCTCTATTTTCTAAAGCTTGCTTTAAAGTTTCAACAACTTCTTTAGTCATTTGTTTACCTTTTTTAAGCTCGTTAGCTATTAAGAAGCGTAACGTGTTCACTGGTTTAAACTCCCGTTCTGGTTTATACTGTTGTATTACCTCGTCTAAATTTTCGTGATTGTTATTTATATAATCAAAAAGTGTAGCTTCGTTATTACTTAGATTGTTTAGGAAACTGGCTTTTTGTTTTATAATGTCTAATGTACTCATTTCTATATTTTTTTACTAAACCTATTCTTGCTTCACAATCAAACCCGTATTCCACAGCGCCAAAACAACATCCATTTGTGAGTTATGTGATTTTTTTTCAATAAGTAATTCTTTTTTAACTTGTTTCCACAATTCTTTTCTTGAAAGTTCAGGACTGCGACTTAATATGTTTACTGCTGTAATTGCATATTCTTTATTTATATTAGGTTTAGCCATCTTAAAATAAGAACCAGCCTCTATATTCTTAATCAAACCAGCTTCACATAAACCTAAAAATGCATTTTTAGGGCAAGACTTAGATTGGGAGTCTGTACTATTAAATATTTTTTCCGTTGCTGTTTGCCATGCTTCAATCGGGCTCTGACTTGCTTTAGCTGCCTCTATTGCAGCTGCACCATAATTATTAAAAGTTATTTCTTTTATTTCTCCTCCTTTCACTTCATCAAAATTACTGATCAGATCAAAAGTATCAGATTCTATTGATTTCCAAGTTTTACCAGTAAATTTAAAATTATAGTATAGAGAATCATTATCAGAATTATTACAAAGTACAACTTCCAATCTGTCTCCTTTTTCTAACTCAATATTTTTATCAAATGTTTGATCTTCATTTAGAGTATCAACTAAAATTGATTCGTTAAATTTAAACATAGGGTGTAAATGAGAAGGAAAAACAGGCTCACCCATAATATTCATATTTTTATCTTTGTTATATCTATGTAAAACCCAATAATGATTGAGTTCTTCAACATCAATGTTTTCATCTAAACACGTGCAGAACTTTATTTTATGGGTTACTTTACACATGTTCTACCAACTCCTTAAAATGTTCAAATATCATAACCATTGCTAACGTATCTAACTCACAATATTTAAGTAGGGCAGAAGATAGTTCGTCTATTTCCTCTTGTGTCATATCTGTATATTGTAATTTACCATAGGCAGTTAGAGCTGCTCCACCATTATCAATATCAACAATTTCAGACAAAGTGTTTTCTAATTCTTCTTCACTCCAGCCGTCAAAAACTGAAGGCAACATTTTGTATGGACTATTTACAATTTTATTTTTGATCTCTAACCAAATATGACTTTCAGAAAAATTCTTACTCGAGACATTAATTTTATTTATTGGCTGTGAAAATTTCTCTTGTAAAAATGTACATGAACTTAAAGAAGCAGGCAGTACTGCTTTAATTGAATTTGATCCTTTTGTTAAGGGATTATAATAATATCTTTTCTCTACTTCCCATAAATCGACCATGTCGCGTTCTCCTTTCCATGACGTAGCACTATCTCTTTTTGAGTGAGAAATATGCTGTATAAAATCTATCAGTTCTTTTTTATCTGTTTCATCTGAAGCTAATAATTGAACATAAATAGCATTTAGAATCGTATTTTCATGACTAGAATACTTAAATATAGAGCCTTCATCAGTTTCAAGTGCTTTTTTCAAAGCTCTTATAAATTCAAAATTTGGAAAGAAACCAGCTCTATTATTAATGTATTCGTTAGCATGTTCGATTCTACCATCTTCATGATATATATGATGAGAGAACTGGAAAGCAACTTGCTCATAAGGTTTCAGTCCTTTATTAAAAGGCAGTGCAACAGTACTTGTTTCAAAATCAATAAAATGTAATGGATATTTCCATTTTTTTATTTCTTCTTTTAGTCCATCTTTATCTACATAAATAGAGCCATCATTGATAACTTCTTTTTCTATCTGTAACCATTGTCTATGTGGTGTGGTTAGTTTTTCAGGATCTTCTTTAAGCCCTATATTATCTTCTGTCAATTGGTCTTTAAAATAAATGCCCTCTTCAAATAATTTAGTTCCTCTTCTAAAATTATGAACATCAAATATATTAGGCTTTTTAAAATCGTTTTTACTCCACTTATGTTGTTTGGTAAAACATTCCTTGAACCCTGATTTTAAACCTTGCTGTTCTTCATCTTCAGTACATTTATATTCACAACTTTTGCAGGCACTAAAACTAGTAGGCCAATTTGCATAACTATCATTAATATACTTTTCTTTAAAAAAATCAATTGATTCTTGAAAAGTTAAACTATTGTGATATTTAAATTTATTAGATTCAATATTTGCGATAATTTGAGTTATGTTTTTTCTACCCAAAACAGGATTTCCTGTTTCCGCTAAAGTGTTTACTTTTTTTGTTATTCCTGTTCTGTTTCCTTCTTTTTTACTAATTCTAAACAATTGATTTAACCCATCTATACTGGCTTTTTTAGTTTTATCAGCCATCATTAAATAAGATTGAATATTCCAACTAGGAAAACATAGCTGCATGACATGTTTTTGAAAAGCGATATCAAATAAATAAGGTTTCCAACTAGAAACCATTCCACCTTTTTTACCTATAAATAGATTATCATCATCTGGTGTAAAGGATTTCGATTTTACTTCAATCAGCTCAATGTTATTTCCTTTTTTCACTAAAACATCTACTCTTATAAACAACCCATTAACAAGAAATGCAGGTTCATATATTATTACGTTTTCTTGTTCTAATAATTTTTGTGTCTGTTCCCAAAGTAATTCATATTCTCCATCATTTCCTTCAATTAGCACTCCGTTTGGGTAGTGCATTCTAGCTAATTCTTCTACTTGAAAACCACCTTGTGCTAAAGCTTGTAAAAAAGAATCTTCTTGCTTTTTATTAGCATATTCCTTTTTACGGGTATAGTACAACTTATTAGGACATTCTAAGCCTAGTTTGAAGCGGGATTTTGTAAGTAGTTTCATAGGAGGGTTAGGTTTATGGCATCACTTTTTTACTCATCATATTATAATGACTTTCGTGTTCCATTTTAATGAAAATATTCTTGAAGACATCTAAGTATTTTGCAATGCTTTCTGGTTCTACATACACAACTAAATCATCATTTATGAAATGGGAACCATCATTTATCCAAGAAACTAGAGATTTACATATTATCTGCTCTTCACCTTCAAATTTACTTATGGCTTTTTCGTAATCAAGACCTCCTAAAATATTGAAGTAATATTCTAAAATTCGTCTTAGCGTATTGAATATTGTAGCAGTATTTATATTCTCCAAATCATCTAACTCTCTCCATAACAATTCATAGGTAGTTTTTATGGGGTTTTCATCATGCTTTATGATTTTAGTTTGATTATCTAATTTTCTTACTATCCAAAAAGAAGACTTGTTTGAATGAGAAAATCTACTGCCTAAGAATGTTACTTCTTTATAAAAATATACATTGTGGGTTAGGATGAAAATTTGCTTCAATCCATTTTTACCATTCTTTACGTCTTCTACAACTAATTTAATTAGATTACTAACCACAAATAATACAGTACTGTCCAAACTCGAAATAGGGTCATCAATTACAACTACCTTATCATTTGTTAATCCTGTTTCGGTTATACTACCCTTTAATAATTGGTAGAAATATAAAAATGTAACAAATGTGTACTCACCTTCACTTAAAGTTTCTTTTACATCAGAGCCATCTTCTCTCACGATTTTATAAAAACCTTTTGTCTCTGCTTCATCCAACTTGAAATTAGTAAACCCGAATAGTACTAATATTTTATTTATTTCCGTTACTGTTGGAAGTACACTGGTTATGTCTGCTTCTTTTAATCTTACTTGTTTTTCTAGGTCTATTTTTTTTACAGACTTTTCTGTTTTTGATTTACCAATTCCAATTATTGCTTTATTAACACTAGATTTTGTTTTAGAAAAAGACTTTAAATCAACCTCCAATTCATTTATTACAAATCTCCAAATTTCAGACTTTAATGTAGTTTTTTCAATTTGTATGTTTTTAACCGTTTTGTTATTAACATCTATTTCAACTCCATAGCCTTTTACTAACTCAGCAATAGTTTCTATTACTGGTTGTAATGATTTTATACTTACTTGTATGCTTGGAGTTTTTTGCTTTGACTTAAGAAGTATGAGATTACTATTAAACTGCTCTGTTAAAATTTTAATCTCTAGTGCTAATTGCTTGAAGTTAAGAATTGGAATATCAAGTGACTCAATTGTTTCTACTTCAGAAATTAAATTTGATATATATCCTGAATAATCTTGAATAAAATTATCTAATCTTCTTTTGTTACTTTCATAAGTTTCGTCAAAAAATGATTCTAATTGTTTTCTTAGATTTTTATTAATTTCTTGTTGACAAAAAGGACATTGATTTTCTGTTTCTTGTAAATAATCAACACCATCTTTTACCCAATCACTATTGTCTAATTGCTTTATCAGTTTACCTATTTCAACATCTTCTTTTCCTATAATTTTTGTAGATAAAATATCAGAGCTTTCCTTTGATGAAAGTTCTGAATAATCGATTATTTTAATTTGATCGTAATTTTTTAGATCATCATTAAATACTTTACTACATTTTGCCTTAATATCATCTTCACTTAAAAGTGTGGAATCATTTTCTGTTTCAGAAATACATTTTTTCAAAAAAGCTTCACCACTGCCCATAAAGTTGGTAAATGCTGGCTTAAATAGAGATTCAAACTTAACTTTTACACTCCATGCTTTTTTTATTGATTCTTTTTTTTTGTCATTGAGTTTCTTTTTTTGAGATTCAATAACATTTTCTAATCCTTCAAATTCTTTTTTTAATGCATCAATTTTAAACCTAGTATCTTGAATAAACTGCTGAGTTTCTTTTTCGTCTTTTCCAAGCGTAAAAATACCCTGTATGGATTGACTTTGTCCAAAACTTGAATCAACAAATATTTTATTGTAAACCAAAGTTTCAATCGGATTTCCATTCCAGTTAATTTTGCAATCTAAAAAGGATTCACAATTTGAGATTACATTCCCTAAAGAAGTCTTTCCTGTACCATTACTACCATAGAAATAGTTTACTTCTGTGGGGTCAATTTCAACTTCATTACTATAAGAAGCAGTTTTATGAATTTTAAGTTTACTTATCATTAAGCAATTTCTTTTTCACTCTCAAAAGCCTCCTTTAAAACTGCTTGTATAAGCATTTGGGCATTGGCTTCACTGGTTTCTATTTCTTGTTCTAATTCTTTGCAATGTTGCATTAAGGCTTCTACTTTTTTTACGATTTCTTTTTGTTCTGGAATTGGAGCTATAGGAAATAATAGATTTCTGATATGTTCTGTTTTTAAATTAGGCTGTTGACCTTTAGAGCTAAATTCATCTTGAAACCCTTTTAAAACAAAACCGGAACGCAAATATTTATAAATATATTTGTTATCTATCAGACAGCCTTTAATAACTGCAACCCTCTGATTTAGTAGAGATTCATTATATTCTTTCGTGCATAAACTGACTTTTAATCCATCAGCAATATATGGACGAGTTAAAGCTATTACTATATCGTTCTCATAAACCAAATAATCAGAATATTTATCTCTAAAATACTCTGGTAAAGTATCTTCATTACCTATAATCTCTCCAACACCAGCATTAGTAATCTTTATACATTTTATCCCTTTCTTTTTTTGAAAATCAGAACTACTAAAACCTTTTCCATTCAGATATAATGATACTTCTCCCAATCTACACCAAGCCCAACCATCAGGCAAATCAAAAGGAATTTCTTCTTTGGTAATTGGAGTTAAAGCTTTTTCCTTTTTTATTTTTTTCTCTTTTACAAGTTGTGCTTTTTCTACTTGTATGTGTTTTAGTAATTCGCTAGCTGGTTCTGTATTTGGGTTTTGCTCCCGCCATTCTTTAGTTAATTTTCCTTGAATTGCTTCTTGAAGAATGGATTGTTTTAGTTGGGTTAATAGGAGTTTTTGGGAATCTATTTCTTTATTTAACTTAGTTTGACCATTTTTGAAAGTCAAAATTTTATTTAATAATTCTTTTTGTTCATCTCCTTCAGGTAAAAATATTTTTTGATTAAAAAACTTACGCTTTTGAAGTCTAATTCTTTGTGTAGTTCCATCACTTCCTTTTTGGCAAATATCATCGAACCAAGTCGTAGCTGTTAACTCTAAAAATAATTGTTTTGAAATAATCTTTTCATCAATTTCAAAGTACCAAAAATCATTGGTAACAATTGCACCTTCCAATTCTTTTGAAACAATTCCAAAAGCACCATTTCTTGCATCAATACCTGAAAGAATAAAATCTCCTTCTTTTACTTCAAACATTTTAGATTTTATATCACAACCTTTTTTCTGTCCTCTTAAAACGACTCCTTTATGGTTCATTTTTATGGTAACCAAATTATAATTTTTATTTGGTTCTAAATCAACGTGACGTTTTATTCGTTTTAGAAAATCTCCTATTAAATATTCTTTTGCCATTTATTTTAATAGTGTTTCTAATTCTTGGATAATACTATTAGACACAGTAAATGATTTTTTTAAAGCCACAATAGTTTCTGTTGTTGAAAAATTTATTTCTTCCGTTTTAGTGTTTGGATTCTTAATATCTAAATCCCAGTTTTTTAAATCCTTGATATTTACTTTCCAAGAAACATCAGATTCTTTTCTGTTTTCCCACCAATCTATAATCGGTTGAAACTCTTTAAATTGTATGGGTTTTGTTTTAGAATAAGACTTTTGTCCTTCAGGTAATTTGTGGTCGTAGTACCAAATATCTTTGGTTTTGCTTCCTTTTTCAAAAAACAATAAATTGGTACTTACTGTTGCAGGGAAAAAAGTAGTTTGTGGTAAACGAATAATGGTGTGTAAATTACAATCTGTTAATAGTTTTTCCCTTATACGTGCTTTTACACCATCGCCTGTTATAGAACCATCTGGTAATACAATAGCACATCGTCCGTTTGGTTTTAATAATTGTAACATTAAAATAACAAATAAATCAGCAGATTCCTTACATCTATAACTTGCAGGAAAGTTGGTTTCTACACCATCTGCAATGCTTGCTCCAAATGGTGGGTTTGCTAAAATTACATCTACTTTATCTTTTGCTTTTACACCATTGTATTCAATTTTTAAACTGTCTTGATATACATAATCTGGTATGTCAATTTCGTGTAAAATTAAGTTGGTTAATCCTAATACATACGCTACTGGTTTTAACTCCCAACCTGTAATGCTATTTTGTAATTTGTGTTCATCTTTTACAGTATGCACATAATGTGCTCTTACGTGGTCTATTGCTTCTGTAAGAAAACCACCTGTACCTGCAGCAGGGTCTAAAACCTTTTCATCCAGGGTTGGGTTGGTCATTTTAGTCATTAATTGGGTTACAGCTCTTGGTGTATAATATTCACCTTTGTTACCTGCATCACGTAATTCTACTAAAATACTTTCGTAAATATCACCAAAAACTTGTTTGTCTTTAGAGTCGTTAAAATTAACTTCATTCAGTTTATTAATCACTTTACGCATTTCGTAACCCGATTTCATAAAGTTATTAGAACCTTCAAAAACTTCTTTTACTATAGCTGCTCTTTTTGGGTTATTAATGCTTGTTAAGTTTCTTAAACTAGCAAACAACCCTCTATTTCCTTCGGCATTGCTATCTATAAATTCTAATAACTCGTCTCCTGAAATACCTTCTTCATCTGTTGCCCAAGTTCTCCATTGAAATTTTTCTGGAATTACAGAAACGTAATTGTCTTTGGTCATTTCTAGCTCTAGGTCTTTATCGTCTATTATTTTTAAAAATAGCATCCAACCTAATTGCTCTAATCTTTGTGCATCTCCAGAGATTCCTCTGTCTTGCCTCATTATATTTCTAATACTGCTAACTACAGCGCCTACATTTGCCATTCTAGTTTTATGCTGTTTTATAAAGTTCTTGTTCTAATTCTTTTAATGCCAATAAATATTCTGGTTTACCGCCAAAAGCTTTAATTAATTCAACTGCTGTACCCAATTTGTTAAGCGGATCTAATTTTAATACTTCGGTGCTCTCTATGGTTACTAGTCCATCTTGTGCATATTTATCTAATAAACTATTTAATACAGCTTGTGCTTGCGTGCCATATTTCGTGAAATAATTTCTCTTCTTTACATTCTCTGCTCTTTCTTTTCTTGTTAATGGTTTTGCATCAAAAGCAATGTGGCAAATTAAGTCAAACGGATCAAATTCTTTTCCCACTTTTTCTTTCAATTCATCAAAGAAAACTCCTTGTTCTTCTAGTTCTCTTACGATAACTTTTTTCTTTTCTTCTTTATTCCACCTTAATAAGAAATCGTCTAAAGTTTGATATTGTTTGTTTACGTTCTTCTTAGTATAATCATTAAAAGATTCAATAATTAGTTTTCCATCCGTACCTAAATACTGTACACTTTCTCCCATTATAGCAACCTTTACACCATCATCTATTCTTATTTTTTCATTCGACTCTTCAATAATATGCCCTCCACCATCAATTGTTGGGTAATCTTTTTCATCTTCAGGGAAATCTATTTCTGTACCATCTAATCCATCTATAATTGGGTCAATGGGTGTTTCATCATCTACACCTGTTACATCATCATCCTCACTAACCTCTTTAATCATTTCTGGATTACCATTAAAGTTAGGATCTGCAAAATGATGGGTTGCGTTTCTAAAATCCATAATGGTAAAATATTTTTTACCATATTCTTCATTAATTCGAGTTCCTCTACCAATAATTTGTTTAAATTCTGTGGGAGAGCCAATATTACTATCTAAAATAATTAACTTACAAGTTTGTGCATCTACACCAGTAGTCATTAACTTAGAAGTAATAGCAATAACAGGATATTTTTCACTTGGTGAAATAAAGTTATCTAACTGTCTTTTACCTATTTCATTATCTCCTGTTATTTGTACTATGTATTTGTTGTTTTCTTTATATAAATCGGCATTTGCATTTACCAAAGCAGTGCGCATACCTTCTGCATGTTCTATGTCTACACAAAAGAGAATTGTTTTTGCAAAACGATCATAGCCTTTTAAGAATTCAGTAATTTTAGTTGCCACCACTTTTCTACGTTCCTTTATTACGATGTTTCTATCAAAATCTGTTCTATTGTAAATTCTATCTTCAACAGGATTACCTTTTTTATCTAAAAAACCTTCTGGAGGCCTCCATCCTTCCGCATCAATATCTAAGGTGACTTTTACTACTTTGTATGGTGCTAAAAAACCATCATCAATACCTTGTTTTAAAGAGTAGGTATAAATAGGTTCACCAAAATACTCAATATTAGAAACCTCTTTCGTTTCTTTGGGTGTTGCCGTTAAACCAATGTGAGTAGCAGTATCAAAATATTTTAAAATTTCTCGCCATTTACTGTCTTCTTTTGCACTTCCTCTATGACACTCATCAATAATAATTAGATCGAAAAAATCTGGACTAAAATCTTTGAAAGCATCAGAAATTTCTGGATCAGAATTACTTAAACCTTGATACAAGCCTAAAAAGATGTCAAATGCTTTGTCAGCAGTATCTATTCCTCTTTTTTTATTGGAAACTAAAATATCTTTACCATCTTCATTCACCACTTTCTTTTTGATAACCGTCATAGCATCTTTAAAGTGCCTGAAGTCTCCTCTTAAAGTTTGATCAATTAAAGCAGTCCTATCTGCTAAAAACAATATTTTTCTTTTAGCTTTTGATTTAAATAATCGATGTGCAATTTGGAAAGCAGTATATGTTTTTCCTGTTCCAGTAGCCATTACCAAAATAATTTTCTTCTGACCTTTTGCGACAGCTTCTATTGTTCTATTAACGGCTATCTGTTGATAATATCTTGGGCTTCTTCCAGAATTATCAGAAAAATAATCTTGTGTAACTATGTGTTCTTGTTCTTCGGTTTCTATACCTTTATATACTTTGTATTTCTCCCATAATTCTTTAGGGGAAGGAAACTCATCTAAACTTAGTTCTTTTTCAATTTCTCCATTAGTAGCTGTTTTATCATGGAAATAAAAACCATCACCATTGCTACTAAACACAAAAGGAATATCTAACGTATTAGCATAATCGAGAGCTTGTTGAATTCCACTTTTTAAGGATTTATCGTTTGATTTTGCTTCAATAATAGCAATAGGAACATTGGGTTTATGAAATAAGATATAGTCAGCAAACTTACGTTTACCTCTTCTTGTCATCTTTCCTTTTACATAAATTCTTCCATCTGTAAAGTAAATTTCACGTCCAATTTGTGTGTGTTCATCCCAGCCAGATTTTAGTATTCCTGGAGTTATGTATTTAGCTTTTATGTCAGACTCGGAAAGATCTTTTTTATTCATGCTGTTCGCAGTTTTATACAAAAATTAAAAGTAAGAAAACCAACCGATATATAATTATGGTTTTCCATAATTATATAAAACTATAATTATATAAATTTTAAACGAGAGTAAATTATGTTGAAATTTACTCTCGTTCAAGATTTGGAAGTAAAGTTTACCCACGTAGTTTTTCCGTTTTAAAAATCAGTTGATTTTTTCTTAGCTGTGTTAAAAATCAACTAATTTTTAAAATGCGCCTTAGCGGCAGGCGTCACGTACTACTGTTGTAAACATTATATCCTTCGTTAAAAATCAAACTCACTAGAATCAAAAAAATCTTGTATAGCCTCTCTTAAATGTTTTGGTTGGCTAGATATGGACTGCTGTTTTGGAGCCCTATAAATACTATCAGTAGGAACTAACGTGAAATATAAATTATCGAATTCACGTTTCCATATACCAAAGGTGTATTGCGTTCCTTTTTCTATAAGTACATTTTCTTCAAAATTAAGAACTCCGCTATAAAGCGGACTGTCTCCATCTTTTGGAACGTTGTTTTTGGTTAGTCTCAGTTTTAATTCTCTCGTAGTAGTAGTATAAGTTGCTTTGGGATCTTTTTTTACTACATTATTAACTTCGGGTAGCGCAAATTCAAGCTCAGGTAAAAAATATACAGATTCAATATAATTTGTATCTTCTTTATAATTTAAAATAATTAAGTTTAAATCTCTTAAGGTGTAGATTGTACTCCAGATGGTATTATTTGGTGTATTTTTAAATTGAGTATTCAATTTAGAAGTGCCTTGATTTTTAATGATACATTTTAACACATTTAATTGAAAAGGACTGAGAACTGACCATGTTTTATTTTTAATTGCTAAAATCAGTTTTTCATCTCTGATTGCCTTTTGCTTTTCAAGTTCTTTTAATCTTTGAGCTTCTCTTTCTGCTTTACACTTTGAACAGTAAAACAGCTTGGTTTTAGAATCATGCAACTCTTTTTTAAGTGTTAAAAAATTTGATTGAGACTTTACTTGTGCAGATTCAATGTTAGGACATGTATCACAATGAATCTCAATAAAAAACTTAGATTCGTTTTTCACTAAGTTACCAAACTGAGAAGCTGAAAAGCCTAAAGGTTTTCCTAAAACTGTTGATTTATTTATAAATTTATTGTTTTCTAGAGTCCAATATTTTTCAATAGCTTCTATATACTCAGGCTTGCATGTTTCTTCGATTTCTACTCTGTGGCTGTTAATTTTCATAAATGAATTTTATAGTTTTTTTTATTTGTATAACTTGTGTTTGTTTTAGGCTTAAGCAAGCTTTTTTATAGTCGATTACTTATGTTCTCAATGATTGAGAAAACCTGAACTAATTTGATTTTAAGGACTTTTTAATCGCATTATTTACAAGTTGTTTCATACTGGTATCCTCTTGTATTGCTTTTAATTTGAGTTTTTTAAGTAGTTCTTTTTCTATGTAAAAAGAAAATTGGACTTCTTCTGTTTCTTTTGTAATTACTGGAACAATTTTTTGAATT
>Ga0114956_1002512_pt1 | contig 14391 bp, 11 predicted proteins | sample MaitaG_FD_87304 | JGI IMG/M metagenome (GOLD analysis project Ga0114956, IMG submission 87304) | Marine algal microbial communities from Maine, USA - Maine_Asex2 metaG | ecosystem: Host-associated > Algae > Red algae > Unclassified | place: Maine, USA | collected 2015-01-05 | reverse complement strand
GAATAAAGGTTCTCAGGCGCGGGACGAAAAGATTTTCATCACAAACAATTATTTTTGGACCAGGAATAACTAGTGAAAATTGATCGACGCAGATTTCTGAAGTCAGCTTCCGCGGGGGCCGTTGGTTGGGGCGGTATTTTTTTGCCGTTGGTGGCCGATACCGCAGCCGCGGCGCAGCCCCAACCGCCGCTCACCTCAGACCGCGCTGTGTTCAACCTTGGGATGGCCGCGTATTGCTTCAAGCCACATTTTGAATTCAATAGAGGCAAAAAGGCTCAGGTGAAACCGCTCGATGGAAAAATGATAGATATGTTTGGCTTCATCGACTATTGCGCAGAACAAAGGTGTGCAGCAGAATTGACGAGTTATTTCTTCCCTCCTGACGCTGATGAAAAATACTTTCGTAAGATCAAACGTCACGCATTCAAAAATGGTGTCCCAATTTCCGGCACGGCGATCGGAAACAATTTTACCATTGGCCGAGGTGAAAAGCTGGATCGGGAAATTGCAGACGCGAAACTTTGGATCGAACGAGCGGACCAGATGGGGGCTCCGCATATTCGAATTTTTGCTGGCAAGCGAAAAGAATTGGAGGACTCGCCGCAAACGATGGAAATCGCGATTGAGTCGCTGCAACAGTGCGTTGACTATGCGGCGAAATACGGAATCTTTGTAGGTGTTGAAAATCATGGCGACCTAACGCCAGAACAGGTGATTGAGGTCGTAAATGGTGTCGAGAGTGACTGGTTTGGTGTTAACTTGGACACGGGCAACTTTTTCTCCAACGATCCTTATGGTGATCTTGTGAAGTGCGCTCCATTAGCAGTGAACGTGCAGGTCAAAGTGAAAATGCAGAACGACGTTGGTAAGACATTTGATGCCGACTTTGAGCGTTTAGCAAAACTATTGAGGGATGCAAATTATCGGGGGAACGTCGTTTTGGAATACGAAGAAGAAAAGCCCTTTGAAAATGTGCCCGGAGCGATGGATGAACTTAGGAAGCACTTCGATAGCTAACGGACCGTCGGCCACGACCCATCAGTTACAATGCCAATCTACAATTGATGTAACTTCCTTTGAGCCCATCGGAAGAAATTCGGTAGCTGGCGACTCTGGCTACGTTTGGCTACGTCTGAAAACGCGTTAATTTGGAGACGATTTTAAATGGTTAACGTAATACCAATTTATGTTGTTCGTCGTTTTGGAGATTGAATTGAACCCACTTAGACTAAATCGTCGTTCATTTATTGCTGGAGTATCGGCTGGTGTGGCGACCGCAGCGATGTCGCCTGCCTTGTCCTCCGCCCAAGATGCTACGCAGGAAAAACCTTACGAGTTTTGCACCTTCATTAAGTTCCTGCAGGATCTATCGTACGAGCGACTTGCTGAAACGCTCAAGAACATCGGTTTAGACGGAGCGGAAGTTACCGTTCGCAAACGCGGCTATATTTCGCCGGAGTCCGCCGCAGATGAGCTACCGAAACTTGCGGAGGTTTTTAAACGTCACGATCTCAAAATAAACATTGTGACAACGGACATTGTCGGTACTGATACACCTCATGCGGAGGCAATTCTTAAGACCGCCAGTGGACTTGGGATTTCCAATTATCGAATGGGGTTTCACCGCTATGACTTGAAAGCTCCGATCGGGCCTCAGCTCGCGTCGATCAAGCCAATGTTTGGAGAGTTGGCTGCTTTAAATCGTGAAAGTGGAGTGTCTGGTGGTTATCAAAATCACGCCGGTGGTAAATATCTGGGTGCCACATTCTGGGATCTGAGGCACGTGCTTAGTGACATTCCACCGGAAGAGATTGGGTGCATCTTTGACATCCGACACGCGGTGGCCGAAGGAAGTGGAGCTTGGCCTATTTACTACGACATCATCAAGCCGCACATCAACGCGCTGTCGGCAAAGGATTTTCATTGGGCGTTAAAAAAGGAGAAAGACATTCACCTGTCTCCAATCCATTGTCCACTGGGCAAAGGACAAGTTAACTATGAAGGCTTTTTAAGGCAGTTTATGAACGATTTCGAAAAAGCTTTGGTGACGCTGCACGTTGAATATCTGCCGAAAGCTGGTGTCGAGGCCAACATCGCGGCCATCAATAGAGATTTCGGAGTCTTGCAAAAATGGATGGGCGAAAAAAACTTGGCCGTTGAGACGCCATGAGATGGTGTCGACCGGAATTGGTCAATCAATTCCATCTGCTGCAAAGATACCTTAATCTTGACCGCCGCAAGATCTAACGCTTTCGTCGTTTGAGCAATAGGCTCAGTGAGATGGCACCCATCAGAAAGAAGCCTGAGGGTTCAGGGACGGCAGTGATACGGAAATCGTCAAAGAAGGCAACTTCGTCTTTCGCGGTTGACCAAGCATCAGATCCTCCACCAAAAAAGGTGCTGAAATATAGCTGGTCGATCTGAAGGGATGCGACGTCGCGGAATCGAAGGTCGTTGACGCTGAGTACCATCTTCCCATCCAACCACGCTTGTACAACTCCATCATTTTGGCCGGGCGTGTTTAACGCAATGCGATGTCGTAAGTGGTACCATTGATTGGATTCGAATTTCTTCCAATCACCTGCCGCGCCATCGTCCCAGCGGAAATCGTCCGCAAAATCGCCCGCTTGATCAGGGTGATAAATGTATTGAACGATGTTGGCTTCATCACCTTCAAGAGGTGAACCTGAAGATCCGTCGGTCCGCCACATCATCCGCGCGCTGAACCCATCGGTGCCGTTAGGTTTGTTGCCACCCGAATTGGCAGCGCCACCGGCCAATCCTGGAAGCTTGCCGCCTCGAACAAAATTAAAATCCGTTCCAAATTTTAAGCGATACTCAACTTCGACGGCTTCGTAGCCTTGGTCAAATTCAAGCTTCCATTGGGCACCTGTTCTGTCGTCACCGCTGCCGAACTTGCCCTCCGGATAAGTCACTCTCATGGACTTTCCTGATTGATAGGCTTCCGCGCCATCGACGATGGTCACTCGTCCCTGCTCGACACCATTTTCGCTGCTGGGGGAATTCCAATCACTGTCAAGATTTGAAACAGTGTAGACCCCAACGGAATCGTCTTCGAAGTCATTGCTGTAAATCAGCTGAGCTTGAGCGGATGAAAATCCGAAGGAAAACGCAGCAATCCCTGAAATTAAAGTGAATAGTGTCTTGCCGTATCGAGGGATCATAAAATTTATCCAATTGCTGCTCGGAGGGCGGGTTACGTTTATCGGGCGGAAACATATTGTACGTCTGGAGAGGCTCGCTCGCTAGATTCTGATACCAAGGAACTGGGAATTGCAGATTATCTAAGTAATAGTTTTGATTAGCACTTAGAATGTCTTTTAATTCAGCGGTGTTTTGCTCCTTCCTACGCTGGCCAATCTACCTTCCCAAAAGTTTTTGTAGAAAGATACATAGTGGCTAACAATTTTCGCAACTTTTGCGCGGTGGGTCTTACGACAACATTTTGCATTGCCTCATTTTTACTCTTACTGCCTGTTGACGTTGCTCAGGGGCAAACAGCTACGCCGTCGAAAGTCACGCTGATCAAAGATGGCGACGGGAATTGGCAGTTGCTGCGTGAGGGGAAACCATTTCGAGTCAAGGGCGCTGGCGGCGGTGGATCTTTAAAAATGCTGGCAGAGTATGGTGGGAATTCGACTCGGACATGGGAGACCGACGACGGGATTGAGAGACTTGACGAAGCAGCTGAAAATAACATCAGTGTCACGATGGGAATTTGGCTGGGACAGGTTCGTCATGGGATGGACTATCAAAATTTTGATCGTATGTCCGAACAGATCGACAAAACGCTTGCCGATGTTCGGAGGTTGAAAGATCACCCGGCCTTGCTGATTTGGGGGTTGGGCAACGAGATGGAGGCTCCGAATTCCAACGATAATCCTGCGATTTGGTCTCACATCGAATTTCTTGCCGGTCAGATAAAAAAGATAGATCCCAATCATCCGGTTATGACCGTCGTCGCTGGCCTTGGCGGTCGTAAGATCGAAGCGATACATCGGCTGTGCCCCAGCGTCGATATCATCGGCATCAATGTCTACGGTGAATGTGTGCATGCTCCGCTTAAGTATCGCGCTTTGACTCAACCGATGGTCGAAGAGGGCATTGAGAGAAAGCCCTACATCGTGACCGAGTTTGGCCCGACGGGTTGGTGGGAGGTGTCCAAAAATGAGATCAACACCGTCGAGGAACTTTCCAGCTCTGCGAAGGCAGAACAATACCGCGCCGCTCAGCAAGCGTTGGACAAAGAGAAACAATTGTGTCTGGGATCCTACGCCTTCATTTGGGGTAACAAACAAGAGAGAACGGCGACTTGGTTCAGCATGTTGTTACCCGATGGACGCAAGACGAACATGGTCGATGTCATGTCCCATTCTTGGACGGGCAAACCGGTGGAGAACCTCTGTCCAAGAATCAACAGTATGACACTCATCGGCGACAAATTAGTCGCTCCCAATTCGACGGTCAGCGTCAGCTTGAGCACCGAAGATCCTGAAGGCCAACCCTTGAAGGTTAAATGGGTTTTGGTCCGCAATAAAGAGGCTTACGGAACGGGAGGAGATTTCGAGGAGGCTTCCAAGGTAATCGACAAAAATTTAATCTCAGGCGATCTTACAGGGGCAAAATTTAAGGTGCCTCAGGAAGCGGGGCTTTATCGAATCTATGCTTATGTCGAGGACGGTTTGGGGGTCGCCACAGCCAATGTGCCCCTGCGTGTAAAGGGGAACGAGAAACCCGTTGAAAGTCCATCGGCCGAACTTCCGTTGACGATCTACAATGAACCGAGCAACGAAGCGGCGGTGTTCATTCCCTCCGGATTTATGGGATCCATTGATGCTCTAAAGATTGACGCAGCTTCGACCGAGAATCCTGCCGTCGGCAGCCACTGTCTTAAGGTGACTTACGCAAAAGTTGATGATTGGGCCGGCGTGGTCTGGCAAAGTCCAGAAGCTGATTGGGGAGACAAACCCGGCGGGCTGAACTTCACAGGCGCGACAAAATTGAGTTTCCGAGCACGAAGTGACGTTGGTAGAATCAAGGCCAAGTTTGGAATTGGCGTTATCGGAAGTGAGAAGCCTTACTTTGACACCGTCAAACGTGAGCAGGAGATCACTTTAACCAACGCTTGGGAGAGGTATGAAATTGATCTGACGGGAGCTGATTTGTCTCGTGTTAAATCAGCATTTTTCTTCTCGCTGACCGGTCAGGGGAAGCCCATTACTTTCTGTGTGGATGAAATCGTCATCGAATAATTGTATAAATTAACGGCGTCGTCGGATTTGGTTCTTTTGTTTTGTTATTTCCATCGCTTCATATCGAGAGATTTAGGTGAGTTCTGATGATTCAAGAATCCGAGGCGGGTAAACGTGTCAAATCAATTATAGAGGGAAGTCCCGCTGCTGCTTGGGGACGCGGAATTGTGGGTGCCGTCGTTGGCGGTGCAATGGGGTTCTATGCCTTCAAGTGGTTGCTGAGCCAAGGCTATTACGGGTTGGCCCTTCCGGCGATATTGCTGGGCATTGGATTTTCAATCTGCGCGAAAAGATCCATGTTGGCTGGCGGCATTTTTTCGGCGATAGCAGGCTTGATACTGATGCTGTTCAGCGAATGGTACACGTCGCCATTTGTCAAAGACGAAAGTCTGGGGTTCTTTTTGAGTAACCTGGGTGAACTCCAGATGCCTACGAAAATTTTTCTGGCGATAGGAACGGCGATGGCATTCTGGTTCGGAAAAGGAAATTAAGGGTCCGCCGAAGCGTGTTTTTTTAATGAGCCAAGGTTCTGGTCTGAACAGACGCTCCGATTCGCAAATCTGAAAATCTGTTCAGCGCAAACCTCTAACGATGGTAAACCAACTACCTCTGTCCAAGAACAGTAACAGTTGCCTTTTGCTCTGGATGAGTGCCCTACGGTCGCGGAGCCAAAGGCGAATACTGGATCGACCGATGCTTACTTCAGGCATGCCGTAAACTTCTGACAGGTTAGCGACATTAGCATCTGAGCCAGCGCGGGGTCGTAACGATGTCCCTCGTCCCGCATGAAGGCGTGTTCGCCATTGAACTCCAGCCATTCGAAACTGGCCCCCGCTGCGGTCAGGGCATCGTAAATGATCTTCCGCCCTTCCAAGGGGACGTGCGGATCTTGCCTCCCCCAGATCATCATTAATTCGCCACTAATGTCGCCGAAGCGATCCAACGAATCATCAGCCATGCCCTTGCCCAGGCTGCGTTTGTGAATGTCGGTCGCGTAAAAACAAATACAGGCATCGACTTCTGGATTCATCGCAGCGCGAAACGCGAGGTGGCCGCCCAGACAAATGCCTATCGTTCCGATCTTGCCACTGCAGCCAGCGTCTTGTTGAAGGAACTCGATCACCGCTTTCGCATCTGCGTCGTAGCTGGCAATCGTTTTGGTAGTCTTCAATTCATTACCACGATCGGTGCCTGGTTTGTCGTACTCAAACGCCTCGCCTGGTTCAGTGAACTCATGATAGACGTCAGGGACAGCGACCAAAAATCCATGGCCCGCAATCAGCGCGGCCGTCCGCGCGATCGGTGCGGTCATCTGATAGATTTCCGAATAAAGCACGATGCCTGGATGCCTCCCATTTCCCGCAGGACGAAATAGCCGAGTCCGCATGGGACCTTCGGGGGTGAGCAAGTCGACATGGTCTAACGGTTGAAGTCGCATCGTGCAGGGGCCTGATGAAATGATGAGTTGCGAAATTGAGCGGTGAGGGGTGAGACGCTAGCCACCGGTTCGTCGCGTTTTGTCCCAGCGACTATTGTTGTGCTGTCGAAAATACGAGGTTGTTGAAGAAACGGCTTTCGTTACTTTTCTTTCTAGGAATGTTTGTATTTTAATTAGCTGTGTGGTGTGGGAGTGGGAGTGGGAGTACGAGTGAAAGTACGAGTGAAAGTACGAGTGAAAGTACGAGTGAAAGTAAAAGTAAAAGGAAATCAAATGGCAATCGGATTGGTTGACAGGTTGTTGTGCCTAGAACTGTTTATGCGGTCGTTGACCTAGCGGTTGCTGACTTGTTTAGTAACCTGATCCACTGGCACTGATCTGTTCAATGGGATGCCAAGTCGTTTTGACTTCGCAGAATTTTTCGATCAAGTACGGACTCTCGGCTTGATCGGCATTCTTCCAATCAATCCGTAAGTCGGCGACGCGTTTAAGATTACCTGATGCATCCTCCCTGAGTGAAGCCAAATCAGTTTTCCCGATGTGGTCGGCTGCAATCGCGTTGACGTCCAAATGTTTGGCCGCATGTCCCATCAATTCGTCTAACTTACCTGTCAGCACGTTGACCACACCACCGGGTAAATCGGAAGTTTGTAAGACCTCGCAGAAGGTGATGGCCGAGAGTGGCTGAGTTTCGTTTGCAATAACGACACATGTATTGCCGCCAGCGATGATCGGAGCGACCGCGTTAGCCAGCGCTAACAACGGGCTCGTTTGCGACGCCAGCAACACCACCACGCCCGTTGGCTCAAGCACGGAGAAATTGAAGTGTGACGACGCCACGGGGTTGACGCTGCTGAAGAGTTGCTGGAACTTATCGCACCAACCTGAATAGTAAATCATTCGGTCGATGGTCAATTGAACTTCCGCGCGAGCTTCCTTTTCGCTCAACCCCTGCGTCTGGAGCTCGGAAACGAACTGCTCCTGTCTGCCTTGAAGCATTTCGGCGATGCGGTACAAAATTTGACTGCGGTTGTAGGCCGTTCGTGATGCCCACCCGGCTTAGGCGGCTCGCGCGGCGACGATCGCATTGCGGACGTCCTTGCGAGACGCCAAACATATATTGCCCAATGATTTTCCTTTGACCTCTGGCGAATAGAATCTGCCGGATTCAGTACGCGGAAAATTTCCTCCGATGTACATCTTGTAAGTCTTAAGGATTTCAACGGATGCGGGCGAGGATGTTGTTTTTGATTTAGCCATAGTTGTTGGGTTTGAATCTTCGTAGCTGGATTCGCCAGAATTCAGTTCGTTGGCAGTGCTCTGAAGTCTGGCGACTCCAGCTACCGGATGTGATGCGTTGACGTTAGATTTTTACGTAAGCCGCCAAACCGTGTAGGCCGCCTTCGCGTCCAAATCCACTTTCCTTATACCCACCGAAGGGAGACGTCGGATCGAATTTGTTGTACGTATTTGCCCAGATGACTCCGGCTCGCATCTGAGCCGTCATGTTGAACAGCTTGGAGCCCTTGTCCGTCCAAACACCCGCCGACAGACCGTAGGGTGTGTTGTTCGCTTTCTTGATGACCTCCGCAACGGTGCGAAACGTCTGTACCGCCAGCACGGGGCCAAAGATTTCCTCTTGAGCGATCCGATTGGATTGAGCAACGCCGGTAAACAAACACGGCGGGCACCAATAACCTTTTTCAGGGAGATCGGATTCCAACTGGAAGAATTCAGCGCCTTCCTCTTTGCCAATCTCAATGTATTCGTTAATTCGTTGCAATTGCTTGTGGCTGTTAATCGCTCCGACGTCAGTGTTTTTGTCCATAGGGTTGCCGACGTTTAGCGTGTTGATGCGATGTTTGAGCTTTCGCATCACCTCGTCAAAGACTGACTCTTGAACGAACAGACGACTGCCGGCACAGCACACGTGGCCTTGATTGAAGTAGATTCCATTGATGATCCCTTCGACGGCTTGGTCGATGGGCGCGTCGTCAAAGACGATGTTGGCTGCTTTGCCGCCCAGTTCCAGCGTGCAGCTTTTATCGGTAGTCGATAATGCCTTTTGGATTCCTTTGCCCACCGCCGTAGAACCGGTGAAGGCGACTTTGTCGACATCGGGATGGTTTACGATCGCCGCGCCGACGGGGCCATGACCAGTGACGATGTTCACCACGCCCGGCGGAAGCCCAGCCTGTTGGATAATTTCGCATAGTTTCAACGCCGTCAGCGACGTTGTTTCGGCCGGCTTTAGCACGACCGTATTTCCACAAGCCAGTGCCGGCGCGATTTTCCACGCCGCCATCAGCAGAGGGAAATTCCATGGGATTATCTGACCGGCGACACCCAAGGGTTGGGGCGATCGGTTTGGAAACGCATAGGGCAGTTTATCCGCCCAACCTGCGTAGTAGAAAAAATGAGCGGCCGCTAAGGGGATGTCAATGTCGCGCGATTCGCGAATCGGTTTTCCGCCGTCAAGCGTCTCGATCACGGCCAATTCGCGCGCCTTTTCCTGGATGAGCCGCGCGATGCGGTAGATGTATTTGCCACGATCCGCCGGTGAAGTTTTAGACCAGATTTTCTGGTACGCCGACCTGGCCGCTTTAACGGCCCGATCAACATCGGCATCGGTGGCTTCGGTTATCTGAGCGATCGGTTCCTCGGTCGCGGGATTGATCGTATCGAACATGCCGCCTCCCTCGGATTCGACAAATTCGCCGTCGATGAACAGACCGTATGATGGCTGCAACGAAACGTGATCGGTGCTTTCTGGTGCTGGGTCAAGTTTCCAGAGGCTGGTTTTAATTTGATTCATGATTAATGTCTGTCTCTTTATTGTCGCCTTTGGCTCCGCGAAAGTAACGCACTTTCAAGGAGAGGCTATGAATTCATGATTTAAAGTTGAAGCAAAGTCGTACTTCACTCCGTGTAATACGACTTTGAAAAAATCACAGCTTTGTAGCCAAAGGTTACTATTGAAAAACGAAATCTAAAGCCCCAATTAGTCAATCGAAAAATAGTCGGCCGACTGATATGCGCCGGTGTTCTGTTTGACGATTTGCATCAGCACATCGTTCGCCAGACTGCTCGCTCCGAATCGGAACCAATGGTTGTCCAGCCAAGCATCCCCCAACGTCTCTTGCAACATGATCAAATACTGCAGCGCAAGTTTCGCATTGGAGATTCCGCCGGCAGGCTTCATCCCGACCATCTCACCGGTCTTGAAGAAGTGATCGCGAATCGCTTCTAACATCACCAACGTGACGGGCATCGTAGCGGCGGGTTTAATCTTTCCGGTGGACGTCTTGATGAAATCGCCACCGGCAGCGATCGCAATGTCGCTGGCTTTGCGAACGTTGTCAAACGTACCAAGTTCGCCCGTTTCTAATATGACCTTTAACCTCGCCAGCCCACAAGCGTTTTTAACTTCGGCAATTTCGTCATACACATATCCAAATTCGCCCGCGTGGAATTTCCCGCGCGATATCACCATGTCAATCTCGTCGGCACCTTGATCGACCGCCATGCGGACATCGTCCAGCTTTATCTCCAGCGACGTGTTGCCGCTGGGAAAAGCCGTGGCCACCGAAGCGACTTTAATCTTTGAACGCCCCAATTCTTTTTTGGCTAAGGCGACAAAGTTGGGGTAAACGCAGATCGCCGCGACCGTCGGGAGACCTTCGACCGAATCGTGCAAATGCTGAGCCTTATAGCACAACTGTTTGACCTTGCCGGGCGTGTCCATGCCCTCAAGCGTCGTCAGGTCGATCATGCTGAGAACCATTTTCAGGCCCTGTAATTTCGACTGAGACTTAACGCTGCGTGTCTGGAAACGCTTGGCCCGTTCGATGACGCCGACTTGATCGACCGGCGGAGAATTGAAGGAGAAATTTTTTGTTTGGGACATGAGCAATTGCAGTTGGGTAGGTTGAAGCGTGGCGGTGCATCCCGTCAACGCGAGTTCTACTATTTTCGTAGGGGCCTGAGGCCAGTTGAATTAATAAACCGAATAAGCATAGTATAACTAATTGTTCTGGTCATAGCTGATAGTTTCCTCGTCGGGCGACCAAGTGTTATTGCCGACGGTAGCGGATATGCGGTTTGCGTTTGACGAACCGCGTTTGAGCGTTCTGGTGACCAACCACCACATCGTCAAAGTTAAGGCCAACAGCGACAACAAAGCGATTGCCAAGAGGCTCATCAATCGTTGACTGAGTATGTCAACTGGGTCGATCACGCTGGCGTAGTTTTCCACGGCCAAAACGTTTAGTCCAGTGGCGATCGTGAAGATACCGTCGTCGCCTTGGACTGGTTTTGGCTCTGTGCTTTCTTGCGTCGACACCGGTTTTCGCTTCAGCGTGACCTCCGCTGATTTGGCGATCGTTCGACTTCGGTAATCCATCCCCTCAGGTTCGTCTCCCATCGGATCGACAAAATCCGAACCCGTTAAAGCTTCGTGAGAACCGTCAAAGGATATTCGTTTTTGTGACAACGCTTCTGGGATCACGCCCGTTTCGGCCTCCAATTGAGCCAATAACGGGTGTTCCAGAATGGTGCCGGTGAACTCTCCCGCGCGACCATCGACCATCATGACATATTGTTTTGATTTATTGCCAAAATCAAAGTCAACGAAATCGCCAAGCACTTCCGTCATTGCGACGATCCCCAAAACCTGTTTGTCAATGATGATCGGAGCCGAAAACGCGACCTTCCATTTGTTGTTTGCTTGAGAGAGAAAGATTGCCGAAAGATGGGGGATGCCGGTAATTTTTCTATCAGCAACGGAGTCGCTGACAAGATACCGTCCCTTGGGGTCGCGTAGGTCTTTGTCCTTGCTGGTGAAATAGGTTCGGTAGGAGTAATTATTTAGCTCCGTTCGATTCTCTTCATTAAAAACCGAAGCGATCTGATTTCCGAAACGATCGCAGACAAACCAACTGCTGGCCTCGGGGTATTCTTGATCTTGGTTATTCAGCCGCTTCCAGAGAAAGGGTTCCATTGCCTTACGCAGTTCTGAGTCCATCAGCTTCGCTCGAGCCTGACCGACAGCAGGATCCGATTCAATTCTTTCGCCATCGGAATAAACGGTGTTATTGAGCGGATTAGAGATTTGCTTCCGTGACTTTTTCAATTCATCATCGTTAATGAACGCCATGAAAGCGTCGATAAAAATCTCGTCGTGCGATAACTGTTCGGCAGCGCTAAAATAGTCTTGGATGCGGTCCGCCGCAGATCGCGCGGCCAACCGAGCTTTGAAAAGGTTGCTCTCGTTTGCTTTGTCGATCACCGCTTGGGTCGTGTCGCTGGTTGCTTGCTGAAACGCCCAACCACCGAACAGGCTCATCACCCCCAGCAGCAGCAACGGTCCCCAGAATCCCAGCAGCATCAGCGGCCGTTTCTCAAGCTGAGACCGACGATCATTGAGGGCTTGAATAACGCTTTGGATACTGTGAAAGCGTTTGGCGGGATTGACAGCGATGCAGCGATCTACGATTTCGGCCAGAGCGCGATCAACGCCCGGCACGCCCCGGTGATCGCTTGGTGTGGGCGCCGACGACAACGCCGAACGATAGGCCTCCAATCGTTGGCCGATCTTTTCAGAGGATTCAATTTTTTCGGTCAGTTGGTTGCTTCGAAATGGCGGCGAACCGGTCAACATGCAATACAGCATCGCTCCCAAACCATACACGTCCCACCGCGCATCGGGCACCGCGTCCAGATCCGCCTGTTCGGGGGCCATATAATAGAGTGTCCCCAACGCACCGGTGTCCTCGGTGCTCAGTCGCGACTGGCCGAAATCTGCCACGCGTGGTTTACTGTCTTGGTCGAGCAAAACGTTGGCTGGTTTGAGGTCGCAGTGTAGAATTCCCTTGCCATGCAGGTGCATTAACCCCTGAGCCAATTCCTCAAACATCTCCACGGCAGCCTCTGGGGCCAACTTCGTCTCTCGCCGCAATCGGTCTTCCAAGGAACCGTGCTCAAGATAATCCATCACATAATACGGCGGCGTCGAATTCCAACCCACGTCCAGCAGCTGCACGACGTAGCGATCGGTGGACAACGCGAGCAATTTCTCCACTTCCTGAGCCAGCATTTGCACGTCGTCTGCGGTCTGCTGAGTGTAAAATTTTACCGCGACCTTCTTGCCCGTTTTTAGGTCCGTTGCCGACCAAACTTCTCCGTACGCCCCCTGCCCTAAAAAATTTTCCAGTGCGTAGCCCGGAACCTCCGCCGGTGGTCGCGTCGGCGCGATGCTGAGTGAACGCGCTTTCTTCCGAGCGTCATCGGATTGATGCTGTGTGTGATCAGAAGTCATACCTTATAACGTAGTGGATTCTGTTAAAGATCCCAGCCCTTTCTTGAAGGTTGCCGGCAGAGAAAACTCTACGGAGCTCCATCCCAATTCACTTCTGATGGGATTCAGGCTAAAATTCTCTGCTTCTATTGGACGGGGCCGCTTTTGTGAGCGCCGTGCCGCTCACAGTTTCAATACCGCTTCAAAAACCAGTGTTTTGGTTCAAATGTGGCGCAGTCCAAATAAGGGTCTTTCATTAAGATCCACATCCTACAAATCACTTAGATATTGAAAGCTCTCCATGAATTCCCCCATCGCGATCGTTCTTGCCGCCGGAAAAGGGACACGGATGAAGTCCGATCTGCCGAAGGTGCTTTGCCAAGCCAACGGACGACCGCTGGTTGAATATGTTTTGGATTCGCTACGTACTGCTGGCGTCGAAAAGATCATCGTCGTCGTTGGTTACAAAGCGGACGAGGTGAAGAAGCAGCTTTCGGCCTATGACAACATCGAGTACGCGCTTCAGTCCGAACAGAAGGGCACCGGCCACGCGGTGATGATGTGCACTGAGAACATGAAGGATCACGATGGAGCGGTCGTTGTCGTGGCAGGTGATTCACCGATGTTGCAGTCGACTTCGATCAAGGCATTGTTGGATGACTTTGCTGCATCACAGCCCGGCTGCATCTTGGGCACGCTGATCCACGAAGATCCAACGGGGCTCGGCCGCATCGTACGTGACGACAAGGGCAAATTTACCGGCATCGTAGAAGAGAAGGACGCAACTGCTGATCAGCGTAAGATCAACGAGGTGAACATGAGCACTTACGTCTTTGACGGGCAGAAACTATTGGGTGCTCTCGATCGTCTAACCGACGAAAATGCGCAGGGCGAATACTACATCACCGATGTCCCCACAATCATGATGAAGGACAACGAAGACGTCCGCGCTCTCCCGGTTCTTAAGCCCATCGAAGCCCTCAGCGTAAATACGGTCGAACATCTGGCAGATGTTGAAGCGGCGATGAAGGAGAATTAGGGATTAAATAAAATCCGTAGTCAATTTTCATCCCGTCCACCTACTTTCGCAGTTGTTGCATGGTGATAACAACGAAGGGCGAGTTCTCAGCAGGAGAACTGAAACACTATTTCAGTGTTAGCGTCACAGCGCAAGTCATTGACTTTCTCATGAATCGATAGGCTGGGGTCTTACGGCTAATTTTGCAGCTCTTATAGGGATCCCCGTGTCTTGATCTAGCTAAGTCTAAGGAAGGCGTGGAATGAAATGCACGCTTTGCTAATCAATCTCTGACAGGAACTACCAATCGTTTTTGCATGACTGAGGTTTGTTTTAGAAGAGCGTTCATACCCTGTTAATAGGTTAG
>Ga0114956_1002509_pt1 | contig 14394 bp, 11 predicted proteins | sample MaitaG_FD_87304 | JGI IMG/M metagenome (GOLD analysis project Ga0114956, IMG submission 87304) | Marine algal microbial communities from Maine, USA - Maine_Asex2 metaG | ecosystem: Host-associated > Algae > Red algae > Unclassified | place: Maine, USA | collected 2015-01-05 | reverse complement strand
TACTGTCCTGACTCAACCAGAACACGATAAGGTGAGCGATCAATAGGAAGGTCATCAACGTTTCTGCATCGACAAGCAATGGCCGCAAGGTCGTGGCAATTTCAAACGGCATTGCCGACATCAACTCCATGGCCTCAACCTTGGTCATCCCCACCGCGACTTTGGCTACATGTGGACTATCCACCAACATAAACATGGCGGATTGCGAAGGATCACTTAAACCCTCCATTAGCTTTTCAACGATGATGCCGTCCGCCAAAATTCCTGCTAATGCTGGAGCACTGAGTATAGCTAAAATGATATAAGCAGCAGTAACCGGCAAGCCCATTCCAAGCACCAGAGAGGCTAAACCAATCAACAGGATCGCGATGACTATCGAGCCTTGCGACCATTGCGCGATCATCAGGGAGAATGCATTACCGATTCCCGAGGTCACGATAGCATTGTTCATAATGCCAATAGCGACTAGCAAAATACCCGTCAGAATAGAGGCACGCATGCCAAACATCAGTGCCTCAGATATTTTCGTCGGCCCCATAAAAGTGGGCGCAAAGTCGTCGCGCTTAGTTATCTTAGCAATAAGCGCCATCAACCACGACACCGCGATTAACGTGGCAATCGCCCATGAAGCGGCATAGCTCGGTGTTACACCGCTCATTAGCAGCCAAATCATCACCGTCAACGGTATAATAAAAGTCGCCCCACCAGAGATTATTTTACCTTTATCAATCGTTAGATCCTGCCCATCACCCACGTTGTACTTGACCGCTTCGATACGCACGATAAAGGCAACCGACAGGAAATATAGAAATGCAGGGACAATAGAAACTGCCACAATTGTCGAATACGGTATCGAGGTGTAGCTGGCCATAACGAAGGCTCCAGCCCCCATAATCGGCGGCATGAGCTGTCCACCTGTTGACGCTGCTGCCTCTACGCCACCAGCGAATTTACCCCGAAAACCGTTCGATTTCATAAGGGGAATCGTGATCACCCCAGTAGAAGCGGTGTTGGCAATTGCGGAGCCACTGATAGTGCCTGTTAGTGCCGATGACAACACTGCAACGAATGCTGCACCGCCACGCACACGACCTGCCACTAACTTAGAGACTTCAATCACAAAATCACTGGCGCCTGACACCACCAGAAAACCACCGAAGATCATAAACAAAGTGATATTGGTTGATGAGATAGTGGCTAAAATTCCGAACATGCCTTCGTCGTTATATAAGGAGCGGAACAGCACGTCGTTTACAGGTAAGCTGGCGGTACGGAACACACCGGGCAATTGCTCGCCCAAAAACGTGATATAGGCTAATGAGATCACGATCAGAATCGGAATTACCCAGCCAGAAACGCGGCGTGAAAGATCGAGTGCTGCAAATAACAGAATTCCACCCGCAGCCCAATCGACAATATTAAACTGCCAGGATTGCCCGGTAACGGCTAAGGTTGTCTCGTATATTCTAGACTCTGAACCAGCCACCCAAAGTGCTGAGGCGGCCACAATCAGGCCGTAAATAATATCGAGCTTGATGGCCCACGGTTTATCTTTACTATGACCGTAGGCGCTGTAAATTGTTGAGGCGAGAAAAGCAAAGCCTGCGAAGTGGATCGCGTTTTGCCATAAGCCCGGCTCATTGAAATAAAGATTGGTGAGTATATGCCAAAGTCCAAACACCACGGCAAAGGCGGCAATCGCCCACTTCAAAGGTGATTTAGTTTGCCCCTCCAACATCAACCATTCATCACGAAGATTGTGGCTGGCAAGAATATCATTATCAATCGTTTCTTGTGTCATGAGGCTGGCCAATAGTCATTAAAGCAAAAAGAGAGGAGTACAAATAACAGAGGCGGTGTCACAACCTGTGGAACGACCGCCTCTTTTTTAACGCATCAGCTTTGACGCAACTGGAAACCTGAAACAGCGTCACCTAACTGATGTTAACTAAGCAATCACTTAGCCATTAAACGCTCAGGGATTTCTAAGCCAACTTCTTGGTAGTAACGCGCCGCACCAGGGTGTAACGGTACTGGCAAGCCCGCCATCGCCTTCTTCACGTCCATCGCTTTAGTCGCTTTGTGAATCGCCTGTAAGAAAGGCAGGTTCTCAAAGATTGTCTTAGTCAGAAGATAAACATGCTCTTCATCAACATTCGCATTAACCGCTAGGAAGTTAGGCTGCGCGATAGTATTGATATCCTTTTCTTGGCCAGGATAAGTACCCGCTGCAATCTTGTAAGGCGTCCATAAGTTGCGGCCGCTATTCATCTTTTCAGCTTGCTCCGGAGTCACATCCAGGATGGTAAATTTGCCTTGGTTAGACGCCATCAACTTAGTGATAGCACCTGTTGGTGGCCCCGATGGAATGCCTGCACCCACTGACTGACCGTTGGCCATGGCATCCGCTGTTGGGCCGTAACCTGCATACATCAATTCGAAATCTTTCTCCATATCCAGACCAAGACCCGACAGCAACACTTTGTTAGAACCCAAAGTGCCCGAATTTTGCTTACCCATGCCGACAGTCTTACCCTTCAACTCAAGGATGTCTGCCATTGTTCCAGTCTTAGCATACTCATTGGCGACAACAAACTGCTCAACATTCTGCCAAAGCATGGACACTGAACGCATGTTCTCTTGTTTAGCTGTTACAGGACCAGTACCTGTCGCCGCGTATGATCCATACAGACCCTGAAGAATCGCAAAGTCAGCCGTACCCGCACTCATCGCCTGAACGTTTGCAGCAGAACCTGCTGAGTTAACCGCCGTGAGGCTGAATTTTTCCTTTGGGAGTAGTTTAATTTTTGACAATGTGGAAATCGCTGTTCCCACCGGATGATAAGTACCGCCCGTAGATGCGGTGTTTAAAACGTAATCTTTGTTGTCTGCACTTGCTGTGCTAACAGATACTGCCAAAGCAGCACCAACGACCAGAGCCGTAAGATTCTTTTTCATGCCTTCCTCCAACATTAATAAAAGTTTGAGGATTGAGACTACCAGAGTTTTTTTAGAAAGTGTTAGGCGGATTTCTGCCGATCCAGAGTCACAATGAATCGCGCACCACCCTCCTGCCTATTTTCAGCGCGGATACTCCCCTCTATCTCAGCGATAATATTTGCAGAGATCGCCAAACCGAGTCCCATGCCCACACCTGAGGGTTTTGTACTGAAAAAGGGCTCATACAACATATCGACGGCCTCTTCCGACAACCCGGTTCCAGAGTCCTCAACCGTAAGCACTGCGTGGTTTTCATTTTCCTCTAGTGCAATCAGCAGACGTTTTGAAGAGTCAGCTGCATTTTCCTGCATGGCATCTAAAGCATTTCGAATCAAATTCACCAGTACCTGCTCCATACGCAGACTGCCAGCAACCACATAAACAGGCTGCTTAGGGTGCGCTACTTCCAGCGCTACCTGACTTGCCTGAATAGCGGGCTGGGTTATGTTCAGCGCACCCTCTATTATGTCGACAAGGTTGATACGGCGTACTGCTTTGTCACCGCTTCGTGCAAAATAACGCAGCTGCTGTGTGATCAAAATCATGCGGTCAACCAAGGCGGTGAGCTTACCCAAGGTCTTCTCTTTCGATTGAGACGTGCCGTTCTGCCCCATGCTGGCGATATACGTGCGCATCGCTGAGAGTGGCTGACCCAGCTCATGAGTTATTGAGGCCGATAACTGCCCCATCGCCGTCAGTTTGCTGGTACGCCGTAAATCAATTTCCGCTTTTCGCAATGCCGCTTCGACCTGTTTACGCTCGATGATTTCATGCTGAAGTGATTGGTTTAATTCCCGAAGCTTGATTGATTCACCCTGTGAGTCGAGCAGTGCATTTCGTGCATTGATCATGCGCAACAGCAGCAGCCCTGCCAACGCCATCAATCCCAAAATAATAGCTTTCGACCAAAATGAAACGAGTTGCCCCTGCACGACTGAATAGGGCTCAAGGTAGTGCATCGTCCAACCCATTTTTCCGACAGCGGCCATTGTTTCCAGATAACGATCCCCTTGAATGGTTACCAAAGAGCGCTTGCCTGAGGAGGGCTCTCGTTTGAGCAAAGGTAAGGTCTCATCGCCAAATTGCTGTTGATCTTTTATCCCAGCCCTTTGCCGCTCACTCAACGGCGCAAGCGTCTTGTATCGCCAGTCAGTATTGCTGCTGAGAACGATGACACCATTTTTATCCGAAACGAAAACATCTTCGTCACCACTGCTCCAGTTCTTATCCAGAGAGGAGGAGTTCACTTTTACCACCGTCACCGCTTTTACCAAACCGGCTATTGAATATCTCGAAGAAACAAAATAACCAGGAATACTTGTCGTCGCGCCGATGCCAAAGAAGATTCCACTGCCCTGCTCTTTAGCCTGTGTAAAGTACGGACGAAAACCATAGTTGTTTCCAACAAAGCTGTTCTTTCCATCCTGCCAATTGCTCGACGCGAGGGTCATTCCGTCAGGCCTGAGGATAAACACAAAATCAGCTTGTGAAGCGGCGCGAATAGAATCTAATATCGCACTCGCCCGGTCCGGGTCATTGTAAGCCATTTCAAACAAGGCATCGTTCTGACTCAACACCAGAGGTAAATAGTCGTGTCGGCTCAAGCTCGCATTCAACGCTGTCCTATAAACCTCGATACGTTCGATTTGTTTGTTGGCTTGGTCTTTAAGATAACTATCACGTAACAATACATGGGCAAGGATAATCACCAGTACCAGCAGAGAGCCCACTAGCCAGCGCAGTCGCTTTGATTCTAAAAATGTTGTGTGATTATTTGAGATAAGACACCCTATCGACTTACCGCTTGGACAAAAAATGCTGACGATTGATGCTGTACTTCAACAGCTTTTCATTCAATGTACGGCGTGGAATTTTCAGAAGATCACAGACCTTCCCCACATGTCCCGAACACTCTCTCAAGGCTTGCTCAAGTAATGACTTCTCGAAGTTATCAACATACTCGCGAAGTTTAATTTTCTCATCGAACGCTGGATGACTAGTCTGACTTCTTCGAGTATTAGCAGCCTGTAAGATTTTATCTTTCATCATGGCTGGGTCGAACGGCTTTTCGATAAAATCATAAGCGCCTAAATTCATCGCTTGTACCGCGATTGGCACGTCGCCAAAAGCAGTCATAAGGATTACAGGCGGTGAATCAGGAATCTCCTGAAGCGCTTCAAGGACCTGTAAACCGCTCATACCGGGCATTTTTAAATCACAAACGATCACACCATTAAAACGATCAGGGAGGCTTTCAAGCAGAGCTTGACCCGAATTAAAACTGACCACTCTAAATTCAGGCGTATCGAAATAAGCTTCTAAAGAGTCTCGTAGATCGAAGTCATCATCGACGATAATGAGTTGAGTGATTTGTTGGACGGTTTGCTGGTCGATTTTTTGGATACCTGTAAGCCCTGACACTGTTATCGATAACATTTTTGGTTCTAACGATTGTTAGACACAGCTTACTGTATTTAAAAGGGGATTTTAAGCGCGCAATAGAAAGTAGCGGGTACCAAAGTGCTGACGAGTTGGGTATTAATCCTGAATAAAATACTCTGGAAATTTTGTCCACTCTTCAACAATTTTTTTCTCAAGCAGTTCCATATGCTCGTCCATACGACTCGAAGCAATGCTCGGATCATTCTTTTCAATGGCCTGAACGATTAACGAATGCTCTTCCAAGGTCATTTCCATGACGCCATCATCTTGTAATATCAAGCGGCGAGTCCGGTCAATTTGCACCTTTAGCTGCTTTATCATCGTCCAAATGCTTGAGTAACCAGCAATCCCTGCAATCAACTCATGAAACGCTTCGCCAGCGGTATTGAAACCCTCATAGTCATTGTCGTTAGCCGCTTCACGCTGCTCTTCCAGTGACGCTTTAAGCTTCATTATTTGACTAGGTGTCGAACGCTGAGCAGCTGCATTAATCGTTACCTGCTCCAACGAGCTTTTTGCAATTAATGCCTCAGGTAATGAGGCTAATGGAATTCTGCCAACGTAAGTTCCTGATTTTGGAACAACTTCGACCAGGCACTCTTTCGATAAGCGTAATATTGCTTCACGAACGGGTGTACGGCTGACACCTTCAGCTTGAGCAATTTCTTGCTCAGAGATCGGTGAGCCTGGTTTTAAATCCAGACTGACGATGCTGCGGTGAAGTTGACTGTAGACGTGGTCGGCGATGGTGATATTGGACTTACCGTCTAGAAAACGCGCTGGACCGGTAGGTGGTGTATTTGGCGATCGCTTCTTTCTTGCACTACCAGATTTAGTAATTTTAGCTTGGCTCATCAATTGATTTCCCCGGAAACCTTTATCAATTTACTAACAAGGTCATAGTTTTTAAAATATGCGCATTCTTCACAATCTGAATTCAATTTTTTAGAATAGTCTAAGATAGTGATAGGGCAATCTCTTTCACACACAAGTATCAGTGATTCAACAAAGTACATTAAAACCAAGTATTTGCAACCTTATATCGTCAATATTGGCAATCATTTTAGGTAAAATTCAGGGGCATCCCTATTTTCTTGTTATGATTGCGCTAACATATTGTTTCAAGGAATTAATATCTCGATTCCCCTCATTTTCACCGTACTCGAACGTTTGCTTATTCTATATCCCTAGAATAAGTAAGTTATTTAGGTCATGGTAATTATTTCACAGCTAAAAATCAATATATGTAACCAATTCAGCCATTGTGATTAGGCCAAAACCGACAGCACAGGGGAATACAAACACAGCAATACAGAGTTTCAGGTCTTTGGTTCTCAATTAAACGCTGCTATATTTAATGCTCACCTTAAAACCCTAAATCAATTTTTTATCAACGCCCCACCCAGCACTACGGGGCCATGAATCCGGATTAGAAAATGACTGACTCTAGACGCCTTGCTGGCAAAAAAGCCTTTATAACCGCCGCCGGTCAAGGCATTGGCCGTGCCACTGTGGAAGCCTACATTCGTGAGGGCGCAGAAGTAATCGCTTGTGATATTAACCAGCTAATGCTGGATGAGTTAGAATCAATGGAAGGCGTCACCACCATCAATTTAGACGTGACGGATGCAGACGCTGTCAAACGTGCCGTTAAAGCGACCGGCTCTATAGATATTTTATTTAACTGTGCTGGCTTTGTTCACTCCGGAACCATATTGGAGTGCGATGAAGACGATTGGGATTTCTCATTCAACTTAAACTGCAAAGCGATGTATCGACTGGCGCGTTTATTTATCCCCGGCATGCGAGAAAAAGGCAAAGGCTCGATTATCAATATGTCTTCAGCAGCATCTTCCGTTAAAGGTGTGCCAAATCGTTTTGCCTACACGGCATCCAAAGCCGCAGTTATTGGTATTACCAAATCTATCGCCGCTGACTTTATTACAGAAAATATTCGCTGCAATGCCATCTGTCCCGCAACGGTTGAGAGCCCATCAATGCATCAGCGACTTCGTGACACCGGAGACTATGAAACTGCTTTGGCTGCATTCATTGCACGTCAGCCAATGGGGCGAATTGGCACCGCCGAGGAGATGGCAGCTTTAGCCGTTTACTTAGGAGGGGATGAGAGCGCGTTCACCACCGGTCAGGCACACGTAATTGATGGGGGTTGGGCGCTCTAAAAACGCTATCCCGTTACTTTAAGTCGATTCTGTACAAATACGCAAGACCAAGACTATGTAAGCACAGCACAGAATCACTAGAACATTAAATATCAGCTTAAAATCAGAGGAAGGAAGAATGAAACTTTTACGTTATGGCGAGGTGGGTCAAGAGAAGCCGGGTCTACTGGATAACGATGGCAATATCAGGGATTTATCGGCTCATATCAGCGATGTCTCTGGCGAAAATCTTAGTGATGAGCAACTGCTCATGCTCTCACAGTTAGACCAAGAAAAACTTCCGCTGGTTGATGGCAATCCACGGATCGGCCCATGTGTAACTAACGTCGGAAAATTTATTTGCATTGGTTTAAATTACTCTGACCACGCCGCTGAAACGGGCGCAAAGGTTCCGCCAGAGCCAATCGTATTTTTTAAAGCCACTTCTGCAATTTGCGGCCCGAATGATGATATTGAAATCCCCAGAACATCCACTGCTACTGACTGGGAAGTTGAGTTGGGCGTAGTGATTGGTAAAGACACTAAATATATCGATGAAGCGGATGCGATGGATCACGTCGCGGGATACTGCTTGATAAACGATGTCTCTGAACGTGATTTTCAGGCTAAACGATCTGGCCAGTGGGTAAAGGGAAAGTCTGCTGATACCTTTGGACCGATTGGCCCTTGGTTGGTGACTAAAGATGACGTTGCCGACCCTCAGAACTTGTCGATGTATCTGGATGTGAATGGGGTGCGTCGTCAGGATGGCTCAACAACTACCATGGTTTATGGTGTGGCTTTTCTGGTCGCGTATTTGTCGCAGTTTATGAGTTTGCAGCCAGGGGATATTATTTCTACCGGTACGCCGCCGGGGGTTGGATTGGGGATTAAGCCTGAGCCGATATTTCTGAAAGCTGGAGATACTATGGAGCTTGGTATTGAGGGGCTTGGGGTGCAGAATCAAACGACGGTTGATGCTTAAGGACTAACTCAGCAATTTAACCTTTCTGGTTGGCAATTTTCTTTAGGTCAATTGCCAACAGAAGCTTCTGGCCAGTTAACGACTTCATAAACCCTTTGCATGTGAGAACTGGAATTCAATCAATGGAAATCATTAATAAACTCAGTGAAGTCTTCGATAAGAATCAAGTACTAACCGACCCTAACTCACTCGTTCAGTACGGCAAAGACTGGTCAAACGTCGACAAACCAAACCCGCTAGCCATTGTATTCCCCGAATCCACCGAACAAGTCCAATCCGTCGTTAAACTCGCCAATCAAGCACCTTTCTCGCTAGTCCCCTCTGGCGGTCGAACCGGCCTCAGTGGCGGCGCAATGGCAAGCAACCAAGAAGTGGTCGTTTCATTTGAAAAAATGAATAAGATTCTGGACTTCAACCCAATTGATCGGAATGTGCTTTGCCAAGCCGGGGTCATCACAAAGCAATTACAGCAGTTCGCTGAGGACAAGCAGTTGTGTTACCCCGTCGACTTCGCTTCCTCAGGCTCAAGTCATATCGGTGGCAATATCGCAACCAATGCAGGTGGAATCAAAGTTGTGCGATACGGCTTAACCCGTAGCTGGGTGGCGGGTTTGAAAGTGGTAACAGGCTCAGGCGATATTCTGGATCTGAATCATGGCTTGGTTAAAAACGCCACGGGCTATGATTTTCGTCACGTTTTTATCGGCTCTGAAGGTACTTTGGGGTTTGTCACAGAAGCCACCATGCAGCTTGCAAGACTACCAACAAACCTAACGGTGATGGTGATTGGTATTCGCGATATCGAGTCCATTATGAAAACGTTTCAGGCGTTCCGGGATAAGATCGATCCGACCGCGCTTGAACTTTTCTCAAACGATACGGTGAAAATTGTCCATGAGCATAAGGGCGTAGCAAAGCCATTTGAAACCGAGGCTCCGTACTACCTGTTATTAGAGTTTGAAAATGACACTGACGCCACTGAAAGCCTTGTGCTTGACACATTTGAAGCGTGCGTTAACGAAGGCTGGGTAGTCGATGGCGTCATGAGTCAGAGCGAACAGCAGGCGCGGAATTTATGGCGGTTACGTGAAGATATTTCAGAGTCAATTTCGCAATTTACGCCTTACAAAAACGACCTAGCAGTGAAGGTTTCGAACATTCCGGCATTTCTTGGGGCATTAGATGCGCTGATCGAAGAACACTATCCGAACTTTAAAGTGCTTTGGTACGGCCATATTGGCGATGGCAACTTACACCTGAATATTCTCAAGCCTGCGAATATGGAACCTGACGCATTCTTTGATATTTGCAGTCAGGTTAACCCACATGTTTTCCAACTGGTAAAAGATCTGAATGGCAGCATTTCGGCAGAACATGGAGTGGGTACGCTGAAGCGCGACTACCTACCCTACTCGCGCTCAGCACCAGAAATTGCCTATATGCAGGCGCTAAAAGCCATGTTTGACCCCAATGGCATTATGAATCCTGGTAAAATTTTCAAATCATCTGGTTAATATCAGATAGGCACGATTTGAATATGCTGGCTTTCAAAGCATTTTCTAAGCACGACCTTGATTCAATGTTTGCGATTTAGTCGATTTCTCTCTCAAGGTAATCCTGAAACTGCTCCTGCACCGGATCGGCTCCGGGTGCTTTCTCAGGATGGTCAAAGTAAGGACTGCTCACCAAATAATTTGCTGTACTTGGATTACAGGCAATGGGGATATCATAAACCGTTGCCAGTCGGACTAACGCTTTAATATCAGAATCATGCGGCTGCGGCGTCATCGGGTCTTGAAAGAAAAACAAGGCGTCGAGTTGCCCTTCCGCGATCATTGCCCCAATCTGCTGATCGCCGCCAAGTGGGCCGCTTTTCAATCGTTTGATATCCAGACTTGGTAGATATTCCGCAAGTAATTTACCCGTTGTACCTGTCGCGACGATTTTCCGATCCTGAAATTGTGATTTATTGGTGACAACCCATTCACATAGCTCAACTTTCATTCTGTCGTGAGCAACCATTGCAACTGATTTTTTCATTGCTTAACCCTGTAGAAACTGATGTGCTAATCTTACAGGAAATTAGACTTCAGAACTTTGAAACTGACACCACAATGACGCCTCTTCAGCTCGTTAAAAATACAATAATGATGCCAGTATGGTTGCTACAACTATTGAGCACGGCGAAATCGTTTAATCAAAACCCGATTATAGGCAATCGCGTGCTAAACCGTTTGGGCTTGCATGTGCTAAGAATTGTGATCTCGCACGGCATCATGGGATTTAGAATGTGGCTTTTTGCCTTTGCTGTACCTCATGAAGACAGAGTCTTTTTTCGAAAAAATGGATATTTACTGAAAACTCAATTTATTGATGATGAGTTGTTTCAAAAACTCCGGCAGGAAGCCCAAAATTACTCAGGGGAAACCCGTGAAGGTCGTCAAGGAAACACCTTAACTCAGCGTGCAGTGCTGTCGCCAGAAGCCCGTGAAACCGTTCCGGCCATAAACTCTTTTCTAAACACCCCACAATTAAGGAAATTGAGTCGCTTTACTGCAGGTAACTTTCGGGCACCATTTTTCTATATTGAGCAGGTCAAAAATCACCACACTGAGGGGCATGAAGATCCTCAAAAACGATTCCATACCGATACTTTTCATCCGACTATGAAATGCTGGTTTTTTATTGATGAAGTCACCGCTGAAAACGGCCCATTCACATTTATACCCGGTTCAAATCGACTGAGTTTTGCTCGCTTAAAAACTGAGTATCAAAAAAGTGTACTGGGAAAAGATCAGGAAAATCGCTATGCCCAACGAGGCTCAATGCGCTATCACGACACTGAAATTGAAGCACTTAATTTACCTGAACCGATACTATTTACGATACCCCCGAATACTTTAGTCATTGCCAATACATTTGGCATTCACAAACGTTCTGAATCAGGCAAAAGCACACGCCTTTCCATCTATGGCGACAGCCGCACCAACCCATTTAATCCAATCCCCGGCATTCCTGTTCCTTGGTTAGATAACGCACAATACATGCTTCTGGATTTGATTAGAAAGCGAACTGATTCAAAGGCTGAAAAGTTAGGTCGACGCTCGCCCTGGTACCTTATTAGGTAGCTAAAATAATCTTCCATCTGATACACTAATTTTTTAACTTCTACCATTGAGAATCATCCTGACGGTGGAATAGCGCGTCTATAGCGAAGTGCATTAGACGAAATCTTTTAAGAAGAGTAGTAGATAGATATGTCACAGATTACATTAACGGTTGAGCCGCTTACGCAGCAAGGGTTTGCCCCTTATGGGGATGTTGTGGAGTCTGAGGGGCGCGATTCGATGCCGATGAATGCGGGTATGGCGCAGCGTTTTCATGCAGTTGCAGAGGTTGATGCGGTGGGTGAAGAGGCTCGTGGGATCATTAGTGTGATCGAGGCTAAGCTGTTTGAAATGCCGAAGTCTGTGACATTTGTGGAGCGCCATCCTCTGGGCAGTCAGGCTTTTATTCCGCTGGATGAAACGCCTTTTCTAGTGGTTGTTGCGCCGCCGACTGAAACGGTAGAACTTTCTAAAATGCGCGCATTTATTACTAATGGACGTCAGGGCATAAACTACCATCGAGGTACATGGCACCATGTTTTGTTGACGCCGTTTGCGCCGATGCGGTTTATTTGTGTGGATCGGGCGGGTAAGGGTGATAACTGTGAGGAGTTCTGGTTTGATGAGGCAGAACAGCCACTGCTAACGCCGGTTGAAGCATGTTGACATTCCCAAGACTTACGCGCTTATAGACTCAATTCTTAACATTTAGCATAGTGAACGAACCAACTTGGATTATTCACTAAAGGCTTCCAGATGCCCCAGCTTCCTGAGGTGCTGACGAATATTCTGCTCAGCATAAGGAATTAAAATAGGCTTTAGGCCGGGGTATAGCGCAGCGGTTAGCTCGCTGTCCCGTAAGCCTCTTTCATAAGCATCGCCGATTTGTTGTTCGCGCCTCTGTCGATGTTTCAAGGTCTTTTCTATCAAGTGAGTGCCACCACTAGGTAAGCCGTGCGAGGGAATAATCACTCTTGGCTTCATATCGATCACTCGCTCAAGGCTAGCGAAGTACACCGCCATATCCCCTTCACCTTCAGGAATAACGACGGTTGTTCCGGCCTCAACCAAATCAGCCACGTAAAACCATGCCATATTTTCAGGCGCTATCCCTACCATACCATCATCGTGACCGGGTAATTCATGGCAGATCACGTCATGCCCTAGCCACTTCGTGAGTACTTGATCTTGCTTTATGTGACGAATCTCAATATTTTCAAAATAATCATTCCCCCAGCGCTGCTTGATGCGTCGCTCGGTGATGATGGTGCAGAGAATTGGCACATTAAGATGTCGAGCTAGTTGGGGTGCATGCTCGTGATGATCAGGGTGATGATGCGTTAACAAAATCGCATCGGGCAGGTTACCTTTAAGCGTATTGATCAGCCGTTGCAACACTTCCTCAGAAGCGGGCGAAGGGTCTGTTAAGAAGCGAAAAGCACCTTTATCACCGATTAAAAGTGAGTTGGTCGTCACTGCTAGCGGCAAGGTATTTGAAGGCACCGCGAGATGGTAAAGACCGCAGAGATGCTCAAGCATCGGGATGGTGCTGTTCTCTGGCTCTTCGTTAAAAGGATGAATAGATGACAAGCTTATATCCGCTGCCAGCCTCTGTGCCGTTAGCATGGTTGGCTTGACCATTAAGGCTTCGCCCCCAGTATATTTTTCCCAAAATGCCGTTGATAACGCCCAGGCACAATCAAATATCTCCCCTTTATCCGGGACGAATTCAGGCTTTATTGTTAGCTCAATTTTATAAAAATGCGCGTTAAACCGAATCGCTTGAATTGCAGGTGTCACGGCGGTACCAAACTTGGTGACCTGCTTTACAAGCCCTTTAGCACAGGCCGCTGCTAGATCAAAACCAAGCTCTTCTTGCACTTCACGCACCAAGGCACCAATTTCTACACTTGGGAAATCCCTCATCAGCGGGTGATCAGGCGCAAAGGCTTCATCACCCTCATCGACTTTGCCACCCGGAAACGCGGTGTAGCCAGGGAATGCCTTAAGATACATTTGTCGGGTAATGCTAAAGATTTCTTTATCGTGAGTGAAGATTGCAGCAACGGCATTTCGCATGATTCATTCCATTTCACTGTTGTTATTAGGACTTCTTAGCGGACGCTGATAGTTTATACCAGAGTTGAATTTCTTTAAGCTATTTTAAAAATAGCGATAGATTACTACCTATTCGTTCTGAGACGATTATTATTTACGTACCTTCCCCCAAAATTAGTAGGTCGAGATAGCATGGCAGGAAAAATATACAGATTCCCCCGAGGCAAACATTTCACCTATCGCTATGCCAGTGGCAAAACCGTTAAAAACAAACGCCTGCGTAAATGGGTAAAAGAGCTGATAATACCGCCTGCTTGGACTGAAGTAGAGATCGATCTGGATCGCAATGCAAAAATACACGCCATCGGCCGAGACGCTAAAAACAGAAAGCAGTACGTCTACAATAAAACCTGGTCAGATGCCGCCAGCGAGCAAAAATTTCAGCGCATACTGCGGTTTGGTGAGCAGCTTGAAACCATGCGTAGAGTCTCAGGCCAACACTTAAATATTAGACCCATCGATGAAAAAACCGTGCTTGCCAGTATGGCTAGAATGCTCGACGAAGCATTCTTTCGCCCAGGCAATCCCCACTACACACAAATGAATAACACCTATGGCCTGACCACACTGCGCACCCGCC
>Ga0114956_1002508_pt1 | contig 14401 bp, 9 predicted proteins | sample MaitaG_FD_87304 | JGI IMG/M metagenome (GOLD analysis project Ga0114956, IMG submission 87304) | Marine algal microbial communities from Maine, USA - Maine_Asex2 metaG | ecosystem: Host-associated > Algae > Red algae > Unclassified | place: Maine, USA | collected 2015-01-05 | reverse complement strand
TGTGATTACCATTCTGGCTCTAATGATATTGGCCTCCGCATTAGAGAGAAATGGAGTAATTCACCTCCTCACTGCTCGCTTAGCTGGTCTGGCTTCATGGTCGTACTGGCTTATCGTACCAATCTTCATGCTCATCGTCGGCTCGTTGTCATCTTTTATCAGCACCACTGCCGTTGTCATCGTATTCATAAAACTGGTGTCTCAACTCAACCGGAGATTCGGTTTGAGCCAGCGTAAATTACTGCTTCCCATATCTTTCGCCGGCATACTGGGAGGTAGTTGCACCCTCATGGGCACGAGTACAAACCTATTGGTTAATAGCATTATCGTAGAGCGAGGCCATGATGCACTTGGTTTTTTCTCATTCACTGCGGAAGGAGTGATTTTCTTTCTCGTAGCTGGCCCAATCATCGCAATACTTTCCATCCTATTATTTTCCAAGAACGTGAAATCTCTGTCTCTGCAGGAGAGCTACGATATCCCCAAGTATGTGACTACCATCATTATCCCACCTGGCTCACCCCTGATAGGGCAGAGAATTCGAGATACGTTTCTGGCTGGAGATGAAATTCAACTGCTGCGCATGTTGCAGGATGGTCAAATCAACTTCTCACCTAATAAATTGTTCCGTCTAGTAGAGGGCGCCAGTGTCATGATCAAAACCGATGTGGCCAAGCTGACCGAGTTGGAGCAAACCGATGGCATCAAGTTGCTCGGGATTGGTAATTCTGAAAATGAGATGTACGAAGCACTTTTTGAATTGGTGCTTTTGCCTTCTTCCCCATACCTCGGATTGCCAATCGGAAACCTGTCAGACACCCTTCCGGATTACATGCGACCGATCGGAATTAAACAGCATCGAAGTATCATGACAAATTTTGGCTTCCCAAAACGTTCGTACCGAGAAGAGCTCAAGTTGCAAATCGGTGATCGCCTTTTGGTGGGAGGCTCCGAAGAAGAATTACAATCTAAAAGTACACGTGGAGGTTTCATCTTGCTTGCCTCTGAGGAACAGAGATATCCTAAAAAGTCCTTTAAGCGTATAGTCTCTACTTTTAGCCTTATGATCGTTGTGGCTACGGCGGCCACGGGGACCATGTCCATTCTAGCCAGTGCGCTGCTCGGTGTTGCGATTTGCATTGTTTTTGGAGCAATCGATCTGCGAGAAGCCTATCGCAGTGTTAGTTGGCCAGTGATCTTTCTATTGGCAGGAATGATCCCTCTTGGTACTGCCATGCAAAATACGGGCGCCGACCAATTCGTCGCGACACAGCTTTCTGATTTGCTAACCGGTCAAGAACCAATTATCATGTTGTGCGTACTCTATTTCATTGCAATGTTGATGAGTGGGTTTATCTCCAATAACGCGACTGCGATTATCCTTACTCCTGTAGCCCTTTCGACAGCAACTATTTTTAATCTCCCAATTGAGCCCTTTGTCTTGGCTGTGATGTTTGCCTCAAATTATAGTTTCTTCACACCAATTGGATATCAAACCAATGCCTTGATTTACGACATGGGTATCTATCGATTTCGTGACTTTGTATTAATTGGAGGGATCGTGTCAGTAGTGCTATGGATATCCGTAACCTTTGTTCTAGCGAGCTGGTACTTCTAAGAACTTAATTAGCGAGGTACTTGTAAAATTGACTCCCCTGAGTTCACAATAAATTTCTTTTCCATCTTCTCAACACCCGACGGCTCACTTACCGTATTTACATAATAATATTCTGAGATGGCTTTATCGCTACTAATGACCAACAGAAGGTATCCATGCTCTCTCATTCTGACAAACTTAAGATGAGGGTTTAATTCAAGATATTTCTCTTCAAGCTCAATGACCTTTGCACGTGGATTGCTGTCACCCATATTAGATGAGCTGATACTGGTAGTCCCAAATTCTACCGCAACATTTGCGCTGCCATCTGCCCTGTATTCCAGCGAGCGAAGTGGTGTTTCAAAAGCCCAGGATGCATGGGTATCGCCGGTCACGAAAATTGCATTTTTGATCTGCTCTGATGCGAGAAAATTCTTTATCTGGTTTTGCTCGTACGGCCATCCATCCCAAGAATCGAGATTTACGGGAGATCGTCGGGTATCTGCATATTGAAGACCAGAAAAAAGAACTTGATTACCTACGACTCGCCACTGTGCAGTTTCTTCCAGCTTTCTTTGAAACCAAGCTAGCTGGGTCGTCCCCAACATGCTTCGGTCCGCATTTTCATAGTTGGCTTGTGAAAAACTATCGACCGGAGCCGACCGGCCCTCAACGCGCTCATCCAGCATGATCAAGTGGACCAAGTCTCCATATTTAAAATCGCGATAGTGCACACCACTCTCTCTGATGGGCAGCCATTCATAGTAAGCCTGCCGCGCCGCAGCTTTTCTTTCTTCGTAGTCGCCCTCATCATCCTGATGATTCTGAGCCCCTCCCACGTAGGCATTGTTGGTAAATTCATGGTCATCCCAAATGGTGATAAAAGGGTGATTTTGATGTACTCGCTGAAAATCCGGATCGAGTCTTGACAGGCTGTAACGCGTACGATAATCAGGTAGCGTTATAATTTCTCCAGGAGGCATATTTAATCGACCGAGTGCAGTATCGCCATAGGTGCCTACGCCATACTCATAAATGTAATCGCCTAAATGCAAAACCGCGTCCAGATCAGTACGATCTGCAATTCTGGCAAATGCATTAAAATATCCCGCCTCAAAATTACTGCAACTCACCACGGCAAATTTTACTTGCTCAGGATCATCAACTGGCAACGTTTTTGTCTTTCCCACCGCAGACCAATTGTCTTTGCTGCTAAATCGATAAAAATAATTGGTGCCAGGATCCAAACCGACCACATCGATCTTGGCCGTGTAGTCTCGGGCGGCACTTGTCGTAAACTTCCCTTGCTTGTCGGGTTGGGCAAAATTTTTTGTTTTCGATACTTGCCACGTAAGTTGCAACTCTGCATCATTTTCCGGTGTGACACGCGTCCAGATGACAACTCGATCACTAAGCGGGTCTCCCGATGCCACTCCGTGGTAAAAAGGCTTTAGCTCTGGCCGTTGATATTTTTCTGTGCCGTCTTGCTGCACCATTTCTTCTGCCACCTGGGGAGCACAACCAACGAGGAATGCAAGCAATAAGAGGAAGTAGAAATCATTCTTCATGGGGATGGAGGAAAGATATAGGCATTAAACAAGACAAGCAAAAAACACAGTCTCAAGTGATCAAATTCATTTCATCATCCCACTCTGCAATCACTTCACGCTTGCTTTGATCAACGCATTTGGCCAGCCATTCCTCTTCGTAATCTACATCATGCTCTGCCAGCACCTCCGGAGGCACTCCATCCCAGACATTGGCAAAATTGCCCTTGTACCCAAGATCATCAAAACCGATGCGTGTGGTGTAGTACCCAGTGAGAACCAAACCCCGGATCAAGCCAAAAAACGTTCTGCCATGAGACATCTCCGGTTTCTTGCCATCTGGATCCGGATATGCAATATCTTCGATAATGGCCGTTTGCTCTTCGCGTGAGCACGATTTATATTCTTTATTAAAACGCAAATTCGACTCGCCATCCAGCCATGCCAATCCACCCCGGAGGGGCAATTGATGACTGGGAATATCCTTAACAATAAATTCAATAAATTCTGGCACACCAGCATCATTCGCACCGCCTGCAGAAGAGGTTGCGGGCAGGATAATGTCACACAAATCGGCAATGGTTTCCAGTTCGTGCTCATTGAGAAACTCCGAAGCCATAATGCGTTTGTCCCGTTCGATTTCTTCGGGCACCCTGCCGTAGAGACCTTTGGCATCAGAAATTATTTCAGCTGCCTTGTTCGTATCACCTTCCTTACAGCCAGTAGCTGTACCCGCCATTGTAGCTCCCGCTACCGTACCGACCAAAAGTGCTTTTAATGATTCTCTCCTGTCCATCAGATATTCATTTTTTTAAACTCACTGACAATGTGTTCGGATGCACGCATCGAAAGTGCCATTATGGTCCAAGTGCAATTTTTATCGGCTTGCGAAACAAAGGGGCCGCCATCCGTGACGTACACATTCTTGGCATCATGCAGTGCTTGCCATTTATCGGTCACCGACGTGTTGGGATCATTCCCCATTCGGGTAGTACCCACCTCGTGAATAATTTCTCCCGGTTTATTTAATCCATAATCTTGCTCAGCTGTCGGAGTGTCGCCAAGCACAACACCATCCATCGCTTCGATCAGATTTTCGAAGGTCTGTTGCATATGTTTGGCCTGCTGTCGTTCCTGATCCGAGAAGGTATAATTGAATCTTAAGACGGGTATGCCCCACTGATCTACTACCGTCGGATCAAGCTCGCAATAATTATCCGCCCTGGCGATGCACTCCCCACGACCACCAAAACCAATCACTGATCCGAAGAATCGTTTTACATCGTCCCGCAATTTATCACCATAGCCACCTACAACGCCTCCGATGTGTTTATTGAAGTCTGAAGGATTCCAGGCAAACCCATATCCCGGCATTCCCATGCCGCCCCAGACCTCGATGTGATAGCCACGCTTAAAAGGCAGCTTACTGCCATCTCCCCACCATGGGGTGTACACGTGCATGCCTCCCACTCCGTCTTCATTGTACATCTTGCGATCCATGAGCGCTGGAATGAAGCCAGCGCGACTCGAGCCTGTCGAATCATGCAGGTATTTACCCACCACGTCGCCACTATTTCCCAATCCATTGGGATGCTGTTCGCTTTTGGAGTTCAGTAAAATGCGAGCGCTGCCGCAAGCTGAAGCAGCCAATACAACAACCTTGCCTTTGAGCGTATATTCTTTGCGATCCTCTTTATTTATGTACGAGACTCCGGTCGCTTTACCCTCGGCATCTGTGCTGACTTTGCGGACATGCGCATTGTTGTACAAATCAACCTGTCCATTTTTCTGTGCTGGAAACACCAGTACAGAGCCCGCCGAAAAATCGGCATACACCCGGCAAGATCTCGAGCACTGTCCGCAATAAAAACAGACACCCCGCTCATTGTTGATTCGTTTCGTGAGCATTGAGAGCCGCGAGGGTATGACGGGCAAACCCAATTTCCGCGCCCCTTTTATGTAGTAGAGCTCATGCAAACGAGGCTTGGGTGGGGGTAAAAAATAACCATCCGGATCATTGTAGCGTCCCTCTTTCGAACCAAAAACACCGACCATCTTGTCGAGCTTGTCATAGTACGGCTTGACTTCGTCGTATGTAATTGGCCAATTTTCTCCGAGGCCATCGACACTTTTGTGCTGAAAATCAGTGGGTCCGAAACGCAGTGAAATTCGGCCCCAGTGGTTTGTGCGACCACCCAGCATGCGTGACCTCCACCACTTAAATTCGGTGTCTTTTGTGGTCGTATAGGGCTCTCCATCAATTTCCCAATCTCCCCATGACATATCCCACTCGCCAAAATCCCGTGTAGAACCAGCTCCTCGGCGTGGTGAATCCCACGGCCATTTCATTTGAGTCATTGTAACTGGATCGGCCGGATCGAAAAACGGACCGGCCTCAACCAGTGCCACCTTCAAACCATTGTTAGCCAGGACATTGCAAGCCATCCCTCCTCCGGCACCTGATCCTACCACGATCGCATCGTATTCTTTTGACGATTCTTTTATTTGCATGTACGTTTGATTTTACAGCTTCGAAGACCTGAAGATAGTTGAAAATATGTATCCTGTTTAAAATCGACGATATTCGATGAGGAGTGCTATTTTGCGCAGCCGATCCGTTCTCAAAGTAAGGTTAGCATGAACAAGAATCGAAGTACTTTCCGGATTGGTCTATACATTATCCTACCGCTATTTGCCATCGGCCCATCTCTCACAGCACAAAAAGAATCGCGCTGTCATTCGCATGAGTACTTAGAGCAGCGACTAGCCACGGATCCCATCTTTCGCAGGCAATTTTTGGAATGGTCTCGGCCGAGATCAAATAAAATCAACAAACGATCTGCACTTGCCTGCGATGGGACCAACTCAATTGTAGTGCCAGTAGCAGTGCATTACGACGGAAACATCGATTGCTCTGATGTCGACTGCCTGATTGACGCCGCGGAGGCTCAAATCGTTGCAATGAATGAGGCATTCTCAGCGAGCAATGCAGATCTTAGCGAATACACAACCGGACTAAACGGTGCATGTGCTGTGGGATATCCACTCTCTTCTGCCCCGATGCCGGGACAAGGTACGTGCATTCAGTTTTGCTTGGCATCGAAAAATCACCCGTCTTCTTCAGGCCTGGCAGAAGGTGACCCCGCGATTACGTTGCGACGACACCGCTGGCCATCGGCAGGAGCAGACTGGGCAGGCTACCTCAATATTTTTGTAAGTGATATTCAACCGTCTGGATTTACGATCAACATTTTGGGAGTCTCACCCGTACCTGGAAGCGCCGATGGTGATGGCTTCTATGTTCGTGCAGATGTATTTGGAGGGCCAAGTTTCTCATGCATTTCGGGTACAAACATCAATACGAACGGAGCCTATGACCTCGGTAAGACCGCCATTCACGAAGCGGGTCATTACTTTGGGCTGCATCACACCTTTCGCGATAGCTGCAATGACGGAGATCAAAATCCTCCAGTGCCTTTTGGCTTCAGTCTAAGCGTAGATGATACACCTGCGGAGGGAGATTCTTACAGCGGATGCCCCAGTCCGATCACCGACTGCGCCAACGCTCCCAAAACCTGTGGAGGAGCTTCCCACACTCCATTCTGGAATTACATGGATTACTCCAATGACGATTGCATGTACATGTTTACCGCCGATCAATCGGCAGTGATCAATGCCTGGGGAAATACGCTCCCCTGGAAATCTGACGCCACCTATTGCGATGCCAGTGCGATGTTTGCGACCCTGACCTGCCCGTGCATTATTTCCGACATCGGCCTGGTGAAATCAACCTGCTCAGCGGGTACCTTTACCTTTTCGCTTAATCCTACTGGGAGTTCACTCGGCAGTACCTATTCCGTATCGGGAGATGTGACAATGACCGGCATATCTTACGGAAGCGCCACCGTTTTTGACAATGGAGGCGCAGGATACCCTGTTGATTCCGTGATTTTTGTGACTGTTACGGATGATGACGAACCAGACTGTGCGGCATCTGAAGCGTTCTACGCACCCTGCGTCATTGAGACCTGTGCTACCGCTTTAGAGATTACTCCCGGCAACTGCTACTACGCACCCGGACCAGCAAGTGGTGATGGAGCCACCCAATCTTTCAACACCACTCACGCCAACTGGTTTCGGTTTGACGCACCCACCAGTGGCACCATTCAGGTATATTCCTGTGGTCAGCTGGTAGATACCCGACTCTGGATTTACAGTGGCTCTTGCGCAAGTCTCACTGCTGTCGTTAATTCTGACGACGACTGCGATTGGGGAGATGGCAATAGGGATTTTGCCTCTGTCGCTGAATTTGCTGTCAGTGCCAGTGGCACCTACTTTATCGAGTGGGATGATCGATGGTCAGCAAAAGGCTTTACGTTCTATATTATATATACTAACGACGACAATGAAGCTTGTGCCACCGCAACAGACCTACCCGGTACTGGAATGTATTTAGCCAATGGACCCAACAGTGGCTCTGGAGCAACACCCATCCCCGGGCTGCTTGCCAGTGATCACGCCAATTGGTTTAAGTACACCCCTACTGAGGACGGGACAATGGATATTTTCTCATGCGGCGGTGGAGCCGATACCCGACTCAAACTATTTCATGGCTCTGATTGCGCTAGCCTTACATACCTCAGCTTTTCGGACGATGCCTGCAATACAGGTAGTGGTCTCCTTTACGCCTCTGGAATCGGAGGCATCCCCATCACAGCCGGCACGACCTACCACTTTGAGTGGGACGACGCCTGGAGTCCTTATGGCTTCAAGTTTGTGTTGGAAACATATGAGAGCTGCCAGGACACCATAGACCTTGGTGCTGGTCCATTGATGGATCCGGAATATGAAGCAGGACTGGTTTTATCTTCCCAAAGCACGATCAACAATGATGTATCTTTTCGGGCAGGCAACGAAATTAATCTCGGCCATTCCTTTCAGGTGCTGGGAGGGGTCGCCTTTCATGCGTACATCGGTGCGTGCCTGGGCCTCCGAATCCTCGAACACGAACTGAGAGAAGAACCTCCACTAGAAAAATTACTGACTAAGAAACTTGCTGGAAACTAATAGCGCAACATTAAATTTTAATAATAAATAGCATTCTGATCTTCCCAACTAGTGCCTGAATCACAATCCAAAAACAAGGGTCTTCTAACCACCATTTTTATTACGGTATTTATCGACATGCTTGGTGTAGGCATTATCATACCGATTATTCCCGCCACCTTTTTTGAAGAAGGGACCACCTTGTTTTCTCCCGGAACCTCTGATGCCACCATCGGCATTTTGTACGGGATACTCCTCGCATCGTATCCATTCATGCAGCTCTTTGGCGCTCCGATGCTTGGTGCCCTCTCAGATCGCTACGGCCGCAAGCCGGTGCTTACTGTCTCTCTCATTGGTACCATGATCGGATATCTACTTTTTGCCTACGCGCTCCTCACATCCAAACTTTGGCTGCTTTTTGTAAGCCGCATGATACCGGGATTCACTGGCGGAAATATTGCTGTCATATATTCTTCCATCGCAGACATCAGTGATGAAAAAACGCGTGCTCAAAACTTTGGATTGGTAGGCATGGCATTCGGGCTGGGATTTATTTTAGGCCCAACATTGGGAGGATTACTGGGCGACGAAACAGTGGTTTCCTGGTTTAGCCATGATACACCTTTTTGGTTTACCGCTGCCCTCACGCTGATCAATATTATCTTGGTGCGATCGATTTTTGTGGAAACCCTGGCATCTCCAAACGTGTCAACAATAAGTCCCTGGACGGGCATCAATAATATCCTCACATCATTTAAGCGACCTAATTTACGATCGGTATTTAGTGTGATTTTATTGATGTCACTCGGCTTTACTTTTTATACTCAGTTTTTTGCGGTCTATCTCATTCAGGAATTTTCGTTTACAGAAAAAGATATTGGTTTGCTCTACGGATGGATTGGAATCTGGCTGGCGCTCACCCAGGGGTTTCTGGTGCGAAAATTAGCCCACGTCTCTCCGTACAAAATTGTACGCTACGCGTTACTGGCGCTGCCCTTTTCTATTATCATATTGCTTGTGCCACAAGAGGCTAAATGGTTTTACGCCTTGACTCCCTTGATAGCGCTTGCGTATGGCATGCTCTCTCCTAATCTTCTCACCGTGGTTTCACTCCAGGCGAGTGCCCAGAATCAGGGTGAAATCTTGGGCATCAACCAGTCTATGCAATCGCTCGGACACGTGATACCTCCGCTCATTGCTGGATATGCCCTATCAATCAATGGAAATCTGCCACTGATTGGAGCCGGGATATTTACCATGTTAGCCTGGTTGGTATATCGCTGGCGGTTTTGACTAATGGGGAATGAGATATAACAATAATTATTGGGCCACGAAGGCACGAAGGGTTTTGGGGTATGGTCTTTGTGCCTCTGCGTCTTCGTGGCAAAAAAAATATTGAGCTCCAGTCTCACCACTTTTTCAATGACAAAGAAAAAATACGATCTTCCTACCATGAAAGTTGGACCAATTCAAGTTATCTACGCACTCTCCATTTTTCTCACCCTAGGATTACTAGGCTGCGCACTCACACCCTCTGTCGCACAAGACAATGTTTATAGAGCCGACATTATCGTCTACGGCGGCACTTCGGCAGCAGTCATTGCAGCTGTCAAGGCAAAGAGGCTTGGTAAGTCGGTTATACTAGTGAGCCCCGACAAGCATTTGGGTGGTCTTACCAGCGGAGGTTTGGGATGGACCGATACGGGCAATAAGGCAGTGATCGGAGGCATGTCTCGCGAGTTTTATCACCGAGTATTTCTCGCCTATAATAACGACCACAATTGGACTTGGCAGAGCAAAGGCGAGTATGGCAACAAAGGTCAGGGCAATCGAGCAATGGATGGCAACGAGCGCACCATGTGGATTTTTGAGCCACACATTGCCGAATCCATCTATGACGAAATGGTGAAAGAGACTGGAATAAAAGTCTACCGGGATGAGTGGCTTGATCGAACAAATGGAGTAACATTAGCAGATGGAAAAATTGTGAGTCTGCGCACCCTATCCGGAAAAGTATTTGCCGGCGATGTATTTATTGATGCCACCTACGAAGGTGATTTGATGGCCATGTCTGGGGCAAAATATCACGTTGGCAGAGAGGGCAGTGAGAAATATGGAGAGAAGTGGAATGGTGTACAGAAATTTGTATTCCAGCATCGGCATTTTTTCACAGAAAATGTCGATCCCTATGTAGTCAAAGGAGATCCATCATCGGGACTACTCGCAGGTATTACTGCCGATCATCCTGGCGAAAATGGGGAAAGTGATGATAAAATTCAGGCTTATTGTTTTCGCATGTGCTTATCCAACCATCCAGAAAATCGGGTAAGTTTTGCACAACCTGCAAATTATGATCCTGAAAACTATCGACTTCTCAGCAGGGTTTTTGAATCTGGTTGGCGCGAACTATTCGATAAATTTGATCCGATCCCAAATCGAAAAACGGACACCAATAATCATGGTCCGTTCAGCACAGATAACATTGGCATGAATTACGATTATCCTGAAGCGACCTATGAGCGTCGAGCAGAAATCATTCGGCAGCATGAAGAGTACCAAAAAGGCCTGATGTTTTTTATTGCTACCGACCCCTCCGTTCCAAAAGATCTACAAAATGAATTTAATACGTGGGGCCTGGCCAAGGATGAATTTACTGACAATGATAATTGGCCACATCAACTCTACATCCGTGAAGCAAGACGTATGATTGGAGAGTACGTCATGACCGAACAAGATGTCCTTGCAAAACGAACCACACCCAAAGTAGTAGGCATGGGATCATACGCCATGGACTCACATAACGTGCAGCGGTTTATTACCGACGAAGGCTATGTGCAAAACGAAGGAGACATAGGCGTAAAACCTGACAAGCCCTACGGGATCTCTTACGATGCCCTGGTACCCAAACGAGACCAATGCAGTAATCTATTGGTGCCGATTTGCCTCTCCAGCTCGCACATTGCATTTGGCTCAATTCGTATGGAGCCCGTTTTCATGATCTTAGGTGAAAGTGCCGCCACAGCGGCAAGCCTGGCCATTGATAACAACCAAGCCGTGCAAGATGTGGACTACGCTGAATTAAAAACAGCCTTGCTCGAAGGGGAGCAAGTACTCCAGCACCCCTAAACCTTTGAACATTTTGAACTCTTGACCTTCTTAAACCCTTAAACCTTGTAAACCCACACGCATGAAATTAGGATTTGTATCTGCCATCTTGCCCGAGCAAAATCTACGCGAGGTTATTGCAATTGCCAGCGACATTGGCTACGATTGTGTAGAACTGATGTGCTGGCCCAAAGGCAAATCAGAACGACGCTATGCAGGAGTCACCCACATTGACATAGACCAACTCAACGAAAGTGAGCTCCGCACGGTAAGTGGGATGCTTGCCGACAAAAACATATCGATCAGTGGCCTCGGTTATTATCCCAATCCGCTGACGAGCGACAACGCAGTTTCTGCAAAATATATTGAGCACATCAAGCGAGTTATTTCCGCAGCAGCAATTATGAAGGTGCGAAATGTAAACACCTTTGTAGGCCGCGACCACACCAAATCTATTGAAGATAATTGGGGTCGTTTTTTAGAAACCTGGAAACCCATCATTTCTCATGCCGAAAAAAATGAAGTAAAAATTGGCATCGAAAATTGTCCCATGCTATTTACCCCGGACGAATGGCCAGGGGGAAAAAACCTAGCTACTTCACCCGCAATCTGGGAGCGGATGTTTTCCGAAGTTGGTAGCGAGTATTTTGGATTAAATTACGACCCCTCGCATATGATCTGGCAGCATATGGATTATTTATCTCCCATTCGAGAATTTAAATCCAAGCTCTTTCACATCCATGCCAAAGATGTACGCATAGATTCTGAAAAATTAGATCGGCACGGCATCATGGCACCACCAAATTTATGGCACACGCCAAAATTGCCTGGTCTTGGAGACGTAGACTGGGGGAAGTTCTTTTCACAACTCACGAGTGTGGGCTATACGGGGTCGGTCTGTGTAGAGGTGGAGGACAGGGCCTACGAAGGCGATTTAAATCGTCGTATCGCTGCATTGCAACAGAGTCATGATTATCTCAGACAATTTATTCCAAAAGAAAATCAATATGCATAAAAAAGTACTAGAGCTTGCAAAAATGATCGATCATTCGCTCCTGCATCCGACGATGACAGACCGTGATCTGAAAGAGGGATGTGAATTAGCAGTAAAATACAATGCAGCCTCGGTCTGCATCAAACCCTACGCGGTGGCACAGGCGCGAAAATGGTTGCAGGGATCAGGAGTCATGGTAGGTACCGTGATCGGATTTCCCCAAGGCAATAGCACCATCGAAATCAAAGAAGCTGAAACTATGCGAGCCTGTCGTGATGGCGCCGAAGAAATTGACATGGTGGTCAATATTGGGAAAGTATTGGGCGAAGATTGGGAATATGTGACGCGGGAAATTGATACCATTAAAAAAGCCTGTGACGCACACCAGGCCGTCTTAAAGGTCATCTTTGAAAATGATTTTTTGCCCGCCGACAAGTTTAAGATCAGGCTTTGTGAGATATGCACCGAGCTCCGGGTAGGTTTTGTAAAAACCTCGACGGGCTATGGCATGGTGAAAGGGGAAGATGGGCGCTATGGGTATCAGGGTGCTACAGAGCAGGATCTGATATTAATGCGGAGACACACCCATCCAGATGTGCAAGTAAAGGCGGCAGGTGGTGTGCGGACGCTGGAAGATTTACTGGCAGTAAGAGTACTGGGAGTGACGCGCGTGGGTGCTACGGCTACTGCTGTTATTTTGGATGCGGCTGCTGTGAAATATGGTGGGGAGGTGATTGGGTCTGGGAGTGCGGGTGAGGGTTATTGAAATCTGATGTTTCAAATGCTATTGCACAGAGGTTCGCAGAGGAAATGCACAGAGCTACACAGAGTAGTTCGCTGAAGAGACATGAAATGCGAGAATGGTTTAATTTGGTCGGTCTAACGTCTGGCGTCTAATATCTAACGTCACAAAAGAGAAAGTAAAGTGAACATAAAAATGCACCTCAGCACTTGACTGCTACAACCATTTTCCATAAATTCTACCGGATACTCTTTTACCTCATACTATGATCAAGTTCATCTTACCAAACTATCTATCCTCCACCAAGATCTTTGCACGATGAAACTGAATGCGCTCTTCATGATCCTGCTGTCTATACTACTTAGTCCTGAGGCGGGGTCTCAATCTTTTGCTGTACCCTCATCGCACTATGTGTACAATTACTATGGATATGGCTCCACTGGATTGACCTATCTTTCATTTTCGAAGGATACCGTGATAAACTCATCTACCTATCGCGTACTTGAGAAAAATATACATTGGACCAGCAGTTGGTCAGGCGATTCCTTAAAACAAACTCTTCCACCTACCTTCCTGCGTATTGAAGATGGCATCGTCGAACATACATTTGATTTTATCGAGCATGATACGCTCTATCAATTCGGTGCTCCTCCAGGCACAAAGTGGTCCATATCTACACACCTAGCAAGAGAGGGATCGTATAATGTAGAAATTCTTGACACCTTCACCCAACTCATTAATGAAGTGGCATTGTCTTGTCAAGCCGTAGCATATACAGTGCCTTTCGAAAATATACCGGTCTTAGTTGTACCTATAGATACGGTCTGCGAGCGTATCGGAGGACGGTACCTTTACCTACTTCCCTGGGATAAAATCTTGGTTGACAGCGATGCAGGTGAAGGTGGCCCCATCCGTTGTTACCGCGATGATGGGTTGGGGGAAGTGGTCTTACCGTCGGTATTTCGACCTGGTACTCCACCAATCAATTTACCATGTTTTCCTAAGACGACCAGCACTAGAGTAGCACCTGCACACGAAGACATTCAATATTTTCCAAATCCTGTTTTTGAAACCTTGCAAATCGTCAACAATCTTGATCGCTTGACGCTCATTGAAATTTCTAATCTCTCTGGTCAAATCTTGAAGCTGTTCAACGTCCATCCTGGGTCAACGTATTTAGATGTTGAAGATTGGCCGAGTGGCTTTTACATTGCGAGAACCAAGGGATTGGCAAGGGCTCAGTCCTTTATAAAAATCTGAAAATAAGGGCGATTAAGGTGAATAGAGAGAGTTCATTCTCCTAATTCAGCTAATTATAAGATACGCAAGGGGTTGAAACCCCTTGGAGGAATTTATTGATCCCTAGGGCT
>Ga0114956_1002502_pt1 | contig 14426 bp, 14 predicted proteins | sample MaitaG_FD_87304 | JGI IMG/M metagenome (GOLD analysis project Ga0114956, IMG submission 87304) | Marine algal microbial communities from Maine, USA - Maine_Asex2 metaG | ecosystem: Host-associated > Algae > Red algae > Unclassified | place: Maine, USA | collected 2015-01-05 | reverse complement strand
TCGACAAGCCACGTTGTGACGGCGTCAGTTGGCGTACTCATGTGCAATGTCCCCTTTGCATGATGACGTTCGCCCGCAAGTCGAACAGTACTGCACCGGTGCGAGAGTGCTACCCGCCGAATGGCGATACGTCCGGAGACAGGTTTAGGAGCGCCGTTCGTAGACGATCGCCGCGCCCGGATCGAGCTGCGCAAGTTCTTCGGCCCGCATTCGCTCGCGATCGACTCGGCGGGGGTGGTGGCGGCCCGCGCCGATGACCGACTCGCCGGGATCACAAACGACGTAGCGACTCACCCGCTGCGCATGCGGCGACAGATCCTGCCACCGCTCGTACGGCATCGAGCGGACCAACGCTTCGCTCCGAAACCATGGCGCCATAAACTCGACATTCGGCATCGCCCGCACCTGTCGGGAGAGGTTCGGCGTCCCGCCGTGCCAGCAGCGGGCGTCACGGATGATGGCCGAGCCGGCTGGCAACGGACAGATCGTGCTGTAGCGCATCCAGTCGGGCTCGTCGGCGAGCGTCGGGATCGGAGCTCGAGACCGATGCGTGCCCGGGATCTGGCGGATTGGACCGTTCTCGGGCGTCAGATCGACGAGGGGAAAGTTAATGTGCACGACCGGCACCGGAAGATCCCGCATCGTCAATCCACCGACGGGGTCGTGCAGTTCACTCCAGACGTTGTCGGAATGAAGCCCCTGATACTCGATCGCCCCCGGCAGCGCGAGGTCACCGCCGCTGCCGTAGACGATGTAGTCCGGCGACCCGAAGATCGACGAAAGGATCGGGGTTGTCGTCGGCAGGTCGATGAGCTGGCACCACTCGGCTCGGTAGAAGAGGTGTCGGGACACCGACGTGCCGCCGAAGGAATACCGATGGGGTAGCCCGCCAGCGCCCCCGCCGACCGCCCCGTCGGGATCGGCCGCTGCGAGCATCGCGAGGACCTCGGCGGCTGCCGCCCGGAGGCTCGCAAGCTGGTCGACGCTGAGCGCGTTCCCAACGGCGACGAAGCCATCGCGGCGAAACAGCGTCGTCGCTCGATCCACCTCGTGGGGCGCGACGACTTCGAGGCCGGGGATGCCGTTGCGTTCGCCGAGTCGGGCTCGCAGGGCGGCGACGCCGGGGTCATCAAACGATCGTGTCCAGTCAGCGCATCGCGGGTCGCCGGCGACGAGGTTTCGATGCTCGGGCGTTGTCTCGATGTCGACGGCGCCGACCTCGGTCGCGAGGCCCGCTGGATTGTCGTTCGAACCCGGCGCCCGCTCGGCCACGCGGTTGTGATATCCGTTCGGCGGCACCGCCGCGTTCCATCCGAGTTCCATGCAATGACAGTAATGGTCGGGCCGCTCCCTCACGACGGTCTGAACGACGAACCAACGCAACATCGTGGTTCGTCGTTCTTCGGTGAGGTCGTTGTTCGGGCCGTCGAACGCGTCGATCGCTTCCACCTCTTCAGACAGCGCGCACTTGAGGACGATCGTGCGATTTCGGTGCTTGCCTCGATGCCCAATCTGTCCGCGGCTTCGAACTCTGCGGTGAAGCAGGCGATGGTCATCTCGCTGAGTGCCGGTACGTCCGCTTGAACCAGCACATGAGCGAGCATCGTGCCCATATCGGTGCAATCCACCAGGCCGGCGAGGGCCACCGTTCGATACGAATTCGGCATGGCTACGGGCGCTTCTATGACACCGATCGCAAGGTCGGCTTCGACTTTGTCGATGACGCGATCGCGATTAAGTGCGCCTTGGGGCACATGGGCCGCCGTGGCCTCATAAACCGCCGGTCCATCGACACAAGACGCTATTGCTTGCCTCGCTTCAGCGCTGAGATCTTCCGAGAAAGTCGCCTCGGCCAATGCCTCGACCGTCTTCTGGGCGATGCTCCGTTCGACGAATGCATCACGTGCGCATTCCTCGTCGATGAATGGCTCGACCTGGAAGTGCAAGCTGATGAGGCCGCTATCCCCTCAGTCTGGGGCTTGGGGCGACGTTCGTCCGCTGAGGGTGCCGATACTGCGAGGGTGATTGTGGGCTATACACGGACGGTGGCGGAAGTTCGCAGGAAGACTGCAGAGATGGCCAGGCGAACGGGGCCGAAGCTCAAGCGGACGCGCGTGTTCGTCGACGATGTGCTCAGCATTGGCCGGGGCTGGCGTCACCACATGCGATCCTCCCGCCTCGACCACCGCGACACCGTCGACTGGTTTACGACGGCCGAGATATCGGTTGCGATCCGTCAGCGGCCCGAACTCGGGGAACAGAACCGGAATCGGATCGCAAACATGCAGAAATGCGCCGACATGATCGACGGCTGGCAGCTCGCCCCCGGCGGCGTGTTCTCGATGCGCCACGCCATCGGTGAACCGACCGCAGCGCGAGGCTTCCGATCCGGCCCATCCCTCATCGACGGGGCCCTCCAGGAAGACAGCGGCGGCGGCATCTGCCAAGTATCGACGGTCCTATTCAACGTCGCTCTCCTCGGCGGGCTCGAGATTCTCGAGAAGCACAATCACCGCACCGACATCTGGGGCGACAAACGTTTGATCGAACTTGGTCGCGACGCCGCGTTCGCGTACGCGGTGCAGGACCTGAAGTTCCGCAATCGACTCGACTTTCCGGTGGTCCTACAACTCGAAATCGCTACTGATGAATCGGCGCTGATCGGCCGGGCCGTCAGTCCGGAACCGCTGGCTGCACAGATCGATGTGACCTCGACGGTGATTGAACGCCTGCTCCCTGAGGAATCGTTTCCCGCGTCGGCCCACCGCACCGTCGTGCCGGGCTGGAAGGTCCACACCGTCCGAACCTCGCATCGCGCCCGGGGGAGCACCGTGACGTTCGATCAGATCGACCACTACCGACCGACGACCACAATCGCAGCCAGCTGAGCGTGCCGCCCCGACGAATCGGCATGGTGTTCGAAACCAAGGCCGATGCCGAAGCCTTGCTGGTTGCAACACCGACCGACCATGCGGACATCTCGCACTATTACCACTGGCGCGAACCGTTTGAGCTTGACGCCGTCGAGGCAGCGATCGTTGCCGCTGGTCATTCGGTCGTGAGGATTGGGACGCCGCAGACCATGGCCACTGAGCTCGCGAGATGGCAGCGCGACGTAGACCTGATCTTCAACCTGTCGGTCGGGTTTGTCGACCGGTTCCGCCTCGCCGCGGGTCCGATGTTGTTCGAACTCGCCGGACTGCCGTACTCCGGCGCCGATCCGTATACGAAACTGATCTCGCAGAACAAACACCTGTTGAAGACCCAGTTCAACCAGATGGGTATACCGACGCCTCGATTTCTGGTTGCACCGGTGGGCGAGCGGCCGCCCGAGCAGTCCGTCCCGGGCTATCCGTGCATTGTGAAACCGACGGCAGAAGGTTCATCCGTTGGGGTCTGGCCCGACTCCGTCGTGGACTCCTACGACGAATTGATCCCCGCCGTCGAACGACTGTGGAACCGGCTCGGAATGGACGCGCTGATCGAAGTCTTCATCGCCGGCCGGGAGCTGAAGATCGTGCTGCTCGGTGATCAGGAGATCGCCTTCGAGGGCATCATCGAAGATGTCGATGCAGCCGGCGCGTCACTCGGAGATCGCATCTTGCACTTCGACGTGAAGAGCACCGGCATCATGGGCAAACGAGCCGTCGCAACCGACGAACCGATGATGACGGCATTGCTTGTCGATTGCCGACGCATCTACCGTCGCTTCTTGCCCGTCGACTACGCGAGCTTCGATGTGCGTATCGCCGGCGACGAGTACTTCTTCCTCGAGTTCCAAGCCGATGCGACGTTGCACCCGGAGCGAACACTCGCCCGATGCTGCGAGCTCAACGGCCTGAGCCATGAGCGCGCCGTTCAGTGCATTCTGTCGACCGCGCTTGCCCGGCACGGTCTGAGATAGCGCCGGGCTGCCACCGGGCCTGCCGTAGTGTCGGACCATGGACCACACAACGCTCGGACGGACCGGCCTGGCGACGCGGTCGACGATTCTTTCCGCCGGCCTGGCACCGACTACCTCGACCTCTACCAAGTGCACTTTCCCGACCGGAATACGCCGATGGATGAAACGCTCGGTGCCCTCGACGGTCTGGTGCGGCAAGGCAAGGTTCTCTATGCCGGCTGTTCGAACTATCCGGCCATGGCGCAGCTCGCGGTCGGCTGGGTGCTCGCGCAACCAGCGGTCACGGCTCCGATCGCGGGGGCGACCCGCCCCGAGCAGCTCGATGACGCCGTTGCCGCCGTCGACGATCCGCTCGGTGCCGACCTCGTCGAACGACTCGACACGCTCACCCGCCAGTACCGCCGGCTCGACGCCGACCGGTAGGTGTCATGGGTGGCTAGGCGTCTCGCAGGTAGACCCGCCACAGGTGACGGTCGACGTCGGTGAAACTTTCGCGCCCGTGGAGGATCACCTTGTTGCGCCAAATCAACAGCGTGTCTTCGGTCAACAGAATCGATTGTTTGTGCTCGTCGAACCACTCGCGGACGCGATCCCAGAGGGCCGGGAAACCGGGGTCGTCCGGCGGGAAGTCGCCGTAGAAGTACGAGTACCGGAAAATCGGCTCGGCCGGGTCGCTGAGGTCGAGCGACGGGGCCGTGTGTTGATGATCGATGCCGACGGCGCGCAAACCTTCGTCGGCCAGGAACGTCATCGGCACATCGCTCAGGCGGTGTCGATCCCGATCGTCCAGACCGTCGAGGAACGGTGTCATGTTGCAAAGATGGGTCCGGCCGAGTCCGCCGCTGTCGGCCTGCCGCCCGTAGAGCGCGACGAGATCGGGCGGCGCTGCCCATTCGTACTTGTCGAGGTGGGGATGCAGCGCTCCGAAGCTGCGAGCGGTATACATCGTCGCCACCTCGGCCGAGACTCGCACGTCGTACTTCCACTCACCCTCGTACGGCAGGTTTGAACCGAAGCGCTCCAGCAGGGCCGGCAGTTTGTCGGGTTTGATTCCTTCGAGCACGACGTAACCGACCCGGTCGAGCTCGTCGTGAGCACAAGCGGGATCGGTCGCCGCGATCATCACGGTAGTCACCCCGGCTCGGCCACGACCTCGCAGCCGCGGCGGGGGATGCCCTGATAGTGGACTTGGTATTCGGTGCCGTTGGCGGCGTTGGCGTCGGTGATGGTGGTGGCGCCGAGGGTTCGCCCAAACCAGACGAACGTGTTTGCGCCAGGCGTCTTCTTGTACGCCCAATACAAGCTTTGGCCATCATCGGTCCAGTTCAACACGCCGGCGTTTGCCGAGCAGACGAACGGCTGAGGTTCGGCAACGATCTCGCAGTCACTGCGGGGGATGCCTTCGTAATGGACCTGGTATCGGGTGCCGATGGCGGCATTTGCGTCGGTGATGGTGGTGGCACCGAGGGTTCGCCCGAACCAAACGAACGTGCTGTCGGCCGGCCCCTTCTTGTACGCCCAGTACCGGTCTTGGCCATCGTTGGTCCACGTCAGCACGCCGGCGTTGGCCGAACACGTGAAGGTGCCCGGTTGGGCTTCGCGGCGGACGACGAGACGGTCGATATTGAAGTAACCATCGACGAAGTCGAGCTCGATCACATGGGTGCCAACGCCCAGCGCGGTCTGCGCGATCGGTGGCTCAGCCCATTGCCACCAACCACCGGTCGCGTCGACGTCGTACGTGTCGACGACGGTCCCGTCGACCGAAACGATGACACTGCCGGGCTCATCGGGTACGGCGGCGTTGCCGACGCCATTGTGGGCGGATGCAACTCGCAATGCGATGTCGAAGGTGCCTGCGGTTGCGACGTCGACGGAGTACTCGAGCGATTCGCCATCGCGGGTCGCCCCGACGACGTAGTCGCCGGCAACGTAGGTGCCGTTCGGGTTGCGGAATTGGAAAACGTCGACGTCGTCGAGGCGGTACGCCCCGCCGCGATTGCCGGGGCTTGAGTCGGCGAAGGTGGCCTGGTCGTAGTCTTCAGCTTCGATGACCCCCGGCACCAACGACGGTGCTGGTTGACCGGCGGTCACGACGAATGAGGCGGCCGAGACCGGGCCCCAGAAGCCGGCCGCGTTGCGGCCCCGTACATAGACGGTGTGGTTCCCAGGCGAGAGCGACGCGGTCGGTATCGACGCCGTGACTGCTTCTCCGGTTTCATTAAACGCACCGTCGGTCGGGGCCATTGCCAGTGGCGTGCCACCTTGGAGCGGGCTGGCGTCGAGGTAGTACTCGGCGGCGGTGACGCTACGCGCTGCGGGCCGGTTGACCCCAGCGTTGTTGTTGCCAAAGGCGTCATCGTCGATGACGGCATCGAGACGCAACGCGGCGCCCGGAGCGACCGTTGCTGGCGCGTTGACCGATGTCGTGGTGGGCCCCTGCGGCGATACGTACGGCGAGTCGGCGACCCGAAGCGAATACAGCAAGGCATCGCGGTTCAGGGGCCACAACGTCGAGTCGACACAGCTGTAGGCCGGGGTGAACCCCGAACAAGGCCCGTTCACCGGGCTGATCTCGTAGGTGAAACTCGCGACGCCGAGGTCGTAGTACGTGTAGTCGTCTGTCGTGCCGGTGGTGCCGTAGAGAATCTCCGCGCCCGTGCCAGCGGCGTACCCGTTGTAGTGCGCCATCCGAAACGCCATCGTCCGCAACTCGGTGTCGTTCGGTGCCGTCCCGCCAGGGCCGGCGGGGAAGAAGATGAGGTCGCCGTAGCTGTGGATGCTGATGAACGTGCCGCGAGCATCGGCGGCAACAACGTCGGTCGGTGCGCCTTTCTGGTCCGGCCAGAGCTGCGCAAAGAGCGCTTCGAGATCGGCCTGTTCGGGCTCAGAAGCCGCACCGGTGCCGCGATAGGTTTGTTCACACGGGTTCGTCGTCGTGCCGACGCCGCCGTAGTCATAACTCGAGGCGTTGCGGTTCAGATCGACGCCATGGTGGTTACTGGAGGTCGGCGGAATCGAACAGTTGCCACGGTCGTCGTTCGCGTTCTTGCGCTGGAGGTACGGGCTGTTGCCGCCGCCTTCGACGATCTCCCGCCCGTCGGGATTCAGCACCGGCATGATCCACACTTCGGTTGTGTCCATGATGTGGGTGATGTCGGCGTCGCTGCCGTACTTGTCGGTCAGCTCATCGATGAGCCGCCAGGCGATTTCCGAGGTCTGCAACTCGCGAGCGTGAATCGCCGCTGCGACGACGGCCCGTGGTTTCGTCGAGTCAGGATCGAGTTCACAATCGCCGGGCTGGAGGTTAGTGAGGCAGATGACCTTGAGGTCGTTCGGATTCGCTCGGCCTTGAACCTTGAGCCACGAATCGCCGTAGTCGTAGACCTTCGCCAACGACGAATGGTCTGATTCCACCTGATCGAGGTGGGCGTCGTGTTCGACGACGGTTCGATAACCGCCGTAGAACGTCTGGCGTCGAACAACACCTTCTTCGTTGGCGCTGGACTGCACGCTCACTTCGCTCAGCGGCGCAAGGTCGCGGTCGCGCGTGACCCGGAGACCTTTGGCTCGAATCGCTTCGGCGGTGGCTTCTTCGCCGAGCACGAGTAGGTAGTTGGGGCCGCGACCTTCGAGGAGGTCATAGCCGCCGTCGACCAATAGTTCGGTGTCGGCCGGCCCGTCGACGTAGACCCGCCAGATCGTGAGCTGTACGTCGTCGGCCGCCACCGGCGGCTCAGCGTCTTGCGCCAGGCCCGTCGTCGGGGAAACAAAGAACAGCGTGAGTGCCGCGACGGCAACCACCACAGCCCCGAACCACCATTGCAACCAACTCGCCCGCGCCATGTCATGCTCCTGCTCCGACTGCTGTGGCCGCAGGTTAATCGGTCGAGGTGGTGCTGGGCAGATCACACGGCGGCAGGTGGCACTGTGCGTGGCTTCGCAGACGCTGCCCGCGAGCCTCGTCGACGTTGCTCCGATGACATTTCAACCTGACGCGACGACGGCCGAAGCCCTCGACGGAATCGAGTTGACCGCACGCCAGGCCGTCGTTACCGGGGCCACGAGCGCCGCCAGCGGCAGCGGCGCGGTACCTCGTTGATTGTGAGGTCGCTGTGCCCAGTTCACCTGGTCGGCCAACGCCGCGTCCGGCAACGGCCGTGTCGGGCTGCTCGTCGGTGACTTTCTCGACGGCGGCGCCCGCGTCGCCCTGTGGCTCGCCGTGCTCGTCACGTTCGTCGTCGCCGTCGTCACGGCCGTCGCGTTGATGATCTTCGGCAGCTGGAACGGCGTCTGGCTACTTATCCTCGTCGACGTGATCTTCTTACTTGCGTTGCTCGGCGAGCACTGGCGTATCGAACAGAACCGCGTTGTGACGGTCGGAACGAGTCACTGATGGCAATCGCCGTCGAGATGCCCTTCGACGATCCCGATCTGTGGATTGCCGAGCTTCGCCGTCGCCTGCCGACCGAAGACTTCCGGACCTGGCCCGACATCGGCGACGCAACCGATATCGAGTTCGTGGTCATGTGGAAGATCGCAGCCGACGAACTGAGCGAGCTTCCGAACCTGCGAGCCATTTTGTTGACCGGTGCGGGCACGAACCATCTGCGGCCGATCACCGATTTCCCCGATGTGCCGATCGTCCGGCTTGCCGATGAGACCGTCGCCAAGGACATGGCGGCCTATGCCATGCACTGGGTGCTGCACTTTCATCGCGGCATGGATGTCTATCGATGGCAGCAGGACGCAGAGAACTGGCAACGCCATCGGTACCGGCCGACCCGTGATTTCACCGTTGGCGTCCTCGGCATGGGCAACATCGGGGGAGCGGTGGCCGATGCGGCGCTGGCCCTCGGGTATGTCGTGCGGGGATGGTCGGCGTCGGGCCGCCAACGCGACGGCGTGACGACGTTCGCGGCCGATCAGCTCGACGAGTTTCTCGGTGGCTGCGACGCGCTCGTCAACGTCCTGCCGCTCACGAGTGACACGTATCGACTGATGAACACGAGCCGCCTCGCGCAGCTTCCGAAGAGCGCGTGTGTCATCAACATCGGTCGGGGAGGCACGATCGACCACGACGCGTTGGTGAACGCTCTCGATGCGGGCCGGCTCAGCGGCGCGGCCCTCGATGTCTTCTCCTCGGAACCGTTGCCTGAAGACTCACCCCTTTGGCACCACCCTCGAGTGGCCGTAACGCCACACATTTCGGGATCGACGCACCCCGAAACCGCAACCGACTACATCGCCGCAAACATCAAGCGGTTGCAGGCTGGCGAAGCTCCGTTTCCTCTTCTCGACCGCGAGTCGGGTTACTAGCTCGGGGCGGCGACCACCTCCACCGGTTGCAGACGAAGTAGCGTGGCCCTCATGTGCGGTCGGTATGTGTCGGCAACCCCGACCGATGACATCGCAGCGTACTTCGACGTTGCTCAGGTCGAAGAGCGCCTTGCCGAACCCGTCTACAACGTCGCGCCGACGACTTCGGTGCCGATCGTCCGAGCGGCTCGTGAGAAGCCGACAGCGCGCACGATTGACCTGTATCGGTGGGGTCTCATTCCGTTCTGGGCCAAAGAAGCCAAAGTCGGCAACCGCATGATCAACGCCCGCGCCGAGACCGTGGCGACGAACAACGCCTTCAAGCGTTCCTTCGTTGGGCGCCGTTGCATCATTCCGGCCGATGGCTTTTACGAGTGGGTGACCCGGCCCGCCGAGAGCGCTGCGACCAAGACTGGGTTGAAGAAGAAAACCATCAAGCAGCCGTATTACATCACCCAAGCCGACGGCTCACCGCTCGCGTTCGCCGGGATCTACGCCTCATGGCGAGGCCCCGAGCGCGACGACGATCCGCTCTACTCGTGTTCGATCATCACCACGACGGCAAATGCCACGATGGAACCGGTGCACGATCGCATGCCGGTCCTACTTCCTTCGACCGACTGGGATCGCTGGCTCGACCCCGACAACGACGATGTCGATGGCCTCACCTCACTCTTGGCCCCGGCACCCGAATCGGTGCTTACGATGCACCCGGTGAGCACCGATGTGAACAACTCACGCAGCACCGGCGCCCAGCTCATCGAGCCGATCGAGCTCGACGTTACGCCTTCGGCTGCAGGTCAGGGAACGCTCCTGTGACGACCGAGTTCACGTCGCTCACGCCGTCGGTGCGCGAGCGAATCGCCCACGCCCGCAAGCAGCTCGACCGCCAGGTCCTGCGCATGCAGGGCCGGATCGATGGCCCAAACGTCGATCGCGTCGTTCCATGGGTTATCGCCCTGTTGCTGTTTGGGTTCCTGCTCGCCCTCGCGCTCGCAAAGTCTCGCTCGATTGACATGGGCCGCGATCTCGCCCTCTACCTGCAAAGCACCTGGCTGCTGGGGGAGGGGTACAAGCCGATCGTCACCCTTGGCGAAGGCAACCTCTTCGCCGAGCAAGCGTCGTTCATTCTGTATCCGGTCGCCATGATCGTGAAGTTCCTGCCGCGGGTGACGACGCTGCTGGTGCTGCAGTCCCTTGGCCTGGCGATTGCCGTCGTACCGCTCTGGCGCCTGGCCCGAGGGCTCGGCAAGTTGCGCGTCGGAGCGACGAGCGCCGTCGTCTTCGCCTATTTCGTTTACACCGCCGTACACAGTGTGAACCTTGCCGGCTTTCACCCCGGTGTGTTTGCCTTGCCCGCATTGATCGCCGCTGTGCGTTACGGCCTCGAAGGTCGTCGGTGGCCGTTCGTCGCGATGATCGTCATCGTGCTCGCGTGCCGAGCCGATCTCGGCCTCGCCGTCGCAGGCCTCGGCTTATTGCTCGCGCTGGAAGGACGGCGTCGCGAAGGCATCGCGACCTTGTCGATCGGCCTGGGCTGGCTGATCCTCGCCATCTTCGTTGTCCAGCCCGCGCTGGCCGGCGACGTGTACCCCCACGTCGAGGCGTTCTCGCAGTTCGGCTCAAGCCCGCTCGAAATCCTGTGGGGGATCGTACGGGCGCCACACGAGTTCCTCGGGCTGGTCGCCTCGCGTGAGAACTTTCTGACGATCGTCACGCTGCTCGCGCCCGTACTGTTCTTGCCGGTCGTTGCGCCGCGGTATCTCATGCCCGCGATTCCGCTCTACATGATTTACCTCGCGGCCGATGTGCCATTCAACCGACTTGACGAATCTGCCCAGACGATTCCGATCACCGCGTTCGTCTTCGTCGCGACCGTCTTTGCGTTGCAGCGAAGCGGTCGGATTCTTGTCGAGCGGGTGAACATCGACCGACGCGTCGCGTGGGCGCTCGTGTTGACGGCGATCGTCTTCTTTGTGCGTGACGCGCCAAGTTCGCCCTACAACTCGCCCTGGTTCTCGGGTCGGGTGAGCGTTGAAGAGGTCGCCTTGACAGAGGCTGCCGCCATCGTGCCCGCGGACGCGCCGGTGCGAGCATCAGACCGGTTGTTGCCACTGCTTGCTGAACGCGTTGCCGTGTTCGAACTCGACAGTCGCGCCCCCGACGAAGCCGCGCTCGAGGTCGCCGTCGAAGCCGCGACCGCCGAGGTCGACTGGGTGATCCTCGACGGCAAAGCGTCGGGCTGGACAAGCCTTGACACCGACCGGTTCGCGATCCGTCTCGGTTTCCGAGGGTTCAAGAAGATCTACGACGTCGAGCAAGTGCAGGTGTTTGAGTTCACCGGCATCTTCGAGACGCCAACTTCGAACGGCTGACCCCTCGGTTTAGCGGGTGGCGTTCTCGTGGCCGGCGGCGCGAAGTTGCTCGACGATCGCATCGGCGGCGACTGCGAGATCGTCTCGATCGACCGATCCTGCTGCGTTGGCGAAGTCGAGGTGATGCATGCCGTCGATCGGCACGACGTGCACGTGGGTATGCGGGACCTCGAAGCCGGCGATGAGCTGGCCGATCCGAACCGAGGAGAAGGCCGCCTTCTGCGCCCGCCCAACATGGTGGGCGACCGTCATCAGGTGGGCCGCGGTTTCCGCGGGAAGGTCGGTCCACTGGTCAACTTCGGCGAGTGGAACGATCAACGCGTGGCCGCGATTGAGCGGGTTGATCGACAGGAACGAGACACACACGTCGTCGCGCCAGACGAAAGCCCCTGGAAACTCCCCATTGATGATCTTTGTGAACACGGTTGCCATGAGATCCCCCGGTGGAAAATTCGAATCGGCGAGCGCCATCGTAGGCTGGCGAAGTGGGAGCCCCCATCTTCGATCGTGGCGCAACCCAGTTCGAGCTCAGCGACTCGATCTGGACCGTTCCGAACTTCATCACCCTCATTCGCCTGGCGCTGATTCCGGTCTTCGTCTGGCTCGTTCTCGGCGCCGACGAGCGGCTCGCGGCTGCGATTCTTCTTGGAGTGCTCGGCGCGACTGACTGGGTCGACGGTTACCTTGCCCGGCGTCTGAACCAGCATTCCGCGTTCGGCAAGGTGCTCGACCCGATCACCGACCGGCTGATGTTCGTCGTCGCCATCGTCACGATGATCATCGACGGGTCTGTGCCGCGGTGGTTCGCCTTCGTGGTTTTGTTCCGTGAGATCGTCGTTTCGCTCGCCGCGCTTGGGATCGGGGCCCTCGGGGTTCGAAGCATCGACGTGACGTGGTGGGGCAAGGTTGCAACCTTCGGCCTCATGTTCACGTTTCCCTTCTTCCTTGGCTCCTATAGCGACGTTTCATCAACGCTCACCGAGACATGGAGGGTCGTCGCATGGGCCATCGGGATCCCATCGCTTGTTCTCAGCTATCTCGCGGGATTCGGCTATATCCCCATAGCTCGCGAGGCGCTCGCCCAGTCGCGAGCCTCAAGTTGAGGTTGAGAGTGATGGTGTGGGGCCTGATGGGCTACGGTAAACCGTCATGAATGTGCCCGAGAATCTACGCTACTCAAGTGATCACGAATGGGTCGTGGCCGACGGTGAAAACTACCGCGTCGGTATCACCGACTACGCCCAAGATGCCCTGGGCGACGTCGTTTTCATCGAACTGCCCGAGGTCGGCAGCACGCTCGAGGCGGGGGCATCGTTTGGCGAAATCGAATCGACGAAATCGGTCTCGGATCTCTTCGCCCCGCTGAGCGGCACCGTCCAGCAGGTGAACGACGCGCTCGTGGCAAACCCAGAACTGATCAATACCGATCCCTATGGCGACGGATGGATCTGCGTCCTCTCGGCGGACGCGGCGGGCGTCCTCGATGCATTGCTCGATGCCGAGGCGTATTTGGCGCTCACTGGCGACTGACCGTATGGCCGAGATCGTCTGTCAACGTTGCAGCCACCCGAATTCGGTCGTTGCGAACTTCTGCTCGTCGTGCGGCTTCGATCTGACGCGTCCATCGCCGGACGCGACCGGCCAGCACACGATCGAGATAGTCCCGGCCGATCACGAGACCGGCGAGGTGGAACGGGTCGGACCAAGCGCAGTGTTCGTTGTCAAACGAGGAGCAAAAGCCGGCAGCCGGTTTGTCGTCGATTCGGAGACGACCACCCTCGGACGACACCCGGAAAGCGATATCTTTCTCGACGACGTCACCGTCTCGCGGCGCCACGCCGAGGTCCGGCGCGAAGACGACGCCTACCTGGTCGTCGATGTCGGGTCGCTGAACGGCACCTACCTCAACCGCGAACGAATCGAACAGGGTCGCCTCACCGGAGGCGACGAACTCCAGGTCGGCAAGTTCAAACTCGTCTTCCTCGTTGGCGAGGAATCATGACCGATCGTCCCCATCGCTCGATCGGCGAGGTGCTCCACCTCCTCGAAGGCGAGTTCCCCGAAGTGACGATCTCGAAGATTCGGTTTCTCGAAAGCCAGGGCCTGCTGAACCCCGAACGCACACCGTCGGGGTACCGAATGTTCTTCGACGCCGACGTCGCACGACTGCGATGGATTCTCGTGCAACAGCGAGATAACTTCCTGCCGCTGCGAGTCATCAAGAAGCGCCTCGACTCGGGCGATTGGGACCCGAACGATGTCGAACCGCTGACCTCTGGTGAACCCGCTCCCGAGTCGACGACCTTCGCTCGAGTGGTTGAACCGGTGGCCGCCGAGCCCGCTGCCGGTGAGTCAGTGGCTGCGGTGCCGGTCGAAAGTGACGCCGCCGCTCCGGTTGCGTCTGCACCCGTCGCGGCCGAGACCGACGACACGCGGCAGGTCGTTCAGCTCGATTCGATCGTTGCCGAGCCGGTTCCATCGGTGGCCGACTCGATGCTGAACGGGACCGCTCCGTCAGCCGATGACTCGACCTACCTCGGATTCGAAGACGACGACGACGACGTGGCGAGCGTTGAAGAGCCGGTCGAAGAAGTCGCCGCGCCGCAACAATCTGTGCCGCAGCAGTCGGCGCCCGTCATCCGAGCCCAACCGGCGGACGCCGTGCCAACCCAGACCGAACCAGCTGCTGAAACCGCCGCCCAGGCTGCTCCCATCGCGCAAACTCCAGCCCCGGTTGCCGAGGCCCCAGTCGCCTCGACGCCAGCGCCTACTCCGGTTGCCGAGGCCTCAGTCGCCTCGACGCCAGCGCCTACTCCGGTTACCGAGGC
>Ga0114956_1002498_pt1 | contig 14431 bp, 6 predicted proteins | sample MaitaG_FD_87304 | JGI IMG/M metagenome (GOLD analysis project Ga0114956, IMG submission 87304) | Marine algal microbial communities from Maine, USA - Maine_Asex2 metaG | ecosystem: Host-associated > Algae > Red algae > Unclassified | place: Maine, USA | collected 2015-01-05 | reverse complement strand
TCCACTTCAACATCCACTTCAACATCCGCATGAACATCTTCAAGGGTAAATTCATCAACCGACGCTGATGGCACTTCAACCTTGGATTCCAAATCGCCTGCCGGTGAATCATCTTCATCGAAGTCGAAATTGAATTCGGCGCTATCATTTTCGGCAACCTCTGCGCGGTCCCCCATCGGAGGAATTGTTTCTGACACATCGGCGACAGAAGCGATCTGCCCCAGGCCAGCGAGATCTTCCTCTCCGACGTCGACCATCTCAGCTGATGGAGAATCGATAGAAGAATCTTCAATCGAGAATTCTGCCATATCGTCGATGGCTTCATCGCCATCGGTTTTCACGACGATTTTCTCTTCGCCTTCGTCCTCCAAAATTATTGAAGCAAAATCGTCCTCGTCCAGTCCATCATCGGCGACCTTAAAACCATCATCTGCTTCCGACGAAGCGTCGAATGCGTCGAAGTTGAGATCGCTCTGATCGCGCCCTTGCGGACTTTCGGCCAGAATATCTGATTCGTTCAATCGTAGACCAGATATTTGGTCTTCGTTGTCGGAGATGACTTCGGAATTGCTGTCAGAAATGCCAACCTCTTCGAATGTATCGATATCCGATCCCGCATCGGGATCTCTCCCGATCGTCGAGTCGGAGAATCGGGACGATTTTTTGAAGGCGGACTTTGAGGGATCAACTTTACGAGGTTCATCAAGGGCTTCTCCGCGTTGTTTTTTCTTTCCTAAAAACATTCGGCTAAGAGGCCATAGTAATAAGGCCACCAACAAAGCACCGACGTAAGGCAGGTAGTCCATGAAATTGATGTTTGACAACAACCCCGGAGCCGGAGGCACAGTCACCGGGGGACGAGCCGCAGCGGTCGTATTGGACAAATCGTTGGGGGCAGCACTCTCAGCTCCTGCGGCAGCGGTTGATTCCTCTTTGTCGTCGTCGTTTTCAGCTTCGGTTTGATCTGGAGTAGAAACGTCAGAATTTAAGTCTTCTGACTCTTCCGAGTCTTCTGAGTCTTCGGGTTGCGTAGGCGGTTGAGTTGGTTGAGTCGGTTGAGGTTGCTCCATCTCGTTGGGCTTAACGGTGGCAAAGGGATCAACGACGGTCGCGGGCGTAGCTTCGGTTGAGGCTGACGGATTGGTTTGACCCTCGGCATTGCCCGGCGTTGTCGTTGTTGGAGCCACCGTTTCAAAAGGCGAAGGTGCGGCGGTGGTCGGTGCTTGAGCGCTCGATTGTGGCGGCGTGGTTTGAGGCGGCGTTGCTTGCAACGGTGACGACCCCTGAGTGGTCGCTGGGGTTGTTACGGTCGAAGTAACCGGGTTTGCCGGAGACGCCGATACCGCCGAAAACGGGTCAACCGCCGGTGTCGACTGCGGTGAGGCTGCCGGCTGAGCAAATGGATCAACTTGGCCTTCAGAAACGGAGGCAAGTAGCAACCAAGCCGTTACCGCAGCAGCGCAATTTAAAATATAGAACGGCTGAAAGTTGAAGAGTTTTGAGAGCGACATAGTTACCTTGACTCTAAGCGTGAAGACTGGACTCGTTGAATATCATTTTCACCGCTGCCAAAAAAATGCTTTTGACAGTCTCACGGCGGCCGACAACAAAGTTCGCAGCCGCGATGTGATTATCCTTTTTAAATTTTACTGTTGAGCAATACGACAACGCCGCAACAGTGCGGCGATGGATTTATAACCAATAGACCTAATCGATCGAAACTCACGACCGAATTTATTGAGGTATCGCGCAATAGAATTCATCTGTGTGGCGGGAGATTTACCACCTTCTAATTATGGTAAATTTCCTCTTCATTGTATCCAGAAAAAATGGCTTTTGGACGCATTCGAAATTTCTGTGTCAAATTGATCCGATTATTCAAATCTTAAGCGGCCAAGAGAAGTATTTGGCCAATTTGCCGAGGTATTTTTCCGATCTAGACACTGTTAACGCGCGGCCAATAATTGCATTTTCGCCAAGTCCGTGTAGAATCCCAACGGTGAGAAATCGGTGGATGGGTTAGCGTTGTTTGACAGCCAATTAGCGCGTCTGGCGGTTGCATTGAATTAGCAGCAATGAAATCAATACAAACCGTTGTAAACCAAAGCGGCACGATCGTCGCGATGTAAACACTGCCATCATTGCCAGTTGACGAGGAACTCTCCTCAGACCACTGCTTTGCCTTTTTACAAAAACCTACCCGCGATCATGGGACACTGTGGTCGTATACCGGCAGGCTTAGACATACAGGATATCGTTTTGAAGTCTTACCTAGTTGACCCGTCCAAATTTGACTTTGACAATGTGGTGATCGATAAAGAGGCGATTGAAAAGGTCAATCCTCATCGTTTCGAACTCATGTTGCTGGACGGCATTCTATTATCTGAAGAAGAATACGCTGTCGGTTACAAAGACATCTCAAAGGATGCGTTCTGGGTACGAGGACATTTTCCTGGCAAACCCATCATGCCAGGTGTGCTGATCTGCGAATGTGCAGCCCAACTATCATCCTACTTTGCGATGACCAACGGAATGGTCGATCGTGGCTACGTCGGCCTTGGCGGACTGGAGAATATCCGGTTTCGTGGCCCCGTGATTCCCGGTAACCGCCTGTTGGTAATGTTGAAACGGGGAAAGGTTCGCCGCAACGCGATGTTCACCGCAGATTTTCAAGGCTGGGTGGACGATACGCTGGTCATCGACGGACTGATCAAAGGCATCGTGCTTAACGATACTTAAAGGTAGGGTGACCTTTAGAGGTACGGTGACGTAAGCTTTCCGCTTGCGGGTTGGGGAAAAACGCAAGTTAGAAGCCGTCACGTCGCGTCATTTCAAAGTTAACGTCATTTCAACATTAGCGTCACGTCGCAAGCCGTACGGTTTCTCACGCACCAGAGGCCTTCGCATCACCGATACGATTGGACTTGATTGGACTTTGGAGACCTCCAGCACCCTACGCCGGCGAGCTTTATGGTCCCATCATTCCAGGGTAGCCACCTCCGCCACGCATCATTTCGGCAGCCTCCTGCTCCGCGCGACGCGCGGCCTTCTTGCCGCCGTATTCTGCTTTTTCGTCCGGCAGTCGCAACGCATGACGCGCGTACTTCAGATCCTCAATATCATTCGAGATGATGAAGTTACCGTCCTCGTCCATGATCAATGTTTCGCCTGGCAAGTCATACTCCATCGGTTCATTTCGCGCTATGTCCAAGCGTTCTCCTCCCATCACGTCGATCAGGACTCCATTGGATTCAATGGCGGCCTCTTCAAGAAAGTGAATCGACTGAGCCACCGGGTGCAAAATCGTGACCGGTTCAGTGAAGTTCAACAGATCACCAATGGAGAACATACGCTTCGCAGCAATATGGGTGCCTTGGTATTTTGAATCCTCGACCGATGTCACGATTTCTGCCTTCGGTTCGTCCACAGGGATTTCAGTTTTGCCAACTCGTGCGGTACGCGGTGCAGCAACTTGTTGAGCGTAAAATTCGGCTGAAGGATCAGTAATCGAAACCTTCACCGGATCACTCCACTGTGTCGGACGCGCAAATCTCAGATACTCTGCACCCTTGGGAACCTTTATCTCAACGGGCTCATCCGCCCCCTCGTAGATCTCGCTAACGTAGTATTCCTTCTCACCCAAAGCACCTTCTTCACGCGCCCGTTTGATTCGATTGCGTACCGATTGATCTTGCATCGTGAAGTTGATCTTCGTCTTCTTATAGACCTTCTTTGCATCTTCTTTTTTGCCCATCATGCCTCCGGGGCCGCCCATCCCCATCATTTCACCCATGCCGGCCATGTCACCGGCACCGTAGGAATCCATACCCGAAGCCGCTTTATCGTCGGCGTTATTGGGATCAGCGACCCAGACACGCATGCGATATTCGTACTCGGCCGGTTTGCTGGGCGAAACGCTCATGTCAAAGAAGCGAATCTGTTTGAAATCCGCAGTCGGTTCTATTGTAGGATCGGCCAGTTCAGCATATCTAGAAAGGTCGCTGCTGGACCGACCATCTCCTGACCGCATTCCCATCCCCATTCCCATCATGTCGTAGTCCATACCCATCATGCCCTGACCCATCATGCCGCCGCCCATCATGCCACCGCCGTACATGCTGTTACCACTGCCACTGAGCCCTTTTTTCACTCTACGCGTTCCCATTCCGCCCGGATTGGACATCGCTCCCTCGGGCGTCTCGATTTTTGCTTTACCGGCCAAAATCTCAGCGGTCGCAACGCCTTCATCCTTTTTTTCTGGAACTTTGAAAACACGTTTATTTAGTTTGCTGTGAATCACCGCGTCGGCATAGTCCATTCCAACAATAGGCGGAATGGCGTTGGTCAAATACTGATCGTAGTTCTCCGCTGGAACAACCTCAGGGGCGGAGGTGAAACTGCTGGGATAAAGTTCAGCCTGGTCGAAGTTGACGAAGGTAGAGATATCAGACCACTCACCGGGCTGTCCATCCTTTACCTCCCGTCGCTCGACCTGTAAATAATCATATTTTGGAAGATCGCGTTTGGGATAATATCCTAGGCTGCTGGAAAGCGTTTTTTCGTGAAGCTTCCACAGGCTCTTGTGATCTACCAATGCGTTGACCACAACGATGTTGCGCGTGAGTGCCATGTCGGAACCAGCCGCTGCCACATTCTTGGGGCGGACGCCGCCGGCTTCAGCTTCTTGGACACCCGGCAGTCCCCACCATGCGTCGACTTCTGCATCCTCTTGAGGATCCTTTTCGACTTTTTCTTTTTTCTTGTTGCGACTTGAGCGCCCCATCGGTCCGCTAGGCCCCATCATCATAGACATCTCATCTTCGGACGGTCCCATCATGCCCATCATCGGACTTTTCTTCTTCGCATCGGGGTCTTCTTTAATTTGTGCCAAAGGCAATTTCAAAATAGGATCGTCGAAGTTATTTTGCTTGTTCTGCACGATTACCGGTGCTCTGAGTACGTGTGCTTCAACGCTCTTCACCTCCGGCAACGGGGGATCCAGACGAAGCTGCATCACCTTGGGAACCATTGAAAGACCGGGAACCTTATAACTGGAGGGATCCACCGGCGTCGCCGCCGCCTTGACTCGGTCCACGACTTCAACGTCGCCCTGTCGGTAGGCTGAAATCTCTTCCCAATTGGAATCTTTTTCGATGTAAGAGGTTGCCTGATTCGCCTCGCTGACAAGACTGTCAGGTGACTTTTCAAACTTCTCAGAACTCAGCCCAAGATAGAAAAACAGACCGAGCAGTATCAGTGATATTACGAGTATCAATTTCTCGATGTTGTACAGAAAGAACGTTTTGATACCACCGGAACCAACTTTTGAGTTTTTCATATCAGGCTGCCTGATTAAATCTTAATTATCTTAATTTGAAGTGTTCGCCAAATCGGTTGATCTGGCCCGCGCCGGTCGATGTCGCATTGTTGGCGACATCAACACGCGGCTAAAACCGTCGATCAAGAACCGCCACGCCATCATCGAGCAGCGTTTGGTCTTCGGTAGGAGTCTCCGTCGGCAATCCTACCGCTTTCAGCAAAAAGTCCTTCCGCACCGCGTTGTAAATTCTAACGATGCCATAAAATTCGACCTTCACATCGTAACTGAGTCGAGTCTCAACGTCTGTTGACTTAAGCGCGTCTAACTTTTGCTGAGTAAACCCGCCGCCGCCCATGCCCATCATCCCCTCCATGCCGCCCATCATGCCTTCCATGCCCATCCCCATGCCGCCCATTTGGTCCATAGAGACCGACTTTCTTTGCTCCACCCCACCCTTGAATTGCAAAACTGTTTCGGGGTCATGCATGTTTATGCGGATCTGCTGAACTTCAAATGCGAAAGGAGAATTTGCACAGTAAGCCAAAAACTCGTTGATCTTCCGCTCATCCATCTTCACGGCCAACCGGAAAGGAACACGTTTGGCGACGATCAATTCCAAGTTCTCCTCTGGAAGCTGTTCACCGTTGATGGTTGACCGGACCGTCTCTGCTGGGATCGCTTCTTGGTTGCTATTAACGTAACGACCGTGAAATGGACTTGGGTCGGCGTTGATATCGAATCCATCTTCCATACTGACACCACCACCGCCCATCATACCGCCTCCGTAGCCGCCCATATCCATGCCACCTCCTCCGGGTCCCATCATTCCCATCATGCCTTCTTCGCCCATCACTGGAACCTTAGCGCCGCCCAGCCGTTTATCAGCTTCAGTGAGTTCTCCCAGTTTCGCCCGCGCTTCACGACCGAAGGCGATGTAGTCGATCTCTTTGATGACCGCTAAGTCATTCGTGTTCGCTTCTCCGTTAACCTTGCGGATCACATTGAACATCGCCTCTAGCAACCAAATGTCTTGCTGAAGGATGTAGGCTTGCAGAAGGGTCGGGTCTTGAGTGCTACCGGAATTGTCATCCCAGTCGCGAAATTCGATCATTTTACGCTGCCATAGGTTTTGGTTCGTTTCGTTCCATAAAACGGCATACTTGTTTCGTTTAACATCGACGACGTCTTCGCCCATGCCCATGCTCATTCCCATTCCCATGCTCATTCCCATGCCCATCCCCATATCGCCCAAGGATTTCGCTTCCGTGTTGGCTTTGATTTCGGCATCAATGAGTTCTTTGTCGTACTTCCAATACGCTCTCAGGTGACGCGCGATTTTAGCGACCTGCTGAGGAATCTGTTCGCGATAGGTCCGCAGGTAGGTCTTTTCAGTGGTAGAAGTAACATGGTCAACAGGAAAGTCCTCTGCCGCTTTGCCTCGATTAAAGTATTCGAATGTTTTCTCGCCCAAGATATCTTTCGGGAAGACAAGCAACGGTTCTTGTTCGTCGCGCTTTTGCTGCCAAACTTTCGCGATCGCATCAATCGTTTCCTTCAGCTCCTCGGTCATCTTTTCTTCGGTCAACGCATTGGGATGGGCGACCACGTTTTCCTCGACACCGTCATCGGCCGTGACCGCTGAAACTCTCCGAACGCTGGACATATCTGAAAAACTCTTCGACAAAGCCCTTACCTGCTTGGCGCGTTCGGCTTCAATCTGCGTGGAGGCAAGGTACCATCCGCCAATCAGCATCAACGCTACCAAAAACGAGACTAACCAAAAGCCGTTTCGTTTGAACCATTGAAATACGGGAGCTAGTTGATCCATGACTTGACTCGATTTAGATTTCGCTTAATTGAAATTTTGAATGTCACTTTATTCGCGTCGCTGACGGTGCCTCGCTGTCGCCTAAAGCAACGCAAGCAACGCAATTCACGCAGCGTCAAACGCCCTGCTTTTACTCGACAGATTCATCCTGATTTTGCAATGCCGCCTCTGCCGCAGCGGCAGCATCTTCGGCCGCCTTGAGCCGCGCTTCTTTTGCAGCGGCGCGTTGCATGGGCGTATGAGGCTCCCAAGCCATCTGCACGACAAACGAAAACTCGTTGGCATCAAAAGTCGTTTCGTTATCCGCCAAGGTTTTGTTGCGGCCTCCCCCGCCCATACCCATCCCCATTTCCATACCCATCATGCCACTCATATCCCCCATGCCACCCATGCCGTTGGCCATCGCAGCGGCGCGCGCTTTGGCAGGGTCAAACTCAATACGTTTGGGCTTGCTGGCGACTTCTCGTCTAACAATCGTGGGGTAGGAAACACCCAAATCGGAGAACTTATAAACGCCATCGGGCAATGTTACCTCTTCATTGAGCAACGCGTCGATCAGCGTTTCACGAACATAATCGGCTTCTGAGATTTTTGATTCGTCGCCGATGAAGTTATGAAAGTGATGAGCTTGAATCTCGATCACCCAACCCGCTTTGCCCGACATCGCGTTGCTTGGACCTGAGGCCACTTCGTCTTCGCTGTAGTAGAGATCATCGTCGTCGGACGCGACGTCCTCTTCTACGTCTGCGTCTCCGCCACCAACCATCGCTCGCAATTCCTCACCAGAAAGCGTTTGGCGAACGTAAATGTCTTTCACATCCTCGTACCACTCGGCCAAGTCAGGGAAATACTTGGTTTCAAGATGGTCAATGTATAATTCGGCTCTGCCCGCAAAAGGCACCTCCTGAGGACTGACCGTCGTGATCCCCTCGGCTCGCAACGCCTCAATATTGGGATCTTTGGGCAGCGCTTGGAAAAGGGCCGAATACAATTCCATCCACAACGTTTTGTTATCAGTCGCCGACGAAAGCCCCTTGGCGATCTGATTCAATTTCTTTAGATATTGTTTTTGCTCTTCGTCGGTACTAACCAGCCCCGAACTTTTGGACTTCGCACTTTTCGCTTTACTGATCGCTTCGGACCAACTGGCTTGGCTGGTGCCTTTATAGTCAGGACTGACCGACCAAAGTGCATTTTGCTTAAAAAACAAACCCAACACACACCCCAACATCAGCAACCCGACCGACGCTAACACCCATGGCTTCTTCGCCTTAATGATGCGTTCCACGATCAATTCATTCGGCAGCAGATTCGTTTTCAGCTGAGAATTGCCAAGCCCCTGTAAGCACAGGCCGTAACACGGCGCAAATGAGAGCAAGTTTTCGTCGAACGATTTCTGCCCCGCGACCGCGCCTCCGGTAAGTTTCTCAAACGACTCGATCTTGCGAACGTCGATCTCCAATTGCTTATTAAGGTATTGCCGCAATCCAGGAAGCTTTGCCGCGTTCCCCAACAACACGATGTCCTTGATCTCCGCCGCTTTGTCCATACTTCGAAAGAAGGTCAAACTGCGTTGCACCTCATTGATCAGATCGTTGAAAACCGGACGCATTGCCTGGAACACCTCTTTGGGATTCTCCGCCAATCGCGCGTTACGCTTAAGATGCTCGGCCTTCGCCTGCGTCAGCTTCATTTGACGCGACAGTTGTTTGGTGAAGTGACTACCACCGATAGGAATGTTCCTCAGCCACAGCTTCAACCCGTTGGTCACGATCATATCGGTCGTGTCGGTACCCATCGACATCACCACGATCGACGGCGGGGGATTTTCAGGGTCAAACGATTCCGCATCGGGAAGTTCGTCGATGAGGTCTTGGCAGACAACGTTGAAGATCGACAACGGCGAAAGCTGCACGTAGTCGACCTCAATATTCGCATCGTCAAATGGAGAAAGTGCCCGGTAGACCGCTTCACGCTTCATTGCGAACAAACCGACTTCGGCGTCCACCGTGCGGCCTTCGACAATCGTGCCGCCCAATTGTTGCCAATCCCAAATCACATCCTCGATCGGAAACGGAATCTGTTGCGTCACTTCGTACTTAACAATTTCAGGCAGCGTCTTGGCATCCACCGGTGGTGGTTTGAAGAATCGAGAAAGCCCCGCTTGGCCAGGAACGCTAACGGCGACCTTGTCACCGACCAGATTGTTACGAGAAAGAAACTGCTCCAGCGCGTCTCGTACCAACTCCTCGGGTTCCGCATCTGCTTGGCTGAGCATCTTGGGGTATTCGATATAGTCGTATTTATCCGCGACCACGCTTTGCCCATCGGCGGCGGAGGTACAGCGTAGTGCTTTGAGAGCACATTGCCCGATGTCGATTCCCCAAACTGCGGTGGATTTTGCCATCTTTTATGCCTGTAAATTCTTTCCAGTAATCCGTTATGATCTTCCGTTGAAACACTTGCCGCTGAGCCGACTCAACCGCATTGTCTAATTTGTGACCATGAAGCGACGTCAAGGGGTTTACGATTATTAACCCTTCACGTTAAGGACCACTTCACGTTAAGGACCACTTCAGAGCGATTTCAACCGATCTCTGTTCTGTTATTGTATTTCGTGCGTTGTTTTGTCTAAGTTGTCCGAAACGTCTGAGTTGTCCGAAACGTCTGAGTTGTCCGAAACGTCTGAGTTGTCTGACTGTCTTAAACGGATCCCTAATTAGCAACCATTAACAACCAGCCGCCACGGAATCCCACATGATTCGACGTCACAACAGTATATTTCGTCATTACACGGGGTATTGTGGTCACGAGACCGCCAGTAGCCTACCCCAACCTATAATTTAGTAAATGTCCCACGCAGATGTCAATTTTTCGCTGATATTTCTCGGGTTTTAACGCTGTTTTAATATTTTTGACCGTGTGAAACGATCATCCCACTCTCAACGGCACTAATTCCAATTTTCAGAGTTCTTCTCAACGCGAAACTAAGTCTTTGACGCCCCGAGCGGTGAACCAGTTCCCTTTTATGATGAAAAAAATCGCGCGTCTCATCCAATTGCTTCCCTCCTCGCGCTTGGAAGACTTCCCCACCCATCTCAAGGGAGAACCTGCCGCCGGCATATTGTCCAACTGGACAGCTGCCTGGCATCCGCTACTGATTTCAGCCGCCCAATCAGCCCCCGTCATATTCGGTGCCGACCAAACCGCCGTCGATGAAGATCACCACCACACCGATTCCAGCACCGATGGTTCCGAAACCGATTCAGACGATCATCCCAACGGTTTTGACTCCAATTTCTGGAAGGATAGCCTCGTCTTAGTTCCCGAGATCAGCTTAGAAGGCATCGCCGAGGGCTTCGCCGCCAAAGCCGTTGGCGAAAACGCGCGGCTGGTCACGGGTTTGGTCGACCGCACCGAAATCATTGAACGAAGCTTCCAACTGGTCGGTCTAACGCCCGCCCCACACGATAATCCGCCTCAATCCTCCGGCGGCGAGCAGGCCTTTTACTCACTGGCGTACGCCTATTTGCAAATCCAATTGCTGACTCGCAAAATTCGCTATTCATCCAACCTTGACCAAGATGCGTTTGACCAAAATTTGGTCACGGCCGCCCAAGCCTTCGCCGCCAACGATATCCCTTCGACTGATGCTGCAATCAGCGCTTGCTACGATCTTCTGCTGGAAGAGAAGAACAACTACTACCCCGTCCAACCCACGTTTATCGATTTAGTGCTAACAACTCCCAAGACACTAGGGGCGCGTTTTGATAATGAACTTGCTTCACAACACATTGTTAATTTTTTGATGACGGGCCAAACGCTGGACGCCCTCCAAGACGCGGCCGTAGCCACGCTAAGCACAAAATTATCCGACAACCGCGCCGCACTCGTCGGTGGCAACGATGTCGAACTGCCCGACGCATTGCTATCGCCAGAGACGACCCTGCGCCAACTTCAACGCGGTCTCTCAAAATCCAGCAAGATGCTGGGTTACGATATTAGTATCTTCATGCGACGTCGTTTTGGACTAATGTCCAGCATCCCCAACATCCTCGATCAACTCAACTTCAATGGAGCCATGCACACATCACTGGACGGTGGAAAGTTCCCCTCCGGTTCGTTCGGCACGATTCGCTGGGCGGGAAACGCCGAAGCGTCAATACTTTCAAAAGCCGAAACGCTGTTGGACGCGGCCGATCCTGCGACGATGTTGGATCTTGGCGTCAAGATCGGACGCCAAATCGACTCTGCCCACGAAGCCACCTGCACCTTCGCCCATTGGCCGGGCCGAACCGATCAATCGTACACCGATTTGCTCGGCGTTGCGGCGCGTTCGACGGTGCTTGGCGAATTCAGCACGCTCACCGATCATTTTGAAACGCTTTACGATCCGGGCTATGCGGACAATTTCTCCAGCGAAGAATACGCTTCGCCGTTTTTAAACGAGGCGATTGTGTCGTCTTCCGATGTCGCGATTTCACGGTTTGTCAACTATTGGCGGCAGTATTACCGGCTGAATCAGATCAAAGGCCTGATCGCGCAATGGTTCGCCGTGCTGATCGTGAACCAAACAGAAAACATCCGCCAGTCGATTCAACCGTGGACCCAAAAATGCGAAGACCTGCAGCAACGCATCGAATCGCTGACCGCTGATTGGAATCCCCACATGGACCTGACGGACGAGATCGACTCAGCGCTGGCTTCGCTCACCGGCGAATTGCTGGCTCAGTTCTCTCAATCTTTATCCGATTCCGATTCAGCAAGCGCTTCCCAATCCAGCGTGGTAAATCCGCTGTTCTTCACCCGCCGCGCGTCGGTCACGACTCCCGCAGCCGACGCGCCCCAAGGTTTGAGCAAAACGACCACTCCTTATCGAGTGCAACAAATTACCGGTGGTCAACTCCACGCCGTCATTCAATGCCAAGGCTCCAGCATCACGCCCATTGATTCCAACGCCGCACAAACGCCACTCAAAAAGCAACCGTCTGTCTTGGAGGGCACGAAACTTCAGAACGAATTTTTCGCCGCCACCATCGATTCAAATACCGGCGCACTGGCTTCGATTCTTTTCCACGGCAAACGTGGCAACCGCGCCAGCCAGCGTTTGGTCTACAAAGACAGACGCAGCAGCAAAACCTCCACCATGATCTGCGATACGCTGGAATCCAACGCCGCAAATATTCTCTCAGGCGAAATCAAAGCGATCGGACGCATCGTCTTGGGTGAAGAAACGGTGGCGAATTTCACCCAAATCTTCAGGCTGTCGCGCGGGCAGCGCGTGTTGGAATTAGAAATAGAAATCCAACCAACCATCGACACTGAAAATTCCAAAACCAGATACTTTGGGCATCGGTTGGCGTGGCGAGACGAAGCGTGCAAGATTTTTGGATCCGATCAATTTGTTAGAAGCGAAATATACGCGCCTAAAATTCAATCGCCTAATTTCATCGAAATCGAAAACCTGGACTACTGCCTAACACTGTTGCCCGGCGGACTCCCCTACCACCAGCGCGTCGATCGGCGGCAATTGGACACGCTGCTGATTATCGGCAACGAAGAAAGCCGTTGCTTCAAGATGGGCATTGGCGTGGACGTCAAGTATCCGCTTAAATCCGCGATCGAATTCGCCTGCCCCGCACTGACGGCACAGACCACCACTTTCGGCAGTCAACCGAGGCAGTGGTTTCATCTGGACAGCAAGAACATTTTGGTGACTCACGCTGAACCCCATTTCTCAAATGCTCAAGCCGCACCGATGCTGGACGTACGAATGCAGGAAACCCAGCGGCGTGGCGGCGACGTGACTTTATTCACGCCATTTGAAATGGCTGAGGTTCATCGTACAAACTTTTATGGCGACATTGTCGAAACGCTTCATGACACAAAAGCCGCTCCAGTCAGCCAGATTAAACTCACCTACGCCGCCGCTGACTACTTCCAGATCCGTATCGTCGCCGCCAACAAATCGACGGTATAGCTGACAGCAGAACTGCACAGTTCTTTTTGATGTAAGCGTCACGGAGTAAGCCGCACGGTTTTTGCACCCAACGCGCCACCGGCACCTCACCGCCGATTAGACCTTACAGTTCTCATGGTATGGCTGCAGCAACGCTTGCTTTCATCACAAGATTCGTCCATTATAGAGCCAGACGGTATGATGTCGTCACATTAGCTCATCCTCTACGCAAAGCTGAATAATGCCTACCTGGTGTGACGCGACCATAACGAAGAAGAAAATTTGGACCGATGGCCTATTTACGATCACCATCAAAACGGACGGTGTGAAGCCATTTAAGCCCGGTCAATTTTTGCAACTGGGCGTGTATCCCGAGGGCCAACAAGGCGTCAAAGACGCGATCATCAATCGGCCCTATTCGGTCGCTTCGCCACACGGTGAGGAACTGGAATTTTTCATCGTGCTGGTTCCCGACGGCGAACTCACGCCAAAACTTTGGGCGTTGGAAGTAGGTGATGCGCTGGTGGTCAATGATCGAGGCGCCGGTCGGTTCTCGTTGGACCATACGCCCGACGCTGAACACCTCTGGCTTTTCGCCACAGGAACTGGACTGGCCCCTTACGTTGCGATGCTCAGGACAGAATCCCCTTGGCAGCGCTATAAAAAAATCGTCGTCGTCCACGGCGTGCGGCGTGAATCGGACCTCGCCTACACCGAAGAACTTACCGACTACCGCACATCACATCCGAACCAGTTCGAATTGATACAAAGCCTCACGCGCGAGCAATCCGACCGCGCGATGCGCGGTCGAATTCCAGCCTTGTTGGCCAGTGGGCAATTGGAAAAGGCCGCCGATTGCAAGCTTTCAAAAAATTCTTCCTCAGTGATGCTGTGCGGCAACCCCGCGATGCTTGACTCAATGGAAGAACTGCTCAACAGCCGTGACATGGTAAAACATCGCAGCAAAACGCCAGGACAAATTGTACTGGAACGTTATTGGTAAAGGATCAGATGCAATGACGTTGAATTGCCTGACCGCAAACGTGATTACAGTGTCCGTAAAGCCGCGACTGTTTTGCGTACTGAAGTTGCCCTCCTCTGCCAACGCTAACTGAGTTTCCCCTTTCCGTCTCTTCAAGCCAGGAAGACGTAGGCTTAAAAATTACGATATGCAGATTTCGAAGTCCAAGATTCAATTTTAAGATCCAAATCCGCATTCCAAAATTAGAAATTAGAAATTAGAAATTAGAAATTAGAAATTAGAAATTAGAAATTAGAAATTAGAAATTAGAAATTAGAAATTAGAAATTAGAAATTAGAAATT
>Ga0114956_1002497_pt1 | contig 14431 bp, 9 predicted proteins | sample MaitaG_FD_87304 | JGI IMG/M metagenome (GOLD analysis project Ga0114956, IMG submission 87304) | Marine algal microbial communities from Maine, USA - Maine_Asex2 metaG | ecosystem: Host-associated > Algae > Red algae > Unclassified | place: Maine, USA | collected 2015-01-05 | reverse complement strand
TGTACTGATGATGGTCAGGTTTAGCGATGCCCGTAATCTGCAAGCCATGAGATCGTAATGCATCAAAAAAACGATCCGGATGACCAATGCCTGCCATAGCGATAATCGGTTTATCTACAAAGTCGCCAAGGGGCAAGCGCCGACCATCAGACAACGCAATTACCTCGGTCAACTGCAGATGAAAGCGATTGACCTCAATGTCATTGGCACCGCGTGATTCAATGATTGTTTGTAATGAATCATGCAGTCTATCTGTACCCTGGACGGCAATGACATCAGCATCGCCAAGCCGTGAAGCAGACTCTCTCAACGGCCCCGCTGGCAGCAAGCAGCCGTTACCCAGACCGCGTCTGCCATCAAGAACCACAACTTCGGCCACACGTGGCATCGCCAGATGCTGCAGACCATCATCAGCAAAAACAATATCAGCATTTGAGTGGGCGGCAATGTGCTCTACCGCCGATGAACGCTTGACACAAACGCAGACAGGCACGCCTGATTGCTGGAACAACATCAAGGGCTCGTCACCTGCATTGGCAGGTGTATCTGAGGCAGCAACCATATGTGGTGTGAGATGACGTTCGCCACCGTAGCCACGACTGACAATGGCGGGACGCCAGCCAGCGGCTTGAAAAAAACGCACCAGAAACAGACACAGCGGCGATTTGCCAGTACCGCCGACAGTGATGTTGCCCACGACAACTACTGGCAAGGACACTTCATGTGTCTTTGCCCAGCCTCGATGATAAGCAAAGCGTCGGCAGACAATAACAAGGCGATACAATATTGAAACGGGCCATAACGCCCATGACAGCCAACCATGTTCGCCCCAGACCTGTTCGAGTCTACTCACTAGCGAAACTGCAGTTGATGAAGATTGTAGTAGTGTTTCTTGCCAGCCAGCAACTGTTGGTGAGTACCGATTTCCACAATCTCGCCTTTGTCCATGACCACAATTCTGTCTGCCTGCTCGATAGTTGACAGGCGGTGTGCAATTACCAGAGTGGTACGTCCTTGCATCAGCGCATCCAGACCTTGCTGCACTTTGCGCTCGGATTCGGTATCCAGAGCTGAGGTGGCCTCATCCAGTATCAGGATAGGGGCGTTTTTTAACAAGGCACGAGCAATGGCTACTCGCTGCTTTTGACCACCTGAAAGCATGACACCGTTTTCACCAACCAAAGTGTCGTAGCCCGCAGGTAGCTCGATGATAAAGTCGTGTGCATGTGCCGCCTTACACGCTGCAAACAGTGTGGCCTCATCAACCGAATCGCTACTTCCGTAGGCAATATTGCTGGCAATAGTATTATTAAAAAGCATGACATCCTGACTAACCGTGGCAATACGACTGCGCAGGGAACGCAATGTATAGTCCTGCACTGGCTCGCCATTAACAATCACCTGACCTGCATCAAGTTCATACAATCTTGGCAGTAAATTGACCAGGGAGGTCTTGCCGCTACCTGATTCACCCACAAAGGCAATAGTCTCTCCCCTGCTGATTGTCAGGCTGATATCTTTCAGCACCGCTGGCTTATCAGTCGAATATTTCAATGCCACGTTGCGGTATTCCACGCGGCGTATGTCTTTTTCCAGCTCTTTTGTGCCGATGTCCTTTTCGGACTCCAGATCGAGTATGGCGAACAGGCTTTCTCCGGCAGCAATCCCGGACTGAATCTGGCTATTCAGCGTTGTCATGCGCTTCAACGGCGCAAAAAGCAGCAGCATTGCCGTAATAAAGGACATGAAACTGCCCACCGAAATACGATCAGCCACCTCACCACTGGAGGCAATGTAAACAATGACAGCCAAAGCAAGCGCAACAAGCAATTGCACGATAGGTTCGTTCATTGCCTTGACCATCGTCTCTTTCATGTTGAATGCACGATTGCTTTCATTCGCCTGCTCAAACTGCGCCAGCTCCTCTTCGTGACCACCAAATATCTTGATCACGCGGGCACCCTCTACAGACTCCTGAATCACATGACTAACATCCCCCATGGAGCCCTGGATGCTACGACTGATAGCGCGAAACTGTTTACTGACTCGACCGACAATGATGCCGATAATCGGTCCTATGATCAAAAAGGTCAGGGATAATTGCCAGCTTTGATAAAACATCAAGCCCAACAGGCCGATAGCTGTGAGCGAATCGCGTACCATGACCGTCAGGGAACTACTAGCGGCGTTGGCAACCATTTGACTGTTAAAGGTGATGCGAGAGATGAGCTCTCCTGACGAGGCTTTGTCATAGAATGCTGTGGGCAGCGTCAGATACTTTCCGAAGATGTCAGCTCGCAACTGCTTGATGACCCGCCAGCCTATCCACGCTATGTAATAGGTGGATGCAAAACCTGCCAAGCCGCGAAGTAGAAAAATGCCGATTATCATCAACGGCACCATGATAATGGCTGATTGATCCTGCTCGACGAAACTGCCATCAAGCATAGGCTTCATAAGCGCAGCAAAGGCTGTATCGGTGATGGCGTAGCCCACCATGCCAATCACAGCAATGATAAATTCCCGACGATAGGGAACGACGTAACCAAGTAATCGCTTGTAAGTATCAGCACCTTTTACCGCATTGTCAGGCCCGCGCTCTTGCTGTACCGCTTTCATGAGATGTGAGGTTAGTCAGCGCTGCGTGAGGTTGCTATCGTTATCCTTAGCATACCAAGCTGACCTGCGGCATCCATGGCAGTGACAACTGCCTGATGCGGAACCTGGGCATCTGCCCGAATAGTTAGCGGTATGTCTCGCAGACCGTTCGACACTTTATACAGAGCATTCTGCAGACTGGCGACATCGCTTTTTATCACCTCCTGATCATCAATGAAGTAACGACCCGCTGCATTGATAACTATCTCGATACGCTCGGTCGGTGTTGCTTTCTGAGCGTCTGTTGCTTTTGGAAGCTGCAGGGATATTTCAGATTCTTTCTGGAATGTGGTTGATACCATAAAGAATATGAGCAGCAGGAAAACTACATCGATTAGCGGCGTCAGATTGAGTTCAAGCTCCTCGGATGGTGGACGATGAAACTTCATTTACTGGCAACGCGTGACTGCATCTGTCGTTTCTGCAAGACATCAATCAGCTTGAGTGATTCTTTTTCCATATCCACCACCAGTCCATCAACCTTGGCGCGAAAATAGCGGTGAAACATCAGTGCCGGGATAGCAACCATCAAACCGCCGGCTGTGGTGATAAGCGCCTGAGAGATGCCGCCTGCCAACTGTGCCGGATTACCGACGCCAACTGTCGTAATGTTTGTAAAGACACTAATCATCCCCACAACAGTGCCTAGCAGACCCAGCAAGGGGGTAACGGCAGCGATCGTACCCAATGCATTCAGATAACGCGTGAGCTCATGTGCCACGTGCCCGCCAACCTCCTCTATGGATGCTTTCATGATTTCGCGATCGTCAGTCCGATTAGTCAGGCCTGCGGCAAGTACTCGTCCAAGCGGCGAGCCTTGCTGGATTTCGCGAATTTTCTCTTCGTTGAGTTGACGTGCACTTGCCATGCGCCAGACATCTGCCACCAGATTGTCAGGCAGTACTTTTTCTGCACGCAGCGTAAAGAATCGTTCGCCCACAATGGCGAGCGCCACGATAGAGCTTATGATTATCGGGAACATCAACCAACCACCCGCTGTAACTATTTCCCACACAATATCTGTCCATCTTGCGAAAGCTTGCGCAGCCGCAGCAAAAGTGACTTTCCGGCAAAGTGATGCCAGCAGTCAGGGTTAACGATGCCGTGCCAGAAGCGACGGTGTGAAATCCACCAGGTTAACGGTGCACGCAACAGACCATCCGGCCCGAACGCGAAAGAGACCGCGCCGCTTTCGCTTGTGACGAACGACTCTGATCCCGCTAGTTTATATCTCAATTGTACATCGCTGTGAGGAAATCCATAGCGGTTAGCGCGCCCGGAGGGAAAAACAACGTACCGGGGACGTAACTTATCCACAAACGCCTGCGTGGATGAGCTCTTACTGCCATGGTGGGGAGCCGTCAGCAAAGTGACTGGAAATGGCAAATCCCCACCGATTCGCGACAACATATCGTGTTCGGCCGCGGCCTCTATATCACCTGTGAGTAGCACACGACTGGTACCCATTTGAACCAGTAATACACATGAAAGGTTGTTATCACTTCCTCGATCAGCTGCACCTGGATGTAAAAATCCGAACTGCACGGCCCCCTCTTTCCATTGTGTGCCTGCCACGCAGCGTGATGTCAGTTGCCCCTCTGGTAAATCCAGCGCCTGACTTGAATATATCTGAACGTCAGGGAATCGTTGAATCACATCACCTACGCCAAAGGCATGATCCTCATCACCATGCGAGACCACCAGCATATCCACACGCCGACGACCCGATTCTTGCAAAAACGGCACCACAACCGCATCGAACATGCTCAACGTCGACGATACCCTGCCCCCGGTATCGAAAAGCAGTGTTTTCTCCCCATGAAAAACCAGTGCTGCCAAGCCTTGCCCCACGTCCAGCACATGCACTTCAAATCCATCGGTCGCAGGCGTGTTCGTATTATGAATCAACGCAGGTAAAAACAAGGGTACAGCCAGGAAACGCAAACTTAGGCCTGTCGGTGCAAATATCACCAACAAGCCCAGAAGCACCAGAAAAAAAGCCATGGGGCTAGGCATAGTGATAACGACAGAACTTAATTCAGTTAAATCCAGAGCGCCCAGAAAACCTAGCAAAAGCTGCAAAGACCCTGTTGCCAGTGATAACACAGGCGATGCTAGCGGCTCGAAGATCACGCCCAGCAACAATCCCGCCAAACTTAACGGTACGCACACCATAGCCACCCACGGCACGGCTATCAGATTGGCTAAAGGCGCAACTAAAGATCCAGCTTGAAAAAACCACGCACTCACAGGTAATAACGCGATCCCCAACAGGATATGAGTGGTACCGAGAGCGCGAATTTGTCGGACGATAGCCACCAGCCCGACAGAGGAATTTTCAGACTGATTGCGCAGATGACCACGATGCAGGTAAAACAGGATCCCGACAGTACCAAATGACAACCAGAATCCGGCTGACAAAACGTTGAGCGAGTTAATGGACATCACCGCTATGAGCGCCATACAAAGGGCAGCCAGTGGTGGCAGAAACCTGAACCGCAGAGCGGCAATCATCCAGACGCCCAGCATGAGCACAGCGCGTTGTGTAGGTAATTCAAATCCGGCCAAAGCGGCATAAGCGGCAGCCGAAAACAAGCTGCACGTTAGGATCCATGGCCTGGCATCGAACACCAACGTCATATCGGACATACGCTGTAAAAGTGCGATTACCATGCGCGAAAGCCATTGACCAGTGAATAGTACCCAAGCCGCAATCAACCCGACATGCAGTCCCGAGATGGCGAGTAAGTGTGCAGTGCCGGTACTTCTCAATACATCCCATTGTTCATCTGAGATTTCGGTTTTGACACCGACGGTGAGCCCTTGCAGCAACCCCAGATAGTCATTATTACCTGTAAGGGTTTGAAGGCGCTCGGCAGCCTGCTGCCGAACACGCGACAACGAAAAACCGGAATTTTCGGCAATTCTTTTTATACCAGCCTGATCTCGTACATACCCTTTGGCGTGAATATTCTTTACCAGAGTAAAGGCCACCGCATCGAAAGTGCCTGTATTTCGCAGAGACACAGGCGGTTTGAGCCTGACCGTCAACTGCCAGATATCGCCGGCGCGAAGCGTCGGTGGGTTTTGATACCAGGATAGTTTAATGCGCTCTACTGCCAATTCCTGGTCGCAGGACTGACAGTTGAGCACCTCTGCGATGAATGAGGTGCCGCGTTCGTGCCGCTGAGGCACGCTGTCGATGCGTACGGTGAGTGTTAAATCGACAGACACCTGACTCCGGTGCAACTGGTGGCCTGCCAAATGAAAAAGTGTCAGAGCCAGGCTGATAAAAGACAGGCATACACCGGCGATCGACGACCTGCTTTGCGGATATTTTAGATAAACCAGCAGTGTCGCAATGATGAATATCGCACTAAGACTCAGCGACGGCAGACTGCGCAGGTTGACCAGAAGCAGCGTAGTCAACATCCAGGAAAGCGCAAACATTCTCATAATTGCCAACCAGCGTATTCAATACCCTTTGGGCTACGTACAAGATTTAATAACTTTGCAAGATCGTCGCTAAATGAACACAAGCCGGGGAATTTTGCTACTTTGCCTGCATCGATATTCTGACAATGGCTGGTAAATGGCTCAGAGCTCGGCTGCCTGACGCAACCACCGTGCATCGCAGGTTGCACGAACAGTTGGGCGGATGCGAACACCAGAAATCCGGCGTGAAGCGCTGGATTCGCAATACGTTTGCGCAGCCGATGGTATGGCACCTGAATCGCCGATCGGTAGCCGGGGGCGTGGCTGTAGGGTTGTTTGTGAGCTGGATTCCTGTGCCGATGCAGATGTTGCTGGCAGCCGTGCTCTCGGCGGTATTGCGCGTCCATGTACCTGTCTCCGTGGTCATGGTGTGGTTCACCAATCCTTTGACCTTTGCCCCTCTACTGTATGCTGCATGGCGCAGCGGGTCAATGATTCTTGGCAAGCCCGTGTTGGCAGAACCGTTAACTTTCAGCACCCAATCCATACTGGTCAGTGCCGGGCACGCCTGGCCGATGCTGCTTACCGGCATGCTGTTTTGCGCCACCGTTTCTTCAGTATTAGGCTTTGGCGCAACGCTATTGCTATGGAGGATTCATGCGATCAGACGCTGGAAGACTCGCAACTTGCGTCGTGCCGCAGCGCGAGAAGCCGCTAACGAGACTCCTGACTCATTGGCTAAAGGACTGTGGACGAAATAAAATCACATTTTTGATCACATATGCGCTTTTATTATGTTCCCAGCCCTGAAAGGCCAGGCATCCCGTCGGTGGGCGGTTGATCAAGCAACTCACCTCTAGTCAACTGAAGCACACGATCCATACGTCCTGCTAAACGGCTATCGTGAGTCACCACTAGAAAACTGGTACCCAATTCCTGATTCAGCTCCAGCATCAACTCGTAGACTCGACCTGCCGTCTCTTCATCCAGATTACCGGTTGGCTCGTCTGCCAACACCACGGCCGGACGTGTAACCAGTGCACGCGCAACTGCTGCTCGTTGGCGCTCGCCACCCGATAATTCGGCAGGCTTGTGACGGAAACGCTCTGCCAGCCCAACTCTAGCCAACAGTTCCTCAGCCCTGGATGCCGCCTTGGCCTTCGACATGCCACGAATCAAAAGCGGCATGCTGACGTTTTCCACCGCAGTAAATTCTGGCAACAGATGATGAAACTGGTATACAAAACCGACCGCCAGATTGCGCAGACGTCCGCGTTTGGCCTGACTGAGGTTGGCCATATCCTCGCCTGTGACATGTATCGATCCGGAGGTTGGTGTGTCCAGCCCACCCAGCAAGTGCAACAACGTACTTTTACCGCTACCCGATTGGCCGATGATGGCCACACGTTCACCTTTATCAATACGTAGCGATACATCTCTCAAGACATCGACGCTCAGATCGCCTTGCTCGTAGCGACGCCCCAGATGTTTCGCCTCCAGCACGACAGTGTCAGTTCTTATCTTATCGTTCACGAATAGCTACTCATACGCCAAGGCGGCTGCAGGGTCGGTGCGTGATGCACGCCATGCCGGATACAGGGTGGCCAGCAACGATAAACCAAATGACATCAAGCCCACTTTAGTCACATCGCTGCGGCGAAGATCGGAAGGCATCTTGTCAATGTAGTACACCTCAGGATTAAGCACAGGTCCTGTAAATTGCTCGATGAACGGAACGACCACATCAATATTGCTGGCCAGCGCGATACCGCCGACAAGCCCGGCAACTGTACCCACTACCCCTATCAACGTACCTTGCACGACAAAAATGGAGAGAATGCTGGCAGGCGATGCACCTTGTGTGCGCAAGATCGCAATGTCTGACTGCTTGTCCTGCACAAGCATCACCAGAGTAGAAATAATGTTGAATGCCGCCACCGCAACAATCATGGAAAGAATGATAAACATCATGGTTTTTTCCATCTTCACCGCCATGAAATAATTGGCGTTCTGCTGCGTCCAGTCACTCACAAAATTGTCATAGCCCAACTCCTGGCGCAGATCACGAGCCACGATGGGTGCGCGCGATGTGTCAGTCAGTTTCAGGCGCACGCCGGAATAACCATCACCCAGCTTGAACAGTTTGGCGCTATCAGCAGCATGCATAACCGCAAGGTTTCGATCAAACTGGAACATACCAAAACGGAAGATGCCGGTTACGGTAAATCGCTTGACCCGCGGCACGAACCCCATAGGAGTCACGCTCGCCTCAGGCGTAATAACCATGACACGATCACCGGCTATGGCTCCCAGATAGCTGGCAAGATCAGCCCCTAGTAAAATTCCATATTCGCCAGGCTGCAACGCCGTCTCCAGTGAATCAACCTGCTCCAGCGTATCAGCCAGCTCGGAGACCTGGCTCTCCTGGTCAGGTAATACACCACGAATCAACGAGCCTGTTGAACGCCCCGCATGAACGAGCATTACCTGGCCTTCAACGTAAGGCGCGGCTCCAGAGACTTCCGGGTGAGCAAGCGATGTCTGGGCAATGGCCTGCCAGTTTTCAATGGATTGGCCCAGTCCTGTCACTGTGGCATGTGATGAGGCACCGACAATGCGTTCACGCATCTCCTTTTCGAATCCGTTCATCACTGACGTCACGGTAATAAGCGCAGTAACCCCCAGCGCGATTCCCAGAATGGAGACCAGCGAGATAAACGAAATAAAATGATTGCGCCGTTTGGCCCGCGTGTACCGCAGCCCTACGAACAGTTCGTATGGTTGAAACATGTCACTGTAGAGCTATTCGAATTAGATAAGGTTCAGATTGCCCAAACAAGCAGCTCCCCTTCGTGTCTTTCTAGTGTAGTGAATCCTTGTCAAGATATGGGACAATTGCATGGCTAGTGCCTCAATACTTTATGCATTACCCGTTTCTTGAGCGTACCTTTGCCAGAATTCTCTACATCTGAGGTGAACATCGTAGTGCCGGATACTCCTACCTTATTATTTTCTGATAAATTTTCCACGGCTTCGCGCTGGGGCCGTTTATACGGTTCTGCCGAGTCGCTGGCCATCGCCGAGTATGCCGCGGGGCATCAGGGTTTGTGCATTGTGGTGGCCCCCAGCACCTCCGATTTATTGCAGTTGGAAATCGAGTTGCAATTTTTTGCTGGCGAACAAACACCTGTGCATGTGCTGGGTGACTGGGAGACGCTCACCTACGACCGAGTGTCGCCACATCAGGAAATTATTTCGCAAAGAATCCGCACCCTGTATTCGCTGGGTGATGCCAGGCGCGGCATTCTTCTGCTGACTGCCGCAGCTTTGATGCAGCGCATGCCACCCAGAAGCTTTCTGGATCAGCACGCTCTGATCATCAACAAAGGCGATACCCTGGCTTTGGCAGAATTTCGCGTAAGACTGGTCGACGCCGGCTATCGGCTAGTAACACAGGTGGAGGAACACGGCGAGTTTGCCGTGCGTGGCTCCATTCTCGATCTCTTTCCGATGAGTAGCCACCAGCCATTCCGGGTAGAGTTTTTCGATGATGAGATCGAAACCATCCGCACATTTGATGTCGATACGCAGCGCGGACTTTCCAAAGCGGATCTTATCGAACTGTTGCCAGCGCATGAATTTCCACTGAACGAAGAAGGCATAGCGACATTCAGACGTCAGTACCGAAACAGCTTTGCTGCCGAAAGTAAAAACACACCGATTTATCAGGCTGTCAGTGAAGGCCGTGCCCCCTCTGGCATCGAGTATTACATGCCTTTGTTTTTTGAGGAAACTTCCTCGTTGTTTGCCTATCTTCCGGAGCAGACAAACTTCGTCATGGTGGATGGTGCCATGCAAGCCATGGAGCAGTTCGAAGCCAACACTGCCGATCGGTATGAGCAACGTCGGCATGATGTAGAGCGTCCTATCCTTTCGCCAGAAGAGATCTATCTCAGCCGTCAACAAATCGAAGAGCAACTAGAAAATAATTCAGTAGTACTGACTCAACGTTTTGAAATTGAAGCAGTAGACAAACAGTCAATAAACGCACTGACTGATGCGCCGGGACTATTTCCCATAGAGCCGCGCGGCGAGCGACCTATGGGCGCTTTGCAGGATTATCTGGGCAAGTTTTCTGGAAAAGTTCTATTTGTTGCCGAATCCACTGGTCGACGAGAGGCGCTACTGGATCAGCTGGTAGGTAATCGCTTGCAACCTGAAACCGTTGATAGCTGGGCCGCTTTCTTATCCAGTGAGCGACCACTTTGCCTGACCACTGCGGCCATTGACCGAGGTTTGCATCTGCCGGATGCAGGCATTGCCATGATTACCGAAAACCAGTTGGGTTCCGGGCGAATAAAGCGTCGTGAACGCCGCCGCCCAACGCGTGATTCGGAAAGCATTATCTCTAACCTGACCGATCTTAGTATCGGTGCACCGGTGGTTCACATCGACCATGGCGTCGGTCGTTATCAAGGTATGACCACACTCACTGTCGGTTCTGTAAGCAATGAATACTTGACTATTCATTATGCAGGCGATGACAAACTTTATGTACCCGTGGCCTCCCTGCATCTGATCAGCCGCTACGCTGGCGCCAGCGAAGAGTCTGCCCCCCTGCACAAACTAGGCACTGACACGTGGCAGAAGGTACGCCGCAAGGCTGCCGAGAAAGCCTATGATGTGGCCGCTGAGCTACTGGAAATACATGCCAGACGTGCGGCCCGCAAGGGCTTTGCTTTCCCTGAAAACTCCGATAACTATGCGCTTTTCAGCGAGGATTTTCCCTTCGAGGAAACACCTGACCAACTGCAAGCCATAGAGGCGGTAGTAGAAGACTTGCGCTCACCGCAACCAACCGACCGTGTGGTTTGTGGAGATGTCGGATTTGGCAAGACAGAGGTGGCCATGCGTGCGGCTTTCGTTGCTGTGGATGCGGGCAAGCAAGTTGCGGTACTGGTGCCTACTACCCTGCTAGCCAAGCAACATCACCAGAACTTTCAGGATCGCTTTGCCGACTGGCCCGTACAGATAGAGGCCTTATCTCGATTCGAGACGGCAAAAGAACAGAAAGGCATCATGAAGAAGCTTGCCGAAGGTTCTGTAGACATTATCATCGGCACGCACAAACTCTTGAGTAAGGATATTCAGTACAAGAATTTGGGCCTTGTAATAATCGATGAGGAACACCGCTTCGGTGTGCGCCATAAGGAACACATGAAGGCATTAAGGGCTGAAGTGGACATTGTCACGTTAACGGCGACGCCTATACCAAGAACGTTAAACATGGGCCTGGCGGGCATGCGGGATCTGTCCATCATTGCAACACCACCGCAACACCGCCATGCCATCAAGACCTTTGTGGGCGAGTGGTCTGATGTACAGATACGTGAGGCCTGCGAACGTGAGCTTGTACGCGGTGGCCAGATTTATTTTCTACATAACGAAGTCCAGACCATAGAACGCATCACCAAAGATCTTCAACGCATCGTTCCGGGTGCGAAGGTGAATTTCGCCCATGGTCAAATGCGCGAGGCTGACCTGGAACAAGTGATGAGTGATTTCTACCATCAACGTTTCAACATTCTGGTTGCCACAACTATCATCGAAAGCGGTATCGATATTCCCAGCGCCAACACCATATTGATAAATCGTGCAGACAAACTTGGTCTTGCACAACTGCACCAGTTACGTGGCCGTGTCGGACGCTCCCATCATCGTGCTTATGCCTATCTGATTACTCCGCCCAAAGGCTCGATGACAAAGGATGCAGAGAAACGATTGCAGGCTATCGAATCGCTTGAAGATTTGGGTGTCGGCTTTACACTTGCCACACATGATCTTGAAATACGCGGCGCTGGAGAACTACTAGGCGAAGGACAGAGCGGGCAGATTCAGGAAATAGGCTTTACTTTATATAGCGAGCTGCTGGCTCGCGCAGTCAAAGCGCTAAAGGAAGGCAAACTACCCGACTACGATAAGCCACTTGCGCAGGGTACCGAGGTTGATCTTGGCGTACCTGCCCTGCTTCCGGAAGACTATGTGCCCGATGTGCATCAGCGTCTGATACTCTACAAAAGAATATCGCACGCACCAGACAGTGGAGCATTGCGCGACTTGAAAATAGAGCTTATTGACCGGTTTGGCCTGCTTCCGGTGCAGACCGAACGACTTTTTGATGTCATGCGATTGCGCCAACGGTGCGAAACTTTGGGCATCGAACGTCTGGAGCTGAATCCGGGCGGGGCCCGCATTGTCTTTGCCAATGAGCCAAACATCGATCCTATGGCGCTAATACAGATCATCCAGCAGCATAACGATATTTACAAATTCGACGGCAAGCAGATATTGCGGGTTATCAAAGCATTTGCAGAATCTGAAGAGGCACAAGCGTTTGTCGACGACCTGCTTGATACGCTGGCGCTGCCCAAAGCCGCTTGAGACATTATGTCTAAATCCTTGACCGGATGTTTAACCAGGCATGGCTATCCATGCGGTACCTCAGCGTTTAACACCGTGTGTTCAAAATGTGCATACGCCCAATCCAGCCAGGCAGTAAGTGCATTTATATCAGTTGCTTCAACGGTTGCTCCACCCCATATACGAAACCCGGGAGGTGCACTGTGATAGTTTGCGATATCGAATGCAACACCTTCGTCTTCTAACCAGGCAACCATCTTGTTCACTGCAGCTTGTTGTTCATCCAGATTCAACGCCTGAAAGGCATCGGCGGTAATCTTCAAGCACATTGAAGTGTTTGATCGCGAATTGACATCGTCAGCAAGCCAGTCTGCCCAACGACTATCGTTAACCCACCTGTCCATTACATTAAAGTTTGCAGCAGAGCGTGCGTGCAGGCCTGACAGACCGCCGATACTATCGGACCAGTCCAGTGCCGAATGCAAATCGGCAACAGCGAGCATGCTGGGAGTGTTGATGGTGGCGCCAGTGAAGATGCCATCCATCAAGGCCTGTTTCTTCGTCATGGTGAATATCTTCGGCAGCGCGCGCGGAGCAGTTGTGCTCTCCAGTCGCTCTACTGCGCGAGGACTTAGTCCCAGCATACCGTGCGCAGCTTCTCCGCCAAGTGCTTTTTGCCAGGACCACGTCAATACATCAACCTTGTGGTAATCGATTGGCATTGCATAGGCAGCGGATGTGGCATCACATAAAACCAGACCTTCCCGATCGTCCGAAATCCAATCCGTGTTTGGCACTCTAACGCCACTGGTGGTGCCATTGAACACAAAAACAACGTCATTTTGACCGGATGCTGCTGAAAGCGTTGGTAGTCTGCCGTAGTCCGCTTCATGAACGTGAAGGCCTGGCAGTTCAAGTGCTGCCAGATCCTTTGCCCAGTCGGAAGAGAAGCTCTCCCATACAAAGGCATCGACTGCTCTTGATCCAAGCAATGACCACATGGCCATTTCAAATGCACCAGTATCAGAGGCGGGCACAATGCCTAGTTTCCAATCTGCAGGCAAGCCTAAAAGCGTTGCCGAGCGATCTATAGCTGATTTGAGATAGGCTTTCGGATCGGCCGCTCGATGGCTGCGGCCAAGATACTGAGTGTCTAGTGCCGAGATTGACCAGCCTGGATGTTTCCGACAAGGGCCGGAAGAGAAGCGAGCTTCGGCCGGGCGCACTCTCGGGCGCAAAGCAGCGCCTGCAACGGAATCTTTCACGAAAATAACCTTTATTTATAGGTGGGTTGCTCCACCATTCCAGAGTAGGTTAATAAGGAATTGCGGCTTGTGCAACAACCCAATTGACTAGAAGGCTTTAGGGCGTGATTGATAGATCTCCAAAATTTCTTCGATGAGCGTCAATCCTTCGAAATTGATGACTCTCAGGATGACTCGTTACTCACAAGCAGAATACACGCCGCAATAGCTAATCCAGCAATACTCATCCATAGCTCTAAGTTGCAAGAACTCATCAGGAGAATTCATGCAGACATTCCCTTGATGAAATCAAACCTCGTCGTATCCAGCTTTTGACTGCTCCAATCGGCGTATCGCACATTGCCGCAAGCTCCTCATGAGAGTATCCGTCGCAAGCCCTAATCAAGAGTTTACTGAACGTGTCTCACTACAGATCACAGAACCTGCGCACCACGTTGCACTTAGGCGTCTTGTTTCTTTTGGCGTTAGTGCTTGCCGGTTGCACAACCAGACAGGTCTCAACCGTTTCGGAGGGTTCTACAGCACAGCGACTAGTGACACTAAGTCTCGATAAATTCATTGAAGATCTGGCAAAGCAGCCAGAAATCGTGGTACTTGAAGCAAAAACGGCGCACCTTGATGTCTACTTTCTTACCTTGATGTCTACTTTCTTA
>Ga0114956_1002492_pt1 | contig 14438 bp, 11 predicted proteins | sample MaitaG_FD_87304 | JGI IMG/M metagenome (GOLD analysis project Ga0114956, IMG submission 87304) | Marine algal microbial communities from Maine, USA - Maine_Asex2 metaG | ecosystem: Host-associated > Algae > Red algae > Unclassified | place: Maine, USA | collected 2015-01-05 | reverse complement strand
GTCTCGCTTATTTATTGAATCTAGTCTCATCTATTTCTTGAATTCTCGGCTGATAGTCAACTAACCGCTGAATCCAGTCTCATTTATTTCTTGAATCCACAACTAGGTCCGCAATGGGAACTTCAGAGACGAAACCGTAGTAGTCGTGAGGGTCCGCTTACTGGAATGCAGATTTGTCAAAGCTGCCGTTCAACTATACTTAGTTTTAGGCTGCTTGGAGCTGCGATTTTAACTGGTCGTAGATAGCATTCGATGAATTGGAAGCCACTCTACACGTGTAGAGTATTGCTCTAAAGATATCAATTATTTGTTCTTGTGAGCGCGAACTGAGTGCGAAAGTGAATACGTGTTCGTTCTTCAGCCGAGAAAAATGGAAGCAACTCTACACGTGTAGAGTATTGCACTAAAGATATCAATTGTTTGTCCTTGCTAGCGCAAACTGAGCGCGACAGTGAATACGTGTTCGTTCTTCATACGATAATATTGAATTCCACTCTACACGTGAAGAGTATTGAGTTTTTCTAGGCTCTACTTCTGCTTTGGGAGCAAAGTACCGTTTTCTGTAATTATGATTTACCCCGCCATAGCGTCCGCGTTAGAGAAACGCTAGCTGCTGGTAGATTTAAATAAAATCATCTGGTTGTTATGGCGCTACGATAAAGTTGCTTGGTAATTAGGCCGACACTTTCCGTTGGTAAAGACATTTTTACAGCTAAGGCAACAAACTGCGCCGCATCCTGTCCAGTACATCCAACCCTTGCATCGACAAATAATGCAGCAAATCGATAAACACCCAATTCTCCGCTAACTTGTCACCTTCACGTCGATACACATCAACCACACGCATATCGGCCCGTGTTTGGTTGCCGGTCATGCCAAGAAATCCTCCGCTGGCGGTATTGGTTAAATTCGCCCAACCAAAAAAACACGCATAGTTGCCTTCTGCAAAGCGCGAAATGTGGCCGTTAAACACTTTGTCTTTCAAGTTCTCTCTAAACGGGTATTGATGCTGTTTTTGATAACGGGGAATCGTGTAGCTCGAACCTATGCCGGCAGGTCCGTACCAGATCATGTCTTCAGTCCAGCAACGTGCCAGAACTTCCGGTGGGCAATTGTCATCACCAGATATATTCAGTTCGTGCAAGTCCATCACCATTTTATTTAAGACTTCAATGGTTTTAGCGCCTTCAGCGGGATCCTGATCAGACATTAACAAACCGTCGTGTGTGCGAGGTCCGGGGTGCATGAAAAACGCACCGGTATGCGGTGGCAACGGATAGTGCCCGGCTTGCTGCATGATACTAACAACATCGCAGAAGAACGCGCTTTCGATTATTTTTCCGTTTTGAACGCAGTTAAATTCTGCGTAACGAATGAATACCATCTTACCGGTAGGCGGAATCCCCAGCCAGGGTTTATCGAACAGTCCAAAAAAATGACCCATCGTACAAACCCAGACTTTGTCGTCCGGATTTGCGTCGACTTCATCTTTGTCTACCTCATTAATACCTGCTAAAAATATGTCTGGTCGGCGTTGCAGAGGGGAGAATGCTTCACGCAGAGGCTGCCAGAAAACACGAGCAGCATCCGAGGCACTGTGTTGCTCATAAAACGGATGCATGCCACGCCACAAATAGTGCTCGCTGGTATATTGCGCAAGCACTGAACCTATGTCACCAATATTTGCGCTATCGAGCGCATGCTGGAATTGGAGTACCAGCTGTTTTGCGGCTTGAAGCTGACTCATAGCGATTATCCGCGCAGTAGTGTGCCTGCAACCTGTTTCGGAAAGTAATCTTCACAACTGCCTTCACGATTCACATCGCCAGTTGCACAGTGCAAACCACCGCCAAATGGATACGCATCGCGAAAAGGCACTGGAATAACATTCATGCCCAGGCTGTCCATCTGATCTTGCTGATTGGTTTCACTGGCTTCAACAATGACCGTTTTATGATCCAGTACCAGACAGTTCATTGACAACCAGATGCTTGAGTAACACAACGGTGGTGGTGAATTATGTGAAGGCGGAGCTGCATCAACAATTTCCCAATCATTGGCTTCGAATATTTTTCGTTGTGTTTCGGGCAATCGACGGTTCGGGTTGTTAATAATCAAACCCGGGCGCAGCGGTACGAAGGTCGCATCAATATGAATCGGATAAGGGTCACCGGGAAAGTTAACGGCATGCACTCGATGATCAGGAAAGTGACGTTGTAACCATTCCATGCCGCGACGATTAGTGGTAAGTCCGTGTTGACAGAACAAGTCTTTACCCATGCGCATTACATCAGCTGCATCAAACAAAGGTTCGTGTTCGGTGGTAACAAAATCCAGGTCGGCTGTTCGTTTTAAACGTTCATCAATGGTAATTTCATCAAAGTAGCCTTGTTGATATGAGTCCTGATTCAGTCGCGGACGTGGGGCTTGTTCCCAACGAAATTCCGGGTCTTCATCAAAGTAGCGTTGCATTAAGTCGTGATAGGCAAGGTACTCAAAGTAGCGGCATCGAAACGACATGGGTGCGGAAAGTATCTCTTTTCCAACCGTTAGTAAAACATCACGAGGTGGCATGCAGCCGAACTGGCTGGCAGTGGTGAAATCGGGTGTGGCCACTGATTGATTCCATTGAATGGGTGTGGGTCGATCAACTTTCACACCTCGTTCAACCAGCACATTGGCCAGATTGTCGAGCTGCGCATTGGCTTTTTCAACCGTTTCCAGAGGCCGTGGCCCCCACATACCGCGCATATCGCTGTCTTCCGGAATTTTGGCCTCGGTTGCCGGCTCATTTGGCGGAATACATGTGTGATCGGCGCGACCGACAATAACGTGCTTTAACGGATCAAATTCGTTCCAGGAGCTGACAATAGTTTTGGACATCATGTTCTCTAGCGGGCTTATCTCGACGGACCAATATAATGCAGTTGTCTTACGGGTTAAAGCGTAATCGGTAATAAGGTTATTTGGTGCGTCGCTTAGAGACCAAAGGGGACGAAATTTGCCTATATATTGTTCGGCACTGTAATTTTAAGTTCGAGTTAATGGTTTTTTACACATCCAGCATTGAAGCAGGAACATTTACACCTTATTTACGAATTATAGGAACCGTAACGGTTAAACTGTGAACAAGGCGCCGCTGGGCGTAATTTTTTTAAATCCAAAAGGATATATGCGATGAGTCTAGTCGGAACTTTGGGCAAAGTAGCCCTCGGAATGGTTGTAGCAAGAGGTGTTGGTAAAGCAATGGGTGGCGGTGCCGGTGGCGGTCTTGGGGGAATGCTCGGTGGTTTGACCGGTGGCGGTCAGCAAGGCGGTGGCGGTGGATTGCTTGGCGGTCTGACCGGTGGACAGCAAGGTGGCCAGCAGGGTGGTGGTTTACTTGGTGGTCAGCAAGGCGGACAACAACAAGGTGGTGCTGGTGGACTTGGTGGTTTGCTTGGCGGTCTTGCCGGTGGTCAGGGCGGCGCAGCTGGTGCTGGCGGACTCGGTGGATTACTCGGTGGTCTCACTGGTGCACAAGGTGGCCAGCAACAAGGGGGTGCAGGTGGTCTTGGTGGATTGCTTAATGGTCTTGGCGGTGCCACTGCAGCTGGTGGTGCGGCAGGTGGTTTAGGCGGTCTGTTAAACGGGGCTATGAACGGCCAACAGCCTGTAGAACCGCCAACTCAGGAGCAGGAAGATACTGCAAGAATTCTGATTCAAGCGATGGTGAACGCGGCTAAATCGGACGGTCAGATTGATGAGTCTGAGCAGCAGAAAATTGTTTCAAATCTGGGTGATGAAGTATCTGAAGAAGAGCGTGCGTTCGTACTGAACGAAATGCAGGCCCCTCTGGATGTAGCGGGATTTATTCAAAATGTTCCTCGTGGTGCTGAACAACAGGTTTATCTGATGTCACTCATGGCAATCGATCTGGACTCGCAGGAAGAAGCGCAATATCTCGACAAACTGCGTGAAGGCTTTGGCATGACTCAGGAAGCGTCTAACGCTATCCATGCGCAGCTGGGTGTTCCGCCACTCTATGGCTAAAAATCACCTGACTGCCCCATATGGCAGTCTGGATGTAACAGACCCGGCGCTGATTTTTAAGCTGCCGGGTTTTTTTTGGCCGTTTTTTTGCCCATATACAGTGTGCACGCAATAATAATCGGAGCTCAGACGTTGATAATATGAGTGAACTTCACTCTACCGTCGTGTTCGAATAATCACCCTCTACAGGCACCGCTCTATAATGACCAAGTCAGGCTTCTTTATCGTTCGCATTGCAGTAAAACTATTCGGAATTGTGCTCCTTGCCAGTGTCTGGCCAACCGCTTTCGCGGCTGAATCAGAAGAACATCTGACTACCCACGAAAATCAAATGGTCGCATTGGATGAGTCGAAAGAGTTGGCTGGAGTACTCGTAAAAGCGCTTGAAGAACGCGGAGATGACTACGTTCCGCGTACGGATCATGTGCTGGCTGATGGCCAACCGGCATTTATCAACCGGCTTATCCTTGAGGATTCACCGTATTTACTGCAACACGCACACAACCCGGTGAACTGGTATCCATGGGGTGAAGAAGCTTTTGCTCTGGCTAAAAAACTCGATAAACCGATATTTCTTTCTATCGGGTACGCCACTTGTCACTGGTGTCATGTCATGGAAAGGGAAAGTTTTGAGAACTTATCAATTGCAGCGCAGCTGAACGAAGGCTTCATACCAATCAAGGTTGATCGAGAGCAGCGCCCCGACGTGGATGCCAGTTATATGTCTGCGGTAACTATTATGAACGGCAATGGTGGTTGGCCAATGTCTTCGTGGTTGAATGTGGAAACACAACCTTTTTACGCAGGTACTTATTACCCTCCCAATGTGTTTGCCGACTTGTTAGATCAGATTACGCGTGTCTGGTATCAGGGTCGTGAGTCGCTTGAACAGCAAGCTTCTGAATTGTCTGAAGCGGTGGCTGCGAGTAGTCAACTATCAGGGCAGGCTACAGAAATTGGACGCATAGTGATAGACCGCGCAGTAGAAGATATTGTTTCGAGTTTTGATGATTTGCAAGGCGGCTTTGGAGCTGCACCTAAGTTTCCGCAAGAATCAAAATTGTTTTTACTGCTTGATCATGCCAGACGCTACAACAACGATGCAGCGCTCGAGGCTGCACATTTTTCATTGCAGGCGATGGCCGCCGGTGGTATTCACGATCAGGTTGCAGGTGGTTTTCATCGATACTCTGTCGATAATGAATGGCTGGTTCCGCATTTTGAAAAAATGCTTTATAACCAGGCGCTGCTAAGCCGCAATTACCTGGCAGCCTATGCGATCAATGGCGATGTCGAGCATAAACGTACGCTGGAACGTCTGCTTGATTATGTGCTGCGTGAAATGACCGCACCTGAAGGCGGGTTCTATTCAGCAACTGATGCAGATTCGGATGGTGCCGAGGGTACCTTTTTTGTCTGGACGCCAGATGAACTCAAGGAGGTTTTGGGCAAAGACGATGCGGCTCTGGCCATTCAACTCTGGAATGTGTCCGACACCGGCAATTTCGAACACAGTAATATTCTCCATTTCAACGGCTCTCTGGCAGAAGTAGCGAAAGAACAAAAAATGAGTGTTGACGCGCTGATCGAGAAAACCGATGCCATGAGCGACGCTCTGTTGGCCGCTCGTCAATCACGGGAGAAGCCGTTACGCGACGAGAAGTTGATCACTGCCTGGAACGGCATGATGATAACGGCGTTCGCCGAAGCCGGAGACTTGCTCAATAGACAAGACTACATAGATGCGGCAACAAAGGCTGCAAATTTTATCTGGAACAATAATCGTCGCGCTGATGGCCAGCTTCTGCGTGCGTATTACGCAGGCAGTGCATCAGTAGACTCATCGCAGGAAGACTATGCGTATCTGGCTGAAAGCTATTTAATGTTATACGACTTAACGGGTAACGAAGGTTGGTTGACTCGTGCCGAAGCTCTCGCCAATACCATGCAGAACAAATTTTGGGATACCACCTCGGGCGGTTATTTTATCGGCACCGATGTTGTAGGTGCAGTCAGACCAAAAGACTTATACGACAGTTCTATTCCAACCGGCAACGCGGTTGCAATGGGGGTGTTAAGTGGTCTATGGCATCGAACGGGTAAAGATGTATTTAAGGAGCGTGCCGAAGCACTGCTGGTTGCGTTTTCCGGTTACCTGTCTACTTACCCGTCTGCTTTTTCTTATCTGCTAACTTCTGCCAGTGATTTGTTGATGGGTGAGGCAGGGCATCGTCACTACATTGCGCGTGGTAACGTAAAAATTCAGGCCCGGATTAAAAATGATGCTTTGCATGTGGAACTGGACATGGCCCCGGGATGGCACGTGAATGCCAACAAACCGAATCAGGACTATTTAATTGCTACCACACTACTAGACAATCAAGGTAATGCTGTAGCGCAAACGAAGTACCCGAAAGTTGTTAGTAAAATGCTTGGATTTAATGATTCAGGGGAGCTGGCCTTGTATGAAAACAAGGTGGTGATCGAGGCACCACTTGCAGCATCTGCATCTGATGCTAATACGCTCGCATCGTATACTTTGCAGTTACAGGCCTGCGATGAAACCATTTGCCTCGCACCTGAAGATGTGCCATTGAGTGTGTCGTTAGCTAACTAGCCAGAGTCAAGGTTCTGTCAGTGTAGTGACGCTGTGCGCCGGTTAACTGTCGCGCTTTTTTTGCTCAAACCCGAAAAAACGTAATCGGGCGTGTTTTCAATCTAATTTCGTCATTCCTCCAGCTGTACATCGCTGTGCTTTTGTCACGGTACTTGCACCTGATCTACCGAGTCCTGCGCGCTTTTGCCGGGACAGCAATTAAATGAATTCTACGAATTCATTTTTTGGGAGATCATTGATCATGCGTGCGATTTTTTCAGCGCTGATTGTCTGCTTTGCCTTGCTGGCATGCGATACACAAAACAGCGCAAAGCTCAAAGCTACAACTTCGGGTCCAGACACCACAAACGGCGATTTTCTCTTCGACGATGAGTCTGCGCAATCACCCTCTGGCGGCACGCTGCTGCGCGTTAATTCGCGCATTGTCAGCACCTCACCGGATGGCACTGAAGCCGATCTGATGTTGACCTATACACTCGACCCATCTGTGCGTCAGGCACTGCAGCCAGGTGCATTTGTGCAGTTTGAATACGTTGCCCCTAATGCCCCCAGTCGCGTCGTTGGCAAATCAACTATAAATGATGAGCTTGGTGGTTCAATTGAAGTCACTGTGCCAACTGATGAAGAAGATGCAACGCTGGTTGCGACCATTGGTGGTCTGGAACCCGGTGTGATCGAAGATCAGGGAATTCTCGTGGCGCAATTGCCAGCTATCCTGACGCGTGAAACAACCGACCTATCGCGTGTGAACGATCTGCGGGCAGAGCTGGTTGATGGTAGTTACGATTCAGAACTGGTTGATGGTCGACGCATTCATCGGTTTGCTGTGCGGGTCACTGATCCCACAGCTGGTCCGATTGACGACCTGCTCACCGACAACAATCGAGCCGATGATCTGGAATATTCCATCTCTGGCCTTGAAACCAACGCCTACGCTCATTTTGTTGCACTTGAAAACGGTGTTGAAGATGTTGAATCACCAGTGACTGTTGCGTTTACCGAGTTTCCGCTGGCTGTGTATCTGGTTATCGATACATCAAAGAGTATTGTCGAGTCGCGTCAGGTTCATAACCTGATCAACGCAGTCTCAAGCTCCGTAGTGGCACTGACTCAAAACGCGAAATTTGATTATCGGATATTTAATGGGCAGGTTAGCCGAATTGTCGGCCTGCGCGAATTGGACTTCGATACGGAGGAGTCCTCTGCAACCGCGTTGTATTACGCGTTAGACACCGCACTATCCGATATTGAAAACTTTGGTTCCATAAGTCAGGACAAAGTGGTCATGGTTTTTACCGATGGAAAGGATAGAGCCAGCCGGAACCATTACAATGGAGACTTTATCGACAACGAGCAAGTGCACGAATACATAGTTCAGCGTGTAACGCAGGTTCGCCGGGCGCAGCAAAATTCGCTGGGCCGGCAAATGGATGTCTATACCATTGGCTTTTACCAGCAGGAAAGTGAGCTTGACGTGCCGGAAGAAATTCGCAAACTGGACAAAATTGCCGAGGCCGGTGGAACCAATGCCAGCTATAACAATCTTAATGCGACTGATATAGAAGATGCTTTTGCTGCCGTCGTACAAAATATTCGTGGTGTCTACTATTTGCAATACAGTTCGCAGCAAACGCCCGACAACAACAAGCTAGAGGTGCTTGTGAAGGTCAATGGGCAAGAAGCCCGTATACAACTTCCAACACAATTCCAGGAGCAATGAAAACCAACTCTAGCCGTAAGGTATCTTTCGATGATCTGATTGCCTGTGCAAGCTGTGACTGGTTGCACTATCGCACGATTATTGAAAGAGGTTCGCGTGCATCCTGTGCCCGCTGCGGGCATGAGCTCTATACTCGCAAACCTTTTTCAATCGATCGTACATTGGCTGCATCTATTGCCGGAGTGGTGTTTTTGCTGCTCAGCTTGTTTCTGCCCTTCTTATCGTTAGCGCGTGGTGGAATTTCATCGAGCATTTCTGTACTTGATGCCGTCGGTGCACTTTGGTTTAGCGATATGCGCTGGCTTGGTTTGATGTCATTGGGCATGATTGCCTTTATCCCGATGATGCGACTTTGCTTACTGGTTTGGGTCATGTTTCGCCTGCGTTATCGGCTCGGCATAATACCCTCAATGCGTACTGCCATGCGCTGGGCTGAGCGACTTGAGCCATGGGCAATGGCCGAAATATTTATGGTAGGTGTAGTGGTATCGCTTGTGAAGATAAGTGATCTGGCCACGCTCACAGTCGGGCCGGCTTTCTGGGCTTTACTGGGTCTCATTATTACCACTTCATTTATTAGTATCTTCTATTGCAAGGATTCAGTGTGGCAATTGCTGACAACACACTCGGCGTAACTGCGCAGCAAGCCGGGCTGGCACGTTGCGACTACTGCGGCGCCCTGCACAGATTGCCTGCTGCCGAAGATTGTCGCTTGTGTGGTGCGTATGTTAGCGGCCGCAAACGCAATAGCCTGCAGCGCACCTGGGCGTTTCTCATTGTCGGTGTGATGGCCTATATCCCTGCCAATTTGTATCCGATCATGATTACCAAATCGTTTAGTGGTAATACCAGCGACACCATACTGAGTGGGGTCATAGCGCTTGCTCAATCGGGCAGTATGTTTGTTGCTATTGTGGTGTTTGTCGCCAGTGTGGTTATTCCTGTAGCTAAATTCGTCATTATTGTGGGGTTGGCACTGAGTCTGCATTTTCGCTGGAATATGTCTGAACACACGCGCCATGTATTGCACACCATCACCGAGTTTATCGGGCGCTGGTCAATGATCGATGTATTTGTAGTGGCTGTGCTGGCCGCTCTCATTCAGCTTGGTGCCATTTTGACGATTGAACCTGGCGCTGGCATAAACGCATTTGCGCTATCAGTGGTATTCACCATGTTTTCTGCAACATCGCTCGATCCGCGACTCATCTGGGATGGAGTAGAACATGGCGAATAGAAGCCCATCCAGACCAGTCATCGAGACCTTACGAGGAATTCCCAGCCGCGTATCCCTTGTGTGGTTGTTGCCATTGGCGGCGGTGTTGTTTGCTATGTTTGTACTATGGCGCGCCTATGTCGATCGTGGCCCGCTGATCGAAATCAGTTTTGAAAATGCCGGTGGCGTTGAGGCCGGTGAAACCAAAATTCGTCGTCGTGACGTCAATGTCGGTACAGTTGAAGCTGTTCGATTAGCCGACGATTTGAATTCGGTGGTCGTTGAGGCGCGTCTGGATCCACAAGTTTCAGCCTACATCGATGCTGATACTCGTTTCTGGATTGTTAATGCCCGCATAAACACCACTGAAATTTCCGGGCTTAGCACACTGCTCTCGGGCGCTTACATTGAAGTTGACTGGGATGACCAACCCGGTGCGCGCCGCAGCGAATTTGTCGGACTTACCGAAGCGCCGTTAACCACTCGTGGCTTACCGGGAATGCGCGTCACGCTCGACGCTGAAGAAGCCGGCTATATCTATGTTGGTTCACCCGTATTTCTCAGGCAGATAGAAGTTGGCCGTGTTGAACGGCGTCGTTTGTCAGAAGACGGAACTCAGGTGCTGTTCGATGTCTTCGTTGCAGCGCCATATCATAAATATATTTTTCAGGAGACTCGCTTTTTTGGTGTGTCGGGCGTTGAAGCATCGTTTGGTGCAGAAGGCGCATCGGTCAGAGTGGAATCGATTGCCGCATTGTTCACCGGTGGTATTGCATTTGAAAACAGTGAAACATCAGCTGCATCAAAACCTTTATTAAGAGACGGGGTAAACTTTAAACTTTACGACAACAAAGCTGCCGCCAAAGACAGCTTATTCGAGAGCACAGAAGATACCCGGTATCGCTATATTGCCGAGTTCGATGGCTCCGTTAAAGGGCTTCGACCCGGTGCACCTATAGAATATCAAGGACTACGCGTTGGTAGTGTGGTTGAGGTGTCGGTAGAGTTACCTGAGAGTGAGAGCGAAGAAAAACGCGTTTATGCTGTATTGCAATTTCAGCCAGCAAGGCTGGGTGTTGGCAATGTAACACCTGAATCACTACTGCAAACCATGCAACGCTTTGTTGATGATGGATTGAGAGTGCAGTTAGCCAGCGGTAATCTGCTTACAGGCTCACTATTGATAAAGCTTGTTGAGAAAAGCGATGCAGCTGCTGCCAGTATTGACCTGGATGCAGACCCTTATCCTGCTTTGCCGACCGCACCGAATAATATAGAAGCGGTTACAGCTGATGTTGAAACGCTGGTTAGCAATCTGGCCAATCTGCCGTTGGATAGCCTGATCGGTGCGGCAACCGATTTACTGCGTAATGCCAGCGACATCGTGTCCAGTACTGAAATGAAGGGTCTGCCGGCACAAATTTCAACGTCGCTTAATTCTATCAATGCAGCGACGAACGATTTACCCACCATGATGAAGGCGCTGACGTCTGCATCTCAAAACGCAGATGATGTGCTTGCGGGTTTGTCTCCGGATTCTGAAATCTATATTGAGTTGGCTGCTGCAGCGCGTGAGCTGAGAGTGGCTGCCAAATCAATTGCAGCCTTTGCAGAGCTGCTCGAGGAGAATCCCAATGCAGTTATTACCGGACGCTAAGCCATGACAGAACGAATCAAATTAATATTGATTAGCGTACTCGTTAGCATGCTGGCAATAAGCTGTAGTAGTGGTCCACCGCCAAAGCAGTTTCTACTTGAGCCTGTCCTTGATCCAGTAAACGAAAGTGATCCACCAGCAATAAGTGCTGTTGCGCTGGCTGAAGTTACGGTGCCGTCTTACGCTGCCGATAACAGGGTAGCAAGTCGTGATTCGCAGCACCAGATTATCTATGAAGAGAATGCCAAATGGGCAGACTCTCCTGACGAAGCAATAACCCGGGTACTGGCGAATCGTTTGCGCTACTTTCTTGAAGCCAGCGTTATCGTCGAGCCGTGGCCGCGTGGCTACGAACCCGAGGCGCGCATCGAAGTGCAACTAGACAAGTTGCTGCGAGAGGCTACGGGTGGCGCTGAGTTGTCAGGGCAAATTCGTATTATTTCAGGCGATGGTAAAAAGATGATTGATGTGCGTACCTTTCAATTTGTTCGGTACGCGAACAGCCGCGACCCCAATGCATTTTTTATCGCTGTTGCAGCTGGTGTAAACGATATTTCCCGCATGGCGTCTGATGCACTGCGCGCTCACCTGAATAAGTAGGAGTCTGCAAAAACGCTTGCGGTGTCTACTGACCAATGTGAACCAGGTCGATAATTCTGAGCACTATTGGCCTTTGATTAGTTAAACAGCGTAAATCACCAATCGCTCGACACCGAATTGCTCTACCATGCTCTGCAGGATACGCTACTTATCGGTGCCGGAGGATCAGGTCATGGCTACAAAACACATTAAAATACTAATTGCTTGCCTGTCTGTTGGTTTTCTTGGTGGCTGCACTAATGCAGTCGATGAAGATAAACCAGTTGCGAACAATGAACTGTCAACAACAGACGCAGTCACACCCGACTCTGAGTCGTCGAACAACGTAGACGATTCGGTATCATCAATGCCCATACAAACGCTGGGTGATAGCGGCAGCATTGCAGATAGTACTTCTGATACCGCCATTTCTGACAATAACAATACGCCGCCGTCGTCTGTACCGCAGATCGATCAGTCCGGTATTGCCGGCAGCGATAGCGAATTGGGTGAACTCCTGCTCACCGATTTTGTTCTGGAGAATGAGCAATTCGTTCCCACCAGTGCCTGGATCTGTGCAGATAGTATTGGCCAGAGTCGTATTTATTATTTCTATCAACAGGGAGTGCTGGACGCCAGTCGCAGCGTTGCAATAGAACGAACCTTGAACGTGAACGATACGCTGAGCGATATCACTTTTTTCTGGTCTGTACTGTCGAACGATGGTGTGTTGCTAACATCGGTTAATCGAGATGAGAACGGCATGTTGCTTTCAACCGGACGGCAGTACGATGTAAACTCAATCCGTTTTGAAGAAATTGATTCCGTGCAGACATTTACGGCTGAGAGTGTTCTGCGTGGCCGACTTGTCTGTGGCAACTACAATCTGCGCTAGTTCAAGTTATACTTCCGCGTTCTAACCAAAGTATGAATTGATCTTCCAATGAGCCGGCTGTCCGCCAACTTGCTACTTTTGCTGGCAGGTGCAATCTGGGGCATGGGTTTTGTAGCTCAACAAACAGCCATGGAAAATCTTGGGCCGTTCGGGTTCATTGCGCTGCGTTTTTTTGTTGCAAGTATTGTTTTGCTACCGTTTGTCTGGCGTGAATGCAAGCGACCAAAGCAACCGTTACCCGATTTGTTACCGGTCCATTTTCTGCAATTCGCGATGATTGGCTTATGCTTATTCACTGGCATGGCAGCTCAACAAGTGGGCCTGTTAACTATCACGGTTACCAGCTCTGGTTTTTTAACCGGATTGTATGTCGTGTTTACACCGTTCTTGGCGGTGCTGCTGTTCAGGCAGTGGCCACACCCGGTAATATGGCCAGCCACGGCTTTGGCTATGTTTGGCATTTTTCTACTTTCTGGCGGAGATCTTTCAGCACTGCAGCGTGGAGATTTTTTAACGGTGTTCAGCGCTGCCTGCTGGGCATTACAAGTTGTTCTTATTGGAAGGTATGTTAGTCAAACAAATCGACCACTAACTTTGTCGTTAGCGCAGTTTATGGTGACCTGTGCGCTCGCCGCTATTGCTGCTGTCTTGTTTGAGACCATGAGCATTGCAGCCATTAAGTCAGCGGCATTCGAAATTTTATACACCGGCATATTTGCAACCGGGGTTGCGTTTAGCTTGCAGGTCATCGGGCAGCGCTATACCACCGCACCGCAGGCCGCTATTTTTCTCTCTTCTGAGAGCTTATTTGCCGCTTTGTTTGGTGCCGTTGTTTTAGGTGAACGAATAGGTTTGGTGGGACTGACAGGTTGTGCGCTGATTTTCATTGCAATGCTGTTGGTTGAAGTATTGCCAGAATTTCAGAGACACAAATCTGTAAAAGAAAGTTGAACTGATCATCCTCAGCGTCTAACCTGTGGACAACTTTTACAGCGTAAGCATTGAGGTGAGTCATTCTTTTCAATGGACTGGGCAGTGAAGTCCGCAATACCTCCGTGGTTGCGGCAATCCTGTCAATCATATTACTGGTTTTGTTCTACTGGTGGTTCCGCGGCGATTGGGTTTTGGCTGCTGCGTACGCAGGTATTGCCGTGCTTGCTACTTTATCAGTGCCGGTGTTGTACCGACTGGCCGGTTTTACGCTGGCTGATGAAGTTCAATGGCTCGCTGGCCGTGAAGAAAAAGATCATCGGGAAATGCTCGCTCGACTGAAAACCGTTGAAGGTCAACTGGATAATCTGGGTATTGAGGAGGGTGTGGGTCAGGCGAAAACACTAACCGCCATTCTCGATGATTATCATTCGGTTGTTGAAACCCGTTTTCTGGGTAAGAAACATTCCCCGATGGCCTATCTTTCCACTGCCCGCCGCGTACAGAAGCAAGCTATTCAGAACCTGACTGATGCAGTCGCTGTTGGCCACAGTCTGGCCTCGATCGGACGGCATGATGAATCTGCTCAGCTGCAGGAACGCATGCAAGGGCTCAATAGCGATCAACGGGGGCGCCTGGATGCTCTTTTAGCGGAAAATCGTGAATTATTTGGAGCACTTACCGACACAGCGGTTGAAGTTGCCAACATTAGTTCATATTCTGATTATGAAAGACTCGATACCATGGCCCGTCTGGTGAGCCTGGCAGAAATCGCCAATCGCACCGGCAAGT
>Ga0114956_1002490_pt1 | contig 14444 bp, 16 predicted proteins | sample MaitaG_FD_87304 | JGI IMG/M metagenome (GOLD analysis project Ga0114956, IMG submission 87304) | Marine algal microbial communities from Maine, USA - Maine_Asex2 metaG | ecosystem: Host-associated > Algae > Red algae > Unclassified | place: Maine, USA | collected 2015-01-05 | reverse complement strand
TTGAGAAGACTATTGATTGTTGCTTTTATTTTAGTTGTATTATTTTTTGTCGTTATTATCCCAAGTCAAAGCTTCCAAAATGAATGGAATGAGTGGCAAAGTGTTGACAAAATGGGTGGTGAAATAAAAATAATAGAGAATAATCCAGTAGGGAATAGAACAGATCCAGCGGTTGTAGCTCTTGAAGATGAAAAGGTATTTATTTGGGGTGGAAGGCAGACAAATAGTGACTCTGGAGCTATATATGATATAAAAACTGATAGTTGGGAAGATGTTCCTCCATCTCCCGGGACTATAGGCCGTTATGCAACTTCTCATGTTTGGACAGGTGAAGAAGTATTTATCTGGGGAGGTCATACTACCGGAGAGGCAACTTCTCAAGATTTCAATTTTGATACAGGCGGTGTCGCGTATAATCCTGTAAGTAAATCATGGCGAGTGTTGCCAGAAGCTCCGTATGGTTTAATGTCCGCAAAAGCGATTGCGTTTGATGATGGAGTTCTAATTGCTGGAGGCTCGGGTGCGACTTTCGACGGAAAACCGTGGTCAAATTTGTGGTTTGATTTAGAAACGGATACTTGGAACGAAATTGATACTAACTTTTTTGCTCACAACTTTATTGAATCATATGGTCGTGTATTAGCAGTAGGTTCTTTAAAAGGTAATATTATGCCTGGGATGTCTCAGAGTTCAGAATCAGCAGTGTATGAATTTGATGTTGATATGAAAACTTGGACGCAATTAACTCAGCCTTTAGAAGCTCGATGGATGGCGGTGGCTCCTAATAAAAATGGAGACATTACGTGACGACGATAGCAGGTTTGAACGATCCTATTAGAGCATACAAATGGAGTGATGATGCTTGGGATGAAATCTCTTGGACTCATCGTGGGGCAGATGCGTTTTTCTTTACAGATTCAATCTCTGTTTGGACTGGGCAAGAATTAGTGACTGGAGGTCATGGAGGGCTTGTCTCTTGGAACCCTAATAAAGAAAAATTTGCACACAAATTTGATGACAAAGTTTGGAATTCTAGATCAGATGCAGTTTGGACCGGCAAAGAAGTTGTATCGCTCACAAGCTTAAGCAGCAAAGGTTTCATTTGGACGCCACCAGTAGTAAAGCCCTGATGTCAATCTTGTCGATACCGCATTTGTAGACGCAAAAGCAACTAAGCCTTCTATCCAAGGCATGGCAGATGCTCGACCTAAAGTACAGGGTTGACACAGCTAATCGACGTGGTACAATTGTGTACATGGAAATTCAACCTTTAAGAACTGTTCGAAGCAACTTCTCTGAGTACGTAGAACGTGTTCAAACCCTGCACGAACGTTTCATAGTAACAAAAAACGGTGTCCCAGCTGTCATGTTGGTAAATCCTGATGATATTGCTTCTCTTGAAGAGACAATTTCAGTTCTTAGCGATAGTGGACTTGTAAAAGATTTAATTCAAGCTAATCAGGAATATCTCGACGGCGACATCGTGGAAGGCGTTGAAGAAGTCAGAGCTTTGCTTGCTGATGGATGATCCAGCCTACAAAATTATTGTAACTTCGAGCGCAGCTAGATCAATTCAAGAAGAGCTTCCGCATAACATTGCTGTAGCTGTTGTCGAATTTATCACGGGGCCATTATTAAACAACCCACAGCGACTTGGTAAAGAATTGCGAAATGAACTGGCAGGCATATGGAGTGCACGCAAAGGGACTTACAGAGTGTTATACAGAATTAATAATTCTAAAAAAGAAGTAATTATCTTAAAAGTAAGCCACCGAAAAGATGTCTATAGATTGAACTGAGTAAACTGCTACTTGGGTTACCCACTTGGATGGGTTTTCAGGCTAATCTTTAGCTATGGGTCAGCACATCATTGAAGCTGGCGGGGCTAAAGCAACAATTCACACCGACGGCGGTCGGCTAGCATCGTTACAAATATTTGATCAAGAACTGCTAATTACCGATGGGCCTAAGCCAACTCGTTGGGGTTCATTTCCGATGATCCCGTGGTGTGGTCGCCTAGCTAACGGCAACTTGGCGTGGAACGGTGAAATTCACGAGTTCCCATTAACTAGTCCTCCAAACGCCAATCACGGTTTTACTCATACATCGATGTGGGATGTCGCAAAAAAAACCGACAACAGCATTGAATTAATTATTGGTTTAGACAAACCATGGCCATTCGGTGGAGTAGTTACTCAAAAATTTAAGATAGAAGACGGTTCACTTTTTGTAGAAGCTGAGATTACTGCACAAGATGTGTCTATGCCTGTAATGGTTGGCTGGCATCCTTGGTTCAAGAAAACTTTAGAAAATGGTTCAGTTGCTGATCTATCATTTAAAGCAGATGCAATATATGAATTAAATGAAGATCAAATTCCTACGGGCAAATTATTAAGCGTTCCCGATGGCCCTTGGGATAATTGTTTTGTTGGAATGAAGCAGAAACCGGTCATCGCTTGGCCGGGTCATTGTGAGCTGTCGTTTGACTCAAATCTTGACCACTGGGTTATTTATACTCAACCCGAACATGGCCTCTGTGTAGAACCACAAAGTGGACAACCGAACCAACTAAACACTGACCCACGAATCATAGGGCCAAAAGAATCTTTCTCAGGTTCAATGACCTTGAAATGGACTGAAAACTGATCATCTGATTATTCTTTAGCGAATGTCAGTAGTCGCTAGTAGTATCTATCTAGTGAGTTATCAGTCCCTGTATAGGCGTTATCGGTCGCAGAGTTTTTCAGAAGTCAAGGGCCAGCCTGACGTTATAAATGCTTTAAAAACAGCTGTTTCCGAAAACCGTTTTGGGCATGCCTATTTGTTCAGTGGCCCACGAGGCACCGGTAAAACTTCAACTGCCCGTGTTTTAGCTAAGGCTTTAAATTGTGAGAATCAAAAAGACGGTGAGCCGTGTAACACCTGTGAAAGTTGCGAAGCAATAACTGCTGGAAAATCATTTGACCTTCACGAGTTAGACGCAGCCAGTAACAACAAGGTCGATGATGTTCGTGACCTAATATCTAAAGTTCATTTAGGTTCACCAGGACGCACAAAAGTTTACATCTTAGATGAGGTTCACATGCTTTCTAGCGGAGCAGAGAATGCTCTACTAAAAACATTAGAAGAACCACCAGAGCATGTGGTTTTTGTTCTCGCAACAACAGAACCTCACAAAGTAGTATCAACAATCCGTAGCCGCACCCAACACTTCAAATTTGGGTTATTACCGGCCGACGATCTAGAAGAGCACATCCGCTGGGTGGCAAAAGATGCCGGGTTCGAAGTAACAGATGAAATAGTCTCTCATGTAATCCAACAAGGCGGAGGCTCAGCAAGAGACACCCTCTCAGCGTTAGATCTAGTTTTAGCTGCGGGTGGTTTGCCAGATTCGATTAACACCGATCAACAAGTATTAGAAGCTATATCAAATCAAAATGCAGCAGATTGCATCCTTTCAGTTCAAAAAGGTTTAGAACACGGCTCAGAGCCAAGAACTATCGGCGAGTCCGTACTTAGTATGCTTCGTAATAGTTTTTTGGCGTCGATGAAAGTCCCTCTGCCACATATTAGTGACCAAGATAAAACCTTGTTCGAAAAATATTCGCAATCTATAGGCCCAGCAAAATTAACAACAGCTTTAGAAACCTTAGGTTCAGCTCTTGTAGATATGCGTCAAGCAGCTGATCCAAGAGTGTGTTTAGAAGTAGCGTTATTAAAATTATGTAAAACAGGGACAGGCTCTGTTGATAACTCATTAGTTAATTCATTGGCTAAAAGGGTTGAAGCATTAGAAAATTCTGGCCCAGTTGCTAACCCAAACCCCGTGAAAGCTACTCCGACTCCAGCTGAAGGAAATACTGAAAGCTCGGCTTCAGGTCCTGCAGCACTAGCTCGAAAAAAATTAGCAGAAGTAACATCAAAAGCTCCACCATCTCCTAGAGCTGATAAACCTCAGCAAGAAAAAACTGTTGCTGAAAATAAGCCTCAAACAACTAGCCCTGAACCAACGAAAGCTGACAACGGCAATTCTGACAAAACCGATATGTCGATTGAAGAGGTCTTTAACCAGTGTTTAGAAACTTCAGCTCAAAAAGTTCGAGTCCGGTTTAAAGGTGGCAACATAGAATCGGTTGCCGAAGACATAATTAAATTTAGTGTCCCTAACGAAATCCATGCCAACCGATGTGAAGAAGTTAAAGAGCAATTAGAAAAAGCTTTAAGTGATAAATTAGGTGTCAAAACAAGTATTGAATTAGTTGTTAACGAAAAAATTGATTTGACAACAATAGCTGCACCCAAAAAAAAAGATGACATAAATCTTTCAGACGTCGAAATCGCAGATATTGGCCCGGTCAGCGAATTGAAAGATGCTCCAGATCAAACAAACAATCAAGTTGATCGGATCACCAGCATGTTCCCAGGATCTAAAATAATCGAAAACAATACAAATTAACTTAAGGAGAAAACAATGACTAACCCAGAAAATATGGACTTTGCATCAATAATGGCTCAGGCGCAACAAATGCAAGAACAAATGTTAGAAGCACAAAAAAGTCAGGCTAGTCAAACGTTGGTTGGTCAAGCCGGCGGCGGTCAAGTAAAAGTGCAGGTAGACGGCAACGGTGAATACCAGAGTGTGTCTATAGCTCCAGAAGCAATAGATCCAAGCGATCCAGCTATGTTGGAAGATCTTGTACTCGCTGCTGTTAGAGATGCAAGTACACAAGTCAACGACCTGCAAGTTCAAGCACTCAGCGATATAGGTTTGCCTGAACTAACTGACGAAGAATAATTTATGGGTTCTTATGCGAAACCGGTTGAAATTCTTATAGATGAATTTGGAAGACTGCCTGGAGTAGGACCAAAGTCTGCACAGAGAATAGCATTCCATCTTCTAAAGACTGACCTTATAGATTCTAAACGGCTGTCTGAAGCAATAATCAATATGAAAGAAACGGTTACCTTTTGCTCAAGGTGTTTTAATATCGCAGAGGACAAATCAGTAAAATCAGATGATGAAACAGAAATCAATTTAAATATCGAATGCGCAATTTGTTCTGACACTACAAGAGATAAACAGATCATATGTGTAGTTGAAGAACCTAAAGATGTTCCTGCGATAGAAAAAACGGGTACCTTTAACGGGCGCTATCATATTTTGTTGGGCGCTATTAATCCGTTGGATGGGATAGGGCCTGAACAGTTGAAAATAAAAGAGCTAGCCCACCGTGTCGCAGCTGAAGATATCCAAGAAGTTGTCCTTTGCACAAATCCTAACTTAGAGGGTGAAACAACGGCTGCGTTTATAGCAACAAAAGTGTTAGCTCCATTTGGAGTTAAAGTAACTAGGCTAGCTTCAGGCTTACCAGTTGGCGGAGATTTGGAATACGCAGATGAGCTAACACTTGGTAAAGCATTCGAAGGCCGTCGAATCCTTTAAGTTTTCGCAAATATTACAATAAGTTAAGATCATTGATATTTTGATTCATTCAAAAAAGCCGGACAGAAAATGCCTTTGACCAGGTAATTTGTGGATAAGTTCAAATAATATGAAAAAGTTTTAAAATAAAGCTTGTAATATTTACAGACCTGTTGTAACTTAATGGCAACACAGTTACGACGTTCCTGTGGCCGGTTTACCCATACCGCCCGCGCCACGGTCACTGGGACGTCGTAACGTGTTAACTAAAGAACTTAAACCGAGCTAGTTATCTCTCCCAACTGGTTCGGTTTTCTTTTGCAGACAGATGGCCATATCATTCAGTGTGGATGAAAATCAGTTGATGCAGATGGCAATTATCGAAGCGAAACGAGCGCCAGAGCATTCAGATGTGCCTGTAGGGGCATTGCTCCTAAGAGAAAATAAAATTGTGTCTAGTCGACATAACGAACGAGAGCTAACCAAAGATCCAACAGCTCATGCAGAGATACTTGTTCTCAAAGATGCTGCTGAAAAGTTTGGCTCTTGGTATCTCACAGAATGTACCTTGGTAGTGACTTTAGAGCCTTGTCTAATGTGTGCTGGTGCTATGATAAATTCAAGAATAAAACGGGTAGTTTTTGGAGCTTTAGATTCTAAAGCTGGAGCGTGTGGAAGTCTTTATAATGTGTGTGATGATAGCCGATTGAATCATCAGATTTCGGTCACCTCAGGAATTCAGGCTAAATCTTGTGGAGAATTATTGTCTGAATTCTTTAGAAAACTTCGAAAAAGCTAGCATTTAACAGTATTTAAGAGAGAAGTAAGTAGTTCAGATTTCAATAATATTTCAGTTTGGAGTACTTGGGTGTATTTACCCTCAAAGAATGGGACAATTACTATGTGGCAGATTCTCTAATAGTTGGTTCAAAAAGCTATCAACTTACAGTTGTAGCTTGGTTAGCGACTACTTCTGCGATGATTGTATTACTTTCGATGTTTGGGCTAAATCCTGCAGCGGCGGCGAACTTTCTAACTCCATCTCATTCGAAAGTGTTATCATCTGCAAATTATGCAAATACTTATTGGTCGATAAGCGAAGTAAGAACTACTCAAGCTAAAGATCGGGTATGCGCCGATGAACTTGTTGGTTGTAAACCTGTAATTGTCGTAGAAGTCTTGATTACAAATGTTTATAAAAACTCAGTTAATATGAATGTTAATGATCTCACTCTAAAATTTCCAAGTGGTGTTAACCACCCTGCAAAACGATTTGATTGTCCTTCTCCAACCAATGTTGTTGGCCTAGAAGCCAAGTTTGGAATAATTAATTCAGACTGTCCGTTTTCTACATCTTTTATAACTGTGAACCCGGGTAAAACTAGAGCCCTGTCAGTCTTGTTCATCCCTGATACTTATACTTTGCCAAATCTTGATTCAATAAGTTTGGCTATACAAGAGATATCTCGGGCCACAGCTTTGCCTGCACATATTCCTTTAGAAGGCGATTCTTTAGAATCTCCTTACCCAGTATCTGGTAAGTTTAATTTAGATGCTGATTCAAATATTATTGCCGTTGAACTTCTGAATAATAATTCAACAAAAATAAAGACAGAGTCTGTTTCAATAGATGTAAACCATAGAAATACTCGTGTGAATGAGTATTCTGAATTTGCAATAGTAAAACTGCGCCTCCTAGAACCAGTAGTCAGAAACTCTGAGATTATACAAAAAGATTTTTGGAGTTTGGAACTTGAGAAACAAATTGTTATTGCTGATTGGGTTGAGTTAGATGCAAGCAAGAACGAAGTCACAATTCAATTCTCTTTCCCAGAAGATTCTAAAGAATTTAATATTATTGGCGGTTCAAGCGAAGAGCTTTCCTTTGAAATCCCCGTCGAGATTCCAGAACTATAAAAGATTCTGAATAACCTATTGGAATATTTACCCGCTAATTTTTAATGACAAAATCGTTTTTTTGTGTCATAGTCTTTATGTGTCAATCTTTAAGTTGAGATTTAGTAGTTTTAGTAAATTCTCTCAACTTCTATGGATTGCCTTCGTTCTTCTATTGCTTTCTGTGCCTACTTATATGCATTTTGTTGTTAGAGGAACTGAGCAAGCATCTAGCGTAAAGATTAACGAATTAGAAACTTTACCAAGTATAAATTATGGCGGAGTTGAGTGGGGGGTACAGAGTGTGCGTCTTTCGCCTCCAAATATATTTAATGTAGTGACGATCATAGTTGACGTAAGAGTTCATAATTACCTGAGCTCTGAGGTGAGAGTACCGAAAAGCTACGTATCTTTGTTGAATAACAAGGGCCAAATTATTGCTTTGGATCGTTTTGCCAATAACGAATCTAATAAATTTTTATTTTTAAGCCCTGGACAGGTAAAAGAAATTACTCTCCCATTCAAGGTGATAAACCAAAATTTAGATTTTGAAAATTGGGTCATTCGTGTCCAAGAGAATTATCGTAAAACCCCTGCGTTTTTGCCTGTGGCTGGTGAACCAATGGTGATAACAAATAAAATTGAGTTTGTTGAGCCTGCATCTTTTGAACAAAACAATTATAAATTAACTGCAAATAAAGTAGGATCACAACTTAATCATGGAGTAGCTAGAGCTGTAGAAGGAAGAGAATTTTTATTTCTCGAAATGATGGTTGAAGATCCCTTAGAAAAGCTGGATTTGGACACAGTTAACTGGAGTCTAGAAGCTGATGGGCAAAACTTAACTGGAATAAATCAACTGTATGAAAAGTCAGATCTTACAACATTGATAAAGATAGTATTTGATATTCCGGAGGCTGCTGAAAGTCTAAATTTATCGGCGAACTTCTTAGATGGAAGTAAAGCCAGTTTTGCAATCTCGTCCGCTCCAATTTCTTGATAATATACGAGTGAAACTACAATTATTAGAGATCCGTTGAATATTGTGGCGGATATGCTTTTAACAGGCTAGATTCTTAGTATGCAGCTTATTACAGCCATTGTCCGACCTTACAAACTTGATGACGTGAAAGATGCTCTAAAAGCGCTTGATGTTAAAGGATTAACTTTGAGCGAGGTTAAAGGTTTTGGGCGTCAAGGTGGCCATACCGAAACCTATAGAGGCGCTGAATATAAAGTTGATCTTGTCCCAAAAATTAAATTAGAAATTCTTACTGATGATTCTCAGACGCAGTCGATAATTGAAGCCATTGTAAACGTTGCGCAGACTGGAAAAATTGGTGACGGAAAAATTTGGGTAACTAAAGTAGATTCAGCTCTGCGTGTTCGTACTGGCGAAATAAATTTAGAAGCTATATAAATTCTGAATAATCGAATTAGGTGATCTCATGCGTATAGCTATGTTAAGTATGCACACATGTCCACTGGCTATGCTTGGTGGAAAAAAATCTGGTGGGATGAATGTCTACGTTCGTGAGCTATCAAAAACTTTAGGGGCACTGGGAATCAAAGTTGATGTTTTTACTCGTCTGCAAAATAAATGTCAGGCCCAAATAAGTACGGCTTTAGGCGATAATGTCAGAGTGATCCATATCAAGGCCGGCCCTTTTGAGCCTATGGGTACAACAGCGATGAAAGATCATGTTGAAGAATTTTCATCAGGAATCATAGATTTTTTAGATTCTGAAGGTGATGATAAAAAGTATGACCTAATTCACAGCCATTATTGGTTGAGTGGCTTAGTGGCTGAGAAACTAAATAAAAAGTTTGATAAAAAAATTCCTGTAATCCAGATGTTTCATACCTTGGGTCTTTTGAAAGATAAATACGCTTCTGAAAAATCTGAAAAAGTATCTGAAATCCGTATAATAAAAGAACAACACGTAATTACTGAAGTTGCAGATGTGATAGTCGCAGCAACCTCGAATGAGCAAACAGAATTAGTTGAGTTGTATCATGCCGAATCTGAACGAATTAAGATAATTCCTCCTGGTGTTGACATGATGAGATTCCAACCGATTGACAAGACCGAAGCTAAGAATGAAATAAGTGTTAATTGTGGAGATCAATTAATCTTATTTGCAGGCCGTATCGAAAAACTTAAAGGAATTGATACTCTTCTTCATGCTATGGATGTCCTAGATAGCTGGAACCAGATTACAGCCAAGGAAAAATGTATTGTCATTGTTGGTGGCGATCCATGGAACGAAGATTCTGAATCTGAGATGGCTCGGTTGATTCAACTCACTGATGATTTAGATATAAATAAAAACGTTGCATTTGTTGGAGCTAAAGATCAAATGTCTTTACCACTATATTATGCAGCTGCTGACGTAGTTGTAATGCCATCGCATTACGAAAGTTTTGGAATGGTTGCGCTTGAAGCAATGGCTATGGGGCGGCCAGTTATTGCATCAGAAGTGGGTGGCCTTGCTGAACTTGTTGTTGATGGCGTAAACGGTTTACATGTTGAATCTCGTGATCCAGAAGGGCTCGCAAAAGCTATTAATGAACTTCTATCTGATGACGCATATCGAAGTCGGCTTGGTCAAGGGGCTATCGAGTCAGCTAAAAAATACGACTGGAAAAATATTGCGGATCAAGTTACTGGACTTTATAACGACTTATTAAGCCTTTGACCCGCTTTGATCCACAGTTGAAGAAGATTCCTGATTTCTCGGGAATGACGGGCTCTAGTGTGTACCTGGTATCCAGTATCTTTCTGAATTGTTTTGGGATTCCTGATATGCTTTTACTTTGTTTGCTAGATCTTGTTCATCATTCCAGAAGGTAGAGACCTGTGAAGAATATGCGGCCATTGCTTTGATTTTTAACTCTACGTCTGAATAACTTATGGGCTCTTCTGTCGGATCCATATTTTGAGTTTGAGTTGCTAAAGAGTCTGGAAAAGTTTCTACATAAGGGTAGTCCTGATAAAAGATAAGTTGATCGGCTAGGTCAGATTCAGTCAAGGCTTGCTTTACAAGTTGATGGTCAACATGGTCTCCGATAGCTAGGGGACAATAAACTTTTGTTTGTTTACCGAGATTTTCTATCAACTGAACTTTTTGTATTATCTCTTGTTTAAGTTCGTTTTCAGAATCATCAACTGTTCCAAACAGTTTTTCATCCGTGTCATAAAGCCATCCTTGGCTGTTGTTCCTATAAATACAATCCAGAAAATCTAAATGAGTGTATTCAATATTTAAGACCTCGCAAGCAGCAGCATCTTCGGTCCTACGGATTTCTACTAAGTCAGTTGAGTCTGGATTGGCTTGTTGCCAGCGTTTGTGAATCTCTTGCGCAAAACTTGATAAAGAACCCGCTGCTAATGGGGAGGCAGAAAAAACTGTAGCAATTAATACTTCATTTTTTTCTTTAATTAGTTTTGCAAGCGTTCCTCCGCAAGAATATATTGCATCGTCTAAATGTGGTGAAACAAATAATGCGTCTAAATCTTTCATAGATCTAGACCTAAGTCTTTTAATGCTTGTTCAAGATCCATATCTTTTTTGTAATGGATTGCTTTGATCCCGAGTTTTTCTGCACTCTCAGTATTCTTAATCATGTCATCGATGAATATTGCCTCTTCTGCGTTGATGTTCAATCGGCTTAATGTGATTTCGAATATCTCAGGATCTGGTTTTGCGGTTCTTTCAATGGCTGAAACTGTTATGACATTAAATAAGTGAGAGATTTTGAAATCGTTATGTAAGCTGTGGTGTAGCTCGTCTGTGTAGTTGCTGATTATCGCTGTTAAATAATTATTTTTTATTTCAGAAATTAGATCTATTAGTTGCTGATCTATTCTGTCTCCGGCCCAAAACGTTTCTTTGAAGAGCTCTAAATCATTTTTTTTGAGACTTAGTTCAACAGCGATGTGATCCCATAACTGGTGAATCGTTAGTTCACCGCTTTGTGCTGCTTGGGCAATTTCAGAACCAAATACCAGTGCTTCTGAGCCACCAGGTTCTAACTCGTATTTTTTTTCAAGGCTATTTCGATGTGAACGGTCTTCGGTTTTTAGCAGAACGCCACCTACATCAAAAATAACTGCTTTTATACTCATGAAATTTATTCTAGCTCTCAGAATAAATTAAATTAGATTGTTTTAGATCTAAATAATTCGAGTAGTTTTGTAGTGTGAGTTTGCAACTAAATCAACATTCAAAATTTAATAAGCCTGAAGGCCCTGTTGTTCTCGTTATCGCTGATGGTGTAGGGGTTGCGCCGTCAGGTCCGAGTAATGCTGTCACCGAGGCCAAGACTCCAAACCTGGACATATTGTGTAGCGGCGGTTCTTACAGAACTTTATTGGCGCATGGTACTCACGTTGGTTTGCCAACAGATGATGATATCGGTAACAGTGAGGTTGGTCATAATGCTATGGGGGCTGGAAAAATTTATGATCAAGGCGCAAAATTAATTAATAATGCAATAGTCGATGGGACAATGTTTCAGACAGGTTTATGGGGTCAAGTCGTTGAGCAATCTAAATCAGCAACATTACACTTGCTTGGTTTGCATAGCGATGGGGTAGTGCATTCTGACATCAAACATCTACACAGTATTTTGGAAGGCGCAGCTATGTCTGGAATTACAAAGATTCGCATCCACTCGTTGCTTGACGGCCGTGACACACCTGAGCGTTCTGCGTTATCTTACATTGAACAAACGGAGAGCTATATAGGAGAGCTCTCTACGAAATATTCGACACAAGATTTCAGTTTAGATTTTAAGATTGTATCAGGTGGCGGTCGTATGAAGATAACTATGGACCGCTATGACGCTGACTGGCAAATGGTTGAGAGGGGTTACAATTGCCATACTCATGGGGTTGGGCGGCAGTTTGCTAGCGCAATTGAAGCTGTTGAAACAATGTATTCAGAAACAGACTTAGGTGACCAAAACTTAGATGCTTTTGTTGTTGTCGATCGAGATCAAAAGCCTATTGGGAAGATTTCTGACGGCGATGTTGTTCTGTTGTATAACTATCGGGGTGATCGAGCAATCGAAATTTCTAGAGCATTTTCAGAACCTGAGTTTGAAGAATTTGATAGAGGTGAACATCCAGATGTCTTGTTCTTAGGCATGCTCCAATACGATGGTGATCTGTCTATTCCAGAGAATTATCTAGTAGCTCCACCAAAGATTGAACAGACTGTTAGTGAATATCTTTGTGAGTCTGGTGTAAAAAGTTTTGCTGTAAGTGAAACTCAAAAATTTGGTCATGTTACTTATTTTTGGAATGGGAATAAGTCTGGCTATATAAACGAAGAATTAGAAACTTATGTAGAGATCCCTTCTGACAACGTAGAGTTTAATTCTACTCCTGCTATGAAGGCAGAAGAGATTGCTGACAAGGTAATCGAGTTAATAGAATCTGGAATTTATGATTTTGGTAGATTAAATTTTCCGAACGGTGACATGGTTGGTCATACCGGCGATTTAAGTGCAACAGTTGAAGCCATGGAATTTTTAGATTCTCAAATGGGTCGGTTAATTGAAGCTGTCAAGAATGCAAATGGCATAATAATTTACACTGCAGACCATGGGAACGCAGACGTAATGTATAAAGATAAAGACGGTGTCCGCTCTGCTGTAACATCACATACACTCAATCCGGTTCCATTTGCCATCGCTAATTTTGGTTCAGAGAGTCAGTGTCAGCTAGTAGAAAATGAAGACGCTAGTTTAGGGAATCTTGCAGCTACTATTCTTAATCTATTAGGGTACGAAGCGCCGGACGATTATTTGGATTCATTAATATCTTTAAGCTAGTACCGTTTTCCCCGACTAGGGATCCAGTTACCCCGGTCATTCCCAGCCACCCTGGGAATCTCAAATCAAAGTCGTAATCGATTTTGAACCTTAACGTGCTCCGATAATAACTCAGAATATTCTGGCCTTGATATTTCTTCACAGCCTAAAGATTTTAGGTGAGGGGTAAGCCATTGAACATCCATAAAGGTTGGTCCGGCAGATAATTTTAGTTGCTCGACTAATGTTAATAGAGCAACTTTTGATGCGTCTGTCTGTGTATGAAACATTGATTCACCTGCGAATAATCCATCTATAGCAATACCGTATACTCCGCCAACGATGTCCGTGCCTTGCCAGACTTCTACACTATGGGCCCAGCCTTGTTCGTGAAGGTCTGTGTAAGCATCAAAGATGTTTTGGTTTATCCATCCGTATGGCCTGTCTGGGTTAGCACATTCATAGACAACTCTTTGAAAATCTTTATTTACAGTTGTTGTAAACTTTTTTAAAGATTTTTTTAACGAGGTACTCGCGTTAAATTTTTCTAATATAAGTACGCCTCTTTTTTGGGGGCTGAACCAACCAATGGAATTCTCGATAGGCATTGGGAAATACCCCGAAGAATAAGCAGCTAACAGGTTTTCAGTGTTAAGTTCACCGCCAATAAAAATTAGATCATCATCTAATCGCAAGTTTTCGATTGGAGGGAACTTAATCACTTAGTATGAGATTATGCGACTGTTTCAGTGCTTGTCTCACTGAGCTAATCATTCAGCTGTTTCAGTGATTGTGACGCTTTCGATGATGACATCTTCAGCTGGTGTTTCACCATTTACTTCGACAGTTCGAATTGCATCAACTGTTTCTAGGCCACTGGTAATCTCTCCGAAGACTGAGTATTCTGGCGGAAGTCCAGAGTTGTCAACTCCCATAATGAAGAACTGTCCGCCTGTAGCTTTCGGCCCAGCGCTTTTTGCCATCGCCAGAGTTCCTTTTTTATATGCAGCTGAACTTGCTGGTGGTTCCTCAATGATTGTGTAACCCGGTGTTCCGGTGCCTCTTGGTTCTCCAGTTGCATCGCCACCTTGAATCATAAAGTCTTCGATTACTCTGTGGAATGTTGTGCCATCATAATATTTATTTCTGGCAAGAGAGACAAAGTTATTTACAGAAATTGGGGCTGCCTCTGAATCTAGTTCAAACTCCATGGTTCCTTTGTTAGTTACCATTTTGACTGCGTAACTTGCACCTGGAGTTAAACAATTTTGGAACTCAGCTTCAAAAGATGTTTTGCGTTCTGATT
>Ga0114956_1002489_pt1 | contig 14445 bp, 10 predicted proteins | sample MaitaG_FD_87304 | JGI IMG/M metagenome (GOLD analysis project Ga0114956, IMG submission 87304) | Marine algal microbial communities from Maine, USA - Maine_Asex2 metaG | ecosystem: Host-associated > Algae > Red algae > Unclassified | place: Maine, USA | collected 2015-01-05 | reverse complement strand
TCCGTCAGGGGTTCATTGGATTTTCGCGAAAAATAAAAGGGTTTTTAATGGACGAGGCCATTGTTCTAGGTCCAGAATCACGAACGTCTTCACCCGTTCGCATTCCCAGGGATCGTGAAAATCTACAACATCCTCAATTGAAAAACCTATACCCATGTGGCGAGGGAGCAGGCTATGCCGGTGGCATTGTTTCGGCGGCTTTGGATGGCATTCGTTGTGCTGAAAAAATTGCCGAAAAAGTAAGCTCTAACAATTCTAGTAAAAAATGAAATTCGACTTTGATAAAGCCGTAGATAATTCCGGTATTATTATTCTCCGAATATTTTTCGGACTGTTGATTTTTTTGGAATCAATGGGATCCATTTTTACGGGCTGGGTAAAGAAAACCTTCGTAGATCCGCCCTTTACTTTCACCTTTATTGATTTTTCCTTCCTGCAAATCCTCAATGGACCGGGAATGTATTTGTACTACTTTCTGATGAGCTTACCCGCATTAGCAGTGATGCTAGGCTATCGCTACAAATGGAGTCTCTCGATTTTTGGGGTTATGTGGACCGTTACTTACCTCTCACAAAAAACCCACTACAACAACCACTATTACCTCATCATTTTACTGTGTTTTCTATTTCTCTTAGTGCCAGCCGCCTCTCGGAAAAGTTTAGACAGCAAGAGTGGTCGTTCATTATACTCCGAAACCTGTCCAGCATGGTGTTATTGGATATTCAAATGGCAATTCGCCATCGTCTTTTTTTACGCAGCATTGGCAAAACTAAATCCCGATTGGCTAAATGGAGAACCAATTACTACCTGGTTACGCGGTAAATCAAACTACCCTTTAATCGGTCCGTTTTTGGGCAACGAACTTACCCATGTATTTGTGGTTTATGGTGGAATACTTTTTGACTTATTGATTGCACCAGCACTATTTTGGAAGCGAACCAGGTGGCTTGCTTTTTCAGTGGCCGTATTTTTCCACTTATTCAATTCAGCAGTATTCCAAATTGGCGTTTTTCCTTATTTGATGATATTTTATGGATTGATATTCTTCGATCCCAAAACCCTTGGAAAGAAATTTCTGACTTATCGATCAGAAGCACTATCCGCAGTTTCATTCCAGACGCCAAAACTGCTATTGGGCATTCTTTTAATTTACTTCAGTTTTCAGGCAATTTATCCAGCTCGACATTTCGCCATTCCCGGAAATGTAAATTGGACAGAGGAAGGGCACCGTCACTCTTGGCGAATGATGTTGCGTTCGAAGCGATCCAGCATTCATTTTACGGTAAAAGACAAAGCGAATGGAGAAACATGGAAAGACCAACCACACAAGACATTGAGCAAAGATCAGTATCGAAAAATGGGTAAGCAGCCTGATATGATCTGGCAATATGCGCAGCACTTGAAGCAGCGATATCAAAATGCGGGGCGTTCAGTTGCGGTGTATGCCAAGAGTAGATGCGGGCTGAACGGGAGAAAAATGCAAGAATTCATTGATCCGAATGTTGATTTGGCAGCACAATCTTGGGAACATTTGCGGGCATCTTCGTGGATAACTCCGCTGGACGGCTCAAAACTTCCAATCAAAAAAGGTCCGTTCAACATTCCCAAGAAAGCCAAGAAAGATTAGTTCATAAGCTTTACATTTATTCCTGTCTTCTCTGCCGTAATGAGAGAGTCTCAAAAAAGCTACCGGATTTGAAAAAGCAACTTACCATCTTCTTGGCCGTGTTCTTACTCATGTGGACTGCTGATCTATTGCATGCTCAAACCGAAGATATAGATGCAAAAGAACCCGCTACTGCTAGCGCTGAAAAAGTTCCAGCAAAAACAAAGTCCCAAATTGCCCCTGAGGCTCCTGAATCGTCAAGCAGCATGGTACTTCCGCCGCTTGCGGCACTTACTGCGGGCTACGGCGGAGAAATTTACGGCTGCGACAAGAATGCAGTGCCTAAAGTGCTTCCCTTCTTTTGCCGACTAGAGCGAAAAATGGACACGCATTTTAAGAAATTCGACGTTCGAATTCGATTGAAATAAATGAACTTGAGCACATTGAGCACATTGAGCACCTTGAGCACCTTGAGCACCTTGAGCACCTTGAGCACTTTCCTTAATTCTACCATCAATCCCTAGAAATACTTTCAAATGATTCCAAGCAACTTCCGACCGTATACAGACTTAGTTAAGCACGATGACCTACAAACTGCTCTAGAGGAGAGCAAAACTGATTTGATAGAAATCTTTCATTATGTTGATTCGGATAAGATGAATATTAGCTATGAAGAAGGAAAATGGACCTTGGCGCAAATGCTACAACATATTGTAGATGCGGAGCGAGTGTTCGTGTACCGAGCCATGAGGTTTGCAAGAAACGATGCTACTGATTTACTTGGATTCGACGAAAACCACTTTGCGGATGTTGCTCGCGCAGAACATTTGAGTAAATCATTTCTCTTAGAAATGTATGAGATCAATCGTAAAAATACCAGTCTATTTTTTCAAGGATTAAATACAGAAGAACTCAGCAGAGTTGGTAAGGCAAGTGGCACTGAATGTGGTGTAGCTGCATTGGGAAAAATAATTAGCGGTCACGAACTTCATCACATCAAAGTAATCAAGGAAAGATATTTCCCAGTTTTATCGATCGATTAAAAACTTCTTTGAAATTGATTCACCTGAGTGATTCAATCGCAAAAAATAAATACCCTTCGACAATTTTCGCAGGTCAATCGTAAATGATTGGCCTGACTTATTGTCTTCCATAAAACTCACTGCTTTTCCATTTAGGTCAAAGAGTTGATAAGCGAGTCCATCTTGCACAGCCGTTTTTACGTGGAGGAAGTCGCTCACTGGCACTGGAAACATTTCAAAATCAAAGGCAGACAGTTCCTCCACTGCTACACCAACAATGGGCACTTGCAAAACGACCGTATCTGTGTTGCATTGATTTTCTGCCACCAGTTGTACTTCGTACAAATTGGCTTCTACGTATTGATGATTGAAACTGCTATCAACATTCGCGGTTGATCCGTCATCCAAGAACCAATAAACAGTATCTGCAAAAATTGAGTTGTTTTGAAAATTGACCAATCCCGTATCTAGGATTTCGTAATCAAATTCGGCCTCCGCTAGCGGGAGAGCTTCAATGAAAGCAGTGTCTCGACCAACACAACCATACTCATCTACTGAAACTATGTAAGTAGCCGTTTCTAAGACGGCACGTGTTGAGTCCAACGAACCATCAAACCACAGAAAAGTCGTACTGTCTGAGGGCAGCCAATTCGCACTCAATGGCTCTCCGAAACAAATTGCTCGGTCTTCGCCTAAATCGGGCTCGGGAATCTTTACCACCTCAATCGTCTCGACTAGTGTATCGTTGCTTGCAAGGATATCGCCATCCTTAACCACCCAGGTTGTCAAGTGCAGTTCACCGCCTTCGGTTGTATTTACATCTCCGAAGAAGACCGTGTAATATGTATAGCCTGCCACTACAATATCGACGTGCTGGCTGAAGCTCGTATCGACAATTCCAGACACATTCATGTAGACCTCGAAATCGGTGAGTGGCGCGGCAGAAAAATTCTGGACCAGCGTAGAGATCCACTGGGCTTCTCTAGCACAAACGCGGTCTTCAATTTGCCAAACATCACTGGCTCCGGCATCCGGTGGAGGAATAAGCAAACCCGTAAAAGCCACATTGTCTAAAAACAAATCCACATCTTCCGGATCATCTACTTGACCGTCGCTGGCATAAAAACCTATGCGTATGTCTTGACCAGAAAAGGCAGAGAGATCGACAAAGTATTCTGTACCAAAAGGAGAAATAATGCTTTGGGAATTGTACTGAACCAACTCAATGGGAGACATGTCACAATCTACGAAAGCATAGATAGCGAACACATCATCAGAACCCAAAAAAGTCGCATTACTTGTACTAAATTCCGTTAGGGCCAAATCATATTCCAAAACTGCTGTATCCGTCACACGAAATTTGGGACCCAATAACCATTCTTTGTGTTCGGTATTGAATAAATTAATATAGGCGGAATTTCCGTTAGGGCTTTCAAAATCATTTACAAAATATCGACCCGACCAAAGTGAATTTTCCAGAACCATACTATCCAAAAATCCGCGCGCTTCTTCCCAATTGAGTTGTATTTCGGCGAGGTTGGCATCCAAATAATTGTCAAAGTCGAATGTATCCAACAATGAAAATGCAGGTTCTTGATAATTACGGTATTGCAAAACTACATTGTTGCTGTCTACAAGATCACCTTCCAATTGCAAATCAAAATCAAACAGGTAACTGCCGTAGCTGGACATATCCACTGTACTATCCAAAGTAATTTCGACAGATTGACCTGTTTCTAGAAAAGCACTTAAATCTTGTGAAAATTCTTCATTAGAAATTGGCGATGAAAGTTCCCAATTAAGAGTGGCATTTAATTGTGCTAAATCTAAAGTTGTTGCACCTACATTACGGATTTGAATTACCACTTGTTCATCTTCCCCGTAGCAAGTCTCTTCAAAGGGCGAAATCATTTCCACCATCTCTAAATCGATTTCTGGCAGTCCCAATAATCGAATATTGTCCAAAAACAATTCACGATACTCAATTCCAAAATCAGACTCAGTCTTTGCGCGAAAAGCCAATTGAAAGACCGATCCAGAATCCACGGGCAAGGACAACCAGTTTTCATTCTCCGCAAGTGCACCTGCAGACAGTTCCCAAATAGATGCAAAAGCAGAAGCATCTTCGCGCATCAAGACTTCAAAAGCGGCCGAAGGAGGCATTGCGCCATCCATCTGTGAAAAGGCTTGTTTTATTTGGACATCAAAAAGACAAAACGAGAAAGCATCAGCCACAAAAAATGGGCTCAAAATCCACTCATCCATTTCAGGAATTTCCAAACGCAGCCGAGCAGCTCGACCGTTGGAGTTCATTGGATCATTTCCAAAGTCATCAGCGGTCCATTCCGAATCCGTTTCGAACAAGGAGCTGTCGACGGACTCAAACCAACCTTCTTGAATTAGGCTCAAATTATCGCCCGTGTATCCATTGAATGAAACCAGCTGAGAAGGCAAGGAGTTCTGCGCCTGTACCAAGAGAGTAGACAGGCAACAAAAGATCAGTAAGAAAAAAGTGTAGCTGCGCATAAATCGCAAGTTAAAACTTCTTCATCAAGCCATATGGTCATTTTGGCGCTAAAAAATTGATTTCCAAAGACTTCAAGCTAATTGACTAAAGCTATTGCCCATGATTTGGCCATCAAACAGAGCTATCTAAAGATGTTAAACTAGCTTTTGCTTAACCATTCTTAACGCAGGCAATTAATTCCAAGCACGGCAATTGCCGTAGCTTTGAATATGAAAAAGATGCGGCTCTTTCTTCATTTTCGCCTATCCATTCTCTTGCTCCTCCTTGCTGGGGTTAGCGCCAGTGCTCAAGACAGTATTGCGGTAAAAAAACAAATGAAGGCGGTGCGCTGTCCAGAAGCTCCGAAAATAGATGGAAAACTCGATGATGCTGTTTGGTTGGCAGCAACTCCGGTGAGTGATTTCGTACAACAAAGCCCGCAACCCATGGCTGCGGTAAGAGCTGAGACGGAAGTTTGGATGCTGTATGATGACCAGGCCATCTATGTCGCAGCTCGCCTTTATGACAGCGCCCCTGATAGCATTCTAACTGCTCTTTCTGAGCGAGACGATTACAACAACAGCGAGATTTTCGGATTTAATGTAGACGCTTTTCAAGACAATTTGAATGGCAATGCATTTGTGGTTTCTTCGGCCAACGTTCAAGTAGATGAAAAAATCACCTCATCGGGTAGCGATACCAACTGGGACGCTGTTTGGCTGAGCGCCACATCGATCGACGACAAAGGCTGGACGGTAGAGATGAAAATTCCGTTCGCTGCACTGCGCTTTCCCAATCAAGATGTTCAAAAATGGAATGTGAATTTTTTCCGGCATTTACGCCGCCACCGAGAAGACAGTTGGTGGTCGCCTATTGATCCAAAAATCAACGGCTTTTTCAATCAATTCGGTGAGGTTACTGGCATACAGGATGTGCAACCACCCACTCGACTCTTCTTTTACCCCTATGTCTCATCGACCTACGATCACTACCGTGATCCACAAGAAGGCAGCAGTCAATCAAGCACTCGTTTCTCAGGAGGCATGGATTTGAAATACGGAATCAATGACGCGTTTACGCTCGACATGACCTTGGTTCCCGACTTTGGGAATGTACGATCTGATAACCAAGTATTGAATCTGTCACCTTTTGAAGTTCGTTTTGATGAAAATCGTCAATTTTTCACTGAGGGAACTGAGTTGTTTGGGAAGGGGGGATTGTTTTATTCCAGAAGGGTTGGTTCTCGTCCATTGAATTTTTATGATGTCGAAGACCAGCTAGCACCTTCCGAAGAAATTGTTAGAAATCCAATAGAAAGTCAATTACTCAACGCCAGTAAAATTTCTGGTCGAACCAAAGGCAATTTAGGCATTGGTTTTTTCAATGCCGTAGTTGCAGGGGAGCATGCCATTGTTAGAGACACAATTAGCTTAGCAGAAAGAGAAATACAAACTTCTCCTCTCAGCAATTACAATGTTGTCGTTTTTGATCAAGGCCTAAAGAACAACAGCGCCCTTACTTTTATTAATACAAACGTAAATCGATTTGATGGTGAATACGATGCCAATGTACTAGGAGGCCTTCTAGAACTAAATAATAAAAAGGGAAGCTATGGCATTGGCCTACAGATGAAATACAATAAAAAATACGGAGGCTATGAAGACGAGGACGACGATGGATATACCTATGGGCTTGCACTAAAGAAAATTAGCGGAAATTTCACAGGGGAAATCTATCAATACTTGGAAAGTCATGAATACGATCCCAATGATTTAGGGTTTCTATTTAACAACAACGAACGTGGTTTAGGAACTTATATGGCCTACAATATTTTTGATCCATTTTGGGTATTTAATCGCTTCCAAGGAAACATCAACATTCAATATACTCGACTGGATAAACCCAATGCCTTTTCCGGATTTTATTTAAATCCCGGTTTCTGGGGATCCACCAAAAAGTTTCACGCAGGAGGACTTTGGGCAACGATTCAACCCGTAGCAGAAATAGATTACTTTGAATCTAGAAGAGATGGTTGGAAATTCGAGAAGCCCACCCAACAAACCTTTGGGGGCTGGATAAGCACGGACTACCGCAAAACTTTAGCACTAGATGTAGAATTCAATCACAACTGGTTCAGTGATGATCGCAGGCATTATGCCATTGCTATTTCTCCGCGATGGAGAGTGAATGATAACTTATTGATTATTTATGATTGGGTGTACAACAACGAACCTCTTGATTTGGGATATGCCACTACCCTCGAAAATGAAGATGAAGACATCATTTTTGGAAATCGAAACCGAAAAACATTGGTTAATTTGATAGACGGCGCTTACATATTTAATGCCAACATGTCGCTAGGTTTTCGTGTCCGTCACTATTGGTCAAGAGCAAAGTACCAGAATTTTTACCAGCTCAACAATGAAGGTGAGTTGCTGGAGTCAGACTACAAAGGATTAGACGAAGATGGGCTTCCCTCGCATGATTCCAATTTCAATGCTTTTAATGTTGACGTGAATTATCGGTGGCAATTTGCTCCAGGAAGTGAATTATTGCTCACTTGGAAAAATGCGATTCTTTCATCTGGTGAAGATGCCGGATTGAGCTTCAGTGAAAACTTTGACAACCTTTGGGATCAAGCACAAAACAATTCCTTCACCTTGAGAATCTTGTACTTTTTAGATTACAATCAACTAAAAAGGAGCAAGAAAAAATCGCCCCTTTCAGTTCCTTCCCGCGCAAGAGCAAGAATGCGAAGTGCTTCTCCCAACCGACTTTAGAGTTGATTCTATAGCAATGTTCTAGCATGCTCTCAAAAAAAGAGATGCTCAAAACGGCAATGCCACTATTTTGAAACGATCTCCAAACGTTACAGAAGTGTTCTTAAACATAGGCCAGAACACGGTGCAATGGATGACTGAAACATCAAAAGTGATACAGGCGAGTGCGACTCGCCCCTACAGGCTCTCAGGGACCGCTGTTTCGAGCTGCTTACCCAAAAGGCAGGGTTTCTCTACACGGTTGGAGACGCAAGATGTTGCGTCTCTACCACCAGTTGGCTCACAACATCCAATCACGGACTCTATTTACGGGTTTTTTACCGTTTTTTCCGTTTTTTTTTGAAGGTCAGGCACCCAAACGGCAAAGCCTTGCATCTTACAGATAGAAAGCAGCCAAAAGCAGTAACTTGAGGATGACTTTCAACTTAAAACCAGACCGTTTTTTTGGATCAGCAGGAAGAAATAAGATTGCTTCAGCAGAATGATCGAAAGGCCCAAAAGGTCTTTTACGATCGACTGTCACCCGTCATGTTTGGCGTGTGTCGTCGCTATCTCCAAAATGAACAAGATGCCGAGGATGTAATGATCAACGGTTTCTTTAAAGCCTTCAGCAAAATCAAACAGTTTAGTGGTGAGGGAAATGTAAACGGTTGGTTGCGGAAAATCATGGTGAATGAAAGTCTGATGTTTTTGAGAAAGTACAATATGAATTTATCGGTTGAACTCAGTGAAGAACTGGCGCCGAGCATTTCAGATACCGATCAAAATATACATCAAGAAGACATTTTGAAGCTGCTGGATTTGTTACCAGTGGGTTATCGAACCGTTTTCAATTTATATGCGATTGAAGGTTTTTCCCACAAAGAGATCGCAGAGAAATTGCAGATTTCGGTAAACACTTCGAAATCGCAACTCATTAAGGCCCGCAGAAAGTTGCAACAGATGTTGGACCAGGAAGGCCACAGAGTCGCATGAATTAGAGAGTGATGAAAGAGGAAAATAAATTAAATCATCTAGACCGACTGTTCCGAGAACAGGAAAACGGGTTCGACAAGAAGCCTTCTGGGCATGCTTGGTCGAGACTCGAGCACCTGCTCGACAATCAAGAGCAGCTTCAACAAGAACAACAAGAACAGCAAGAACAACTGCAGGAAAAAAAGGAAGCAGATAAAACACTTCAAAACAAAGAGAACAAAGACCCAAAAACAAAGGAAGATATTCCTCGAGGCGAGAAAGTAAAAACTAAAAAAGCAGTTACATCTCCTTCTATTCATTGGAAGAGATATTTAGTCGCGGCTTCAGTGATTTTTGCACTGACTGTTTTCGGCATGTATCTCCCTTCATTGCTTCAAGACAAGACGCAAAACGGCTTGGCAGTAAAAACGAAAAGTCAGCCGGCAAAGGAATCCGCTAAAGAACGGAATTTTAAAGCTGCTAGCATTGACAAGAATGCTGATTTAAAGACCATTTACAAAGACAGTTCTCAGCGGATGACAAAGAAAGAGGCGGTCACATACGATGCTGAAGTGACCAACCAAGGGCAAGCAGCTGAATTCCTTGCGGATATGGATGTTCTCGACAGCTCCACAGAAGGACAAAATTTAGATGCGTTTTTGACTGAAGAAGATCAAGAATATGTTGCCAAGACAAGGGACAACGAAAAGTCCAAGGCTGTCAATTCGCCATCAGCAGTTGAGGGGGAACGTTTCGAGGAAGCAGCTTCTAGCAAAATAACTGCCGAATCAGCTCCACCAAGTAGTGGTTTGGAATGGAATTCTAATTCTGGAAATAATGGTTATTCGATCCATGAAGAAAATGCTCAAGAATTAGAGATGCAAGATGATGCCGAAGCAACGAAGCTCTCTGAAATCGAGATGGCGGAACAAGAAAATGAGTCAATTGAAATCGTTAATGATGATGAATTTCCGGAAGAAACGCTCGAAGAGTCAGATAAAGAGCTACAGGATATTGTTCCTGCGGATGATGACGACGATGTCGTTTTCGACCAAGGAACAGTTAAGGTAGAATCCGCTGAACCAACAGCAGCTCAACGAACAGAAGCACCTCAAGTTCTTTCAGACGTAGCAGTTGGTAAATCAAGCAAGAAAAAAAATAGAAAAGAAAAGAAGAGAGAAAAAGATGGATATAGATCAGACGAGTCCATGGCTAACGAGGAGTCCAAAATTGATAATTACTCTCCTGCTCATACAGAACTAGAGAAAATAGAGACAGAGAGCTTTGACGCTGTAGATTTTGGTACCGGCACAATAATGATGAACTCACAAGTGGGTTTGAGTACCAATATTACATGGATTGTGGGCGAATGGCAGACTAATAATGGTAGTTTGAGCGTAAAACAAATAACGTCCACAAAAATCACTGTGGAACATTATGACTTAGCAGGTGATCTATTAGAGACTTGGACAATTGATGAGGATGTGGGCCAAATGGAATTGAAAAGAAAAATGTTTTTTGCCAATACCGCTTATTCCGAAAATAAATCTGTTCCTACTAATTATTTATTGATAGAGAATTCATTGAACCGATTGCATTTTCAAGATACAACTACCGGAAGTCAAGCTAAAATTCACTTCAAAATGGACGGAATTAATGGGATGACCATACTTGATAGTCCACCGAAAAAAGGACCGCCACGAAAAATACAGGCTACCCGTAAATAATACTATTTCTTTTTAATGTTGAGATTTTTGAACGCTTACCACCAGCGCACTGGAAAAGTCTTGCCTACTTCAAGGAAAGAAACCAAGAAAAATTAAAAAACCTAAATAAAACCATTCAACATTTTCATTATGAAAAATCAAATATTCATTCCCCTTTGCCTATTATTTGTTTGTCTCTTCCAGCTACAAGAGACAAAAGCAGCCAGCAAGATTATTGCGCCTTGCGGAAGTTATGGCGAAATAGCCGAACCGAAAATTCAGGTTGCTATTTTACTAGACACCAGCGGCAGCATGCAAGGATTAATCGATCAGGCACGTCAACAAGTCTGGACAATGGTTAGCGAATTGGCCACTACGAAGTACAATGGCATAGCTCCTACTTTTGAATTGAGTCTTTACGAATATGGCAAGGAAACATTGGAAGAAGGATCTCATTGGATTCGACAGATTCTACCATTGACCACCGACCTCGATGCTATTTCTGAGGAATTGTTTGCCCTTCGAACTGATGGTGGTAATGAATATTGTGGAGCGGTAATTAAGCAGTCCTTGATTGATCTGCGATGGTCTACCAATCACAATGATTTGAAGATCATTTTCATTGCAGGAAATGAGGCCTTTACCCAAGGTCCAGTTGATTACAAAATCAGTTGCAAAAGCGCTATTGAGCGAGGAATTATTGTGAATACCATTTTTTGTGGTAATGAGAAAGAAGGAGTTCGTAGCGGATGGAAAGACGGAGCCGATCTATCTGATGGTAAGTTTCTCACCATCAATCACAATGCGACAGTCGTTCATTTTGATGCACCGCAAGACAAGAAAATCAACGAGTTAAATGAACAACTCAACAAAACGTACATCGCTTATGGAGCAGCGGGAAAAGACAAGGTTGCTCGACAAAGCAGAGAAGACGACAATGCATTAAAACATGGCAGGGCCAACTCCTCCAAAAGAGCGGTAGCAAAAGCTAGCTCGAATTACAAAAACGAGGATTGGGATTTGGTAGATGCACTCGATGAAAATTCAGAAATATTGGAAGTAGTTGAAGACAGCGAGCTAATTGAAGAAATGGTAGGGCTATCAACCGAGGAAAAGAAGGCTTACGTCTTGGAGAAGAAAGTCGAACGAGAGAAGATTCAACAAGAAATACAAGATTTGAACAGCGAACGAAAAGCTTACATCGCCAATGAGCGCGCAAACCAACCGGCGGTAAAGACTTTGGATGATGTAATCATAGAAACCATTCGCGAACAGGCCACACGCAAGAACTACTGTTTCGACGAATAAGCAGAATAAGACAATCGTCCAATAACATTTTAATCGTATTTTTAATAGGATCGGTTCTGTAAGCCAATCCAATACAGCGTAAAAACATGGGAACAGGTAATCAAATCATTCATCGAGGGAAAAAAGTACGGCAAGGCCAACGAGCGTCGCGTACAGTGCTGACACAATCACTTGGCTTGTTGGGCATCATCTGCCTGCTATGCCTTAGCAGTCTACTGAGCTCTCCAAATTTGACTGCTGGCGGATTCCTCTTGGTGCAAGATGAATTGCGGATCATGCCACCAGGAGGCCCACCTGTGAAGCATTATGCTTTGCAGATTCGCTCGCAGCGTGTGGAGGTAGAGATCACCGACCAAGTTGCGATTACAGAAACCCAACAGTCGTTTTACAATCCATCACGCCGTCGTATGGAGGGAGAGTTCTTTTTCCCTATTCCAAAAGGGGCAGTGATTGAAAAGTTCACGATGTGGGTGAACGGAGTGGAAACTTCGGCTGAGTTGTTGGACGCTGCGAAGGCTCGAAAGATTTACGAAGAAATTGTACGTCGCCAAAAAGATCCTGCTTTGCTCGAGTACAGTGAGCAAGATCTATTCAAGGTGCGCATTTTCCCCATTGAGCCCGAATCGGAAACCAAGATTCGCATCAGTTATCGAGAAATTTTGCACAAGGAAGACAACTTGACAGAGTTTCAATATCGAATGAATCTCTCGAAGAATCATCCCGCTCCCATTGAGAATTTGAGTTTTAAGATCAACTTAACGACGACGGAAGAATTAAAGGACATTTATTCTCCCACCTTTAAAATTGAGTCGACTCGGACGGGTGACTATTCTGGTGTGGCAGGATTTGAGGGCGTTAATTATCAGCCCGCAAATGATTTCAAACTGTATTTCAGTACTGCGAAAAACGACCTAGGGATGAGTAGCCTCTCCTACCCTGCTTTGGCTGGAGAAGATGGATATTTCTACTTAAATGTAACTCCTGCTGTAAAGATGGAAGATTTAGACATTGTAGAAAAGGACATCACCTTTATTTTGGATGCCAGCGGTAGTATGATTGGAGCAAAAATAGATCAAGCCAAGAAAGCCTTGAATTTTTGCGTGCAAAGTTTGAATGATGGCGATCGATTTAATGTGGTTCGTTTTTCTACCGAGGCTTCCTTCCTGTTTGACGAATTGCGAACATCGAACGATCAAAATGTAGGAGTTGCATTGAAGTTTATCGAAAACATGAATGCAACGGGTGGAACCAATGTGAGTGAGGCCATGCAATATGCCTTCAAAAAGCCTAATTCGGGAAAGCGTCCGCACATGATCGTATTTCTTTCTGATGGAAAACCGACTATTGGCCTCACAAGAGTTGACGAATTACTGCATGAGATAAAAAAGATGAATTCGGAAAATGCCAAGATATTCACCTTCGGAATTGGAGACGATATCAATACGCATTTATTGGATAAGATTACGGAAATGACGCGGGCATATCGCAGCTATATTTCTCCCAGTGAAGACATCGAGATTAAGGTTTCAAATTTCTACAACAAGGTGAGCTCTCCGGTTTTGACCGACGTTTCATTGGACATTCAAGGAATCAAAACCAGCAAGATTTACCCGAAGGTAATGCCAGATATTTTCCTAGGAAGTTCGATGATTTTGTTTGGAAGATTTGAAGGAGTAAAAGGCTCGAAAGGCAAGGCAATTTTGACGGGAAAGATGAACGGCAAAGAACAACGTTTCGAATTCGATCTCGACATGAGCAAGGCTTCTGAAGGACATGACTTTCTGCCAGCCATTTGGGCGAGTCGACGAGTGGGTTACCTATTGGATCAAATTCGTTTGCACGGAGAAGACAAAGAGTTGGTCGACGAGGTGGTGAGTTTGGCCAAGAAACACGGCATCATCACACCCTACACCAGCTTTTTGATTTTGGAAGACGAGCTCCCCCAAACGCGAATACCAGATCGTTGGGGAGCCGAAGGACACAGAAGAAAAATGGAAATGAACGGCAGCGGAGGAACTCCAGCTCCCTCCGAGCCAGAATTTCGGGTCTTTGATTTAAAAGATGACAACTTGGATATGGCAGTGCAAGAAAGCTACGAAGAGTACAAAGGAATGAATGAGGAAGTTGGCAAGAAAAGCGTGCAATCGAGTCGTGAAATCGATCGAATGAACAACAATTCTAGCTTATCCGGTATTTCTCCTGGACAAGAGCGCCTGCAAAAAACCGATAAGAAGGGGCGCGTGAAAAACTTATCTCCTCAGGTTCGCAACTTCCAAGGGCGAGCGTTTTACAACAATAATAACCAGTGGGTAGATTCCAATATTACTCAGAAGGAATTGAAGAATATTCAACGGGTTCAGTTCAATACGGATGAGTATTTTGCTTTACTCAATAATGAAAAGGGAATTAATAAATTCCTTTCGATGGGTAATAATGTACAGTTTGTTTTCAATAATCAAGCGTACGAAATTTACGAGTAGCACTCCGCGACATACCTGATGATTAGCACTAGACTTAAGGTGTGCTTATTTTCAATGATCGTGCAAAGATTCTTCTTTTTCCT
>Ga0114956_1002485_pt1 | contig 14453 bp, 9 predicted proteins | sample MaitaG_FD_87304 | JGI IMG/M metagenome (GOLD analysis project Ga0114956, IMG submission 87304) | Marine algal microbial communities from Maine, USA - Maine_Asex2 metaG | ecosystem: Host-associated > Algae > Red algae > Unclassified | place: Maine, USA | collected 2015-01-05 | reverse complement strand
TGAGAAAAAATTACCAGCCACCACGGCATCACCGACTGACGAGCTATTAAATTCTTCAATATTATCGTTCCACTCTTTGCCCTTGACTGCCATCTCTTCCAGCCCATTGCAAATGGTTCCGTCAGGCTCTAAACTTTGCACTTGTGGCGAATAGAGCTCTGCATAGCACGCTTTGTAATCTCCCGCCTTGCAGTAGGCCACCAGCTTGTCTGCAAGTTCTTGTGTTGTCATATGCATTCAACTATTCACTATTAGTTGATACTTATTCACTAGTGGGTATCTATTTATTTCTCCCAATGCAATTCAGATCCTCAAACGCAGTCTTCAAGCGGGTCACAAAAGTCTGCTCGCCTGCTCTCAACCATTTACGGGGATCGTAATTCTTCTTGTTCGGTATGTCGTCGCCATCGGGATTTCCGATTTGAGCTTGCATGTAGGCTTTTTTGCCTTCGTAGTAGTCACGAACACCTTCCCAATATGCCCATTGCATATCGGTATCAATGTTCATTTTAATCGCACCGTAACCGATGGCCTCACGAATCTCCTCTCGGGTGGAGCCGGAGCCTCCGTGAAAAACAAAATTGATTGGATTGTCACCGGTTTTGAATTTTTCCTGCACAAAGTCTTGTGAATTTTTCAAGATCACCGGAGTCAGTTCTACATTGCCCGGTTTGTACACGCCATGGACATTTCCGAAAGCTGCTGCTACTGTAAATTTATCGCTGATCGCGCTTAGTTTCTCGTATGCATATCCGACTTCCTCGGGCTGAGTATAGAGCCGCGCGCTGTCGATATCGGTATTATCGACACCATCTTCTTCTCCTCCAGTGACTCCCAATTCAATTTCGAGGGTCATGCCGATCTTGGCCATGCGCTCCAAATATTTTGCACAGATCTCAATATTTTCTTCGATCGGCTCTTCGCTGAGATCCAGCATGTGTGAAGAATAGAGGGGGTAACCTTTAGTCGCGTGAAATTTCTCTCCTGCATCGAGCAAACCGTCAATCCAGGGCAATAATTTCTTAGCACAGTGATCTGTATGCAGTACAACAGTCACGCCATAGGCTTGTGCCATCGCATGTACGTGCATCGCCCCAGAAATACCACCGAGAATCGCTGCATTTTGATTTTCATTCGAAAGGCCTTTTCCCGCAAAAAACGAGGCACCACCATTTGAAAATTGCACCATCACCGGCGAGTTTACCTCTCGTGCAGTTTCAAGTACAGCATTTACTGAATTGGTGCCTACTACATTTACTGCGGGCAATGCAAAATCATTTTCATTTGCATAATTGAGTAAATCCGTTACTTCCTGCCCGTGTAAAACTCCAGCTCTAAATTTAGTTGCGCTCATGGTTGTTTTTTATTTTTTAAGTTGTCTTCGTTTATTTTTACTTCCCTATCTGAAACGAGATTAAAAGTTCAAGAATGCTCGCCCACACCCACACCCAATTATCAATTCTCAATTCTCAATTCTCAATTTTCCACTACCTAACCCATCCCCCACACCCAATTATTAATTCTCAATTATCAATTCTCAATTCTCAATTCTCTAAATAATCCCTTCTTCCGTCAAATACCGCTCGGCATCAAGTGCCGCCATACATCCCGTACCAGCAGCCGTAACAGCCTGGCGATATACCTTGTCTTGTGCATCGCCTGAAGCAAATACACCTTTAATATTTGTATGGGCCGTATCTGCCTGAGTGACCAAATATCCAGTATCATCTTTGGTGAGCCAGTCGCCAAAGATACCGGTATTCGGTGTATGCCCAATCGCGACAAAAAACGCACTTGCGTCAATGACACTTTCTTCACCCGTTCTATTATTGCGGGCACGTACGCCAATGACTTCTTCTTCACCAAGCACCTCTTCCGTTTCCGTATTCCAATGCACTATGATGTTCTCAGTTTTTTCGACGCGCTCCTGCATGATTCTTGAGGCTCGCATCTCATCCCGTCTCACCAACAGATGTACTTCAGGACAGATCTTTGCTAAGTAGGTTGATTCTTCGGCAGCAGTATCTCCCCCACCGACGACAATCACAGATTTTCCCCTAAAGAAAAAGCCATCGCAGACAGCGCAGGCTGACACCCCTTTGTTCATCAATTTAGTCTCAGATGGCAACCCCAGCCACTTGGCACTAGCTCCTGTCGAAATCACAATGGTATGTGCCTGAAATTCTTCTCCCGATTCTGACCAAACCTTGTGAATCGGTCCGCTAAAATCGACACGCTCGATCATCTCGCTGCGCACATCGGTACCAAATCGAACTGCCTGATTCTTAAACAACTCCATCATCTCCGGCCCCATCACTCCATCCGGAAATCCCGGGTAGTTTTCCACATCATTCGTGATCATGAGTTGGCCTCCCGGGTCACTGCCCGTGAACAAGATGGGCTCCAAGGCTGCACGAGCTGCATAGACAGCTGCCGTATAACCTGCTGGTCCCGAGCCAATTATCAAACATTTGTGTACTCCCATCTATCACCAATTTTTTAAAGCAAGCTGCAAAAATAAAGATATCCTTAATATGTCCTTGCATCCGAAGGATAAATGATACAATCTGTCGCAGAGATGGTTTGATTTTTGTCGAATTTTTTTGATTGTAACACCGTTATATCACTAATTTGCATCAATCATAAAGAACCATGATCGAAAGCGTTGTATATCCCTCCTCCTTTATTATCGCCATGTCCGGCTTGGCGCTCTGGATGCTGCTCGAAGGTAAAAAGAGCTTTTCAGGTTTGGCCAGCTTCGTTTTTCTATGTGGTTTGATCGCTTGGGCAGCTAGTGTCTTTCTCGTTGAAGCCGACACCTCAGACAAGATTATGGTTGCCGCTCGAGATTTACTGGCCATGGGCTTTGTCAGTATTTTGATGCGCCAGGTTCGCACAAACAAGGCGGTAGCTCTCGCACTCTTTATCGGCACGGGTTTCTTTGTTCGCTTTTCGTATTTGGATATCCTAAAGAACTCTTTTTCCACTAAACCCGCCATTTCTCTGAACAAGACGTTTGATCAGCACCAACCAGAACTGCTGGTCGATATTAGATCTTCCGATGATCTCGGCAAGCTCAAGAACCTGCTCGAACCATACTCATCATCAGTCCTTCCCGCCTTTGCTCCCGCAGAGCCAGGTGACACAGATCTCGATGATTACTACCTCGTTGATGTCGAATCGTCTGATCGTGAAGAGGTACACCAACTCCTCGCTCAGTCGCAGCTCGTCGATTGGGTTGAAGAAAATGAGTCTGTCCAGGCCGATCCATTGCTGAATGTAAACGAAGGCAGCGGGTCTTCCACCCGGATTGCATCCAATGATCCCCTTGCCGCACAGCAATGGGCCCTTGAAATGCTGGATTGCGGCAATGTCTATCAATTACTGGAGGCACAAGAACAAACACGCAAGAAAATAAGGGTCGCAGTGCTTGACACCGGTGTTGATGCAGAGCACCCCGATCTCAAGAGTCATTACGTCAGCACCAAAAGGGCCTACGATCGAGATGTACGTGGGCATGGTACGCACGTGGCTGGCATCGTAGCTGGCATCACCGGAAATAATTTGGGCATCGCTTCTTTGTTACCTCCCAATCAAGACTTCCTGCAAATCACCAGTATCAAAGTACTTAGCGATATGGGTGGTGGCACTCAAGCAGGAATCATCAATGGCATGATTGAAGCAGCCGACAAGGGAGCGCATGTGATCTCCATGTCACTCGGTGGTCGATCAAACGACAAGAAGCAAAAAGCGTACGATGACGCAGTCAAGTATTGCAACGATCGCGGTGCCATTGTGGTTGTGTCTGCAGGCAACGCCAACAACAATTCGAAGCTGCTTTCACCTGCCAACGCCAAGGGTGTGATTGCCGTCACAGCTACTGATCAAACTGGCAACAAGGCCTCCTTTTCCAGCATGATCCAAGATCTTGAATTTGGGATTGCAGCCCCGGGAGTAGAGATCATGTCTACCTGGCCAGGCGGCAAATATCGCAACTCATCGGGCACCTCAATGGCGGCTCCATATGTCTCATCGCTCGTCGGCTTGATGCTCTCTGTTAATCCCGACTTGAAGACTGCCGAAATTCATGCCCTGCTCGATCAGCATGGCGCTACAACTTCTCAGGTTAAGCAGACAGGCAAACGCATACAACCAGCGGTCGTGCTTGAGGCTATGCTTGAGCTCGAGCCGGCCGCACTCTAGACACCGAGACTTCTCACTTCTTTTAAGAGTTTGGCTCGGTTGGTCCCAATCTCCTGTGAAAGATCCAGATCGATCATCAGTTCTGCCCTGCGGTAGATCGGATCGCGGACACTCATGAGCTCCTCAACATAGCTTTGCAGCTCCATTGGTGATTTACCAGCAAGCAAAGGTCTTTTCCCACTGGATGACTGCAGACGGCGAACCAGTGCTTCCGCAGGTGCATGGAGGTAGATCGTCTTTCCCAAAGCTTTGAGGATCTCCATATTGCGGCCCTGACATGGCAGCCCTCCCCCAGTCGAAATGACTGCATCATCATAGCGCTTGCTGACAGACATAAGTATCTCGTACTCTATTTTGCGAAAATAAGGCTCTCCATGAGAGGCAAAGACATCCTCAACACTGGCCCCTTCTGCTGCAGCGATCTCCTTATCCAGATCCACAAATGCCAGGTCAAGGTCGTACGCCAGATTGCGACCATGAGTGCTCTTTCCGACCCCCATAAAACCAATCAGATACCATCGCATGATCCGAAAGGTAGGAACTGTGACAAGGAGTTTCTATTTTGCGATCCATTAATTTTGTATACCATGATATTTCTCCAGACTCAACCAAATCCCATTGCGAGCTTTCTACCCCTCATCGGGATTGTGGTCGTTTTTTACTTCTTCTTTATTCGGCCTCAGCAAAAAAAGGCGAAGAGCCAAACCACATTCGTGCAAGATATGGCCAAGGGCGATGAAGTCGTAACCGGGTCTGGCATTATTGGAAAGATTAGTAAGATCGACGAAGACATCATCACCTTGCAAATTGACCAAAAGACTTTTATCCGTGTCTTGAGAGGTTCCATATCTCAAGAGATGACGGCAAACATGAAGAAGTAACTGACATTCCTTGCATGACAGCTGTAGAACTCATCATATTCGACTGCGATGGAACATTGGTCGACAGCGAGCCTCTCGCAAACTCAGTTTTTATCGACTCGGTAGCCAAACTGGGTGCCGCACTCACGGAGGAAGAAGCCTGGGACAATTTTGTGGGTACTTCCTTGAAGCATTGCATGGATTACACGGCCGAACATTACCATATCTCCTATCCAGAAAATTTTATCGAGCAGTATCGAGCCAGCCTTAGCATTGTTTTTGCGGAAAAGCTGCAGCCCATCCCCGGGGCTTTGGAGGTAGTCTCCTCACTAACTACTCCCATGTGCATCGGCTCCAATGGGCCCCTTGACAAAATGCTTGAGAACCTCGCCAAGACCGGCTTGCTGCCCTATTTTACCGATCGAATTTTTAGCGCGTACGAAATTGAGAAATGGAAGCCTGAGCCTGATCTCTTTTTGCACGCAGCAAAAACCTGTGGTGCACTGCCTCAAAACTGCCTGGTCATCGAAGACAGTGCGGCAGGGATTGAGGCCGCGATCGCAGCCGACATGCGTGTATTGGCATTTGTCCCTGAATCGATTCCACATGCCCCGGATACAAAAGATGCTCCAGTCATCAGGCACCTCAGAGAAATAAAAGATTTTCTAAGCTAGCGCGTTAACGCAGGATCGTCACATTGCCTTGCTCCATGTGCTCATCGCCACCGATGCAGGTCACTTTGAGATGGTAGCCATATACATCGGGAGCCAGAAGATTGCCATTAAATTCTCCGTTCCAGCCAGTGCCAACATTGTGCGACTCAAAGACCAATTGTCCCCAACGATTGTAGATGAAGAAATCAATGTCGTCAATAAATTCTCCCCTAACGAACAGAATATCGTTCTCACCATCGCCATTCGGTGTAAAAGCATTGGGTAAGAAAATATTGGGTGGATTGCAATTCACTACCTGCACGACGATGGTTATTTCCTTCACGGTCATGCAATCATTCGCGTCAGTGATCGTCACCATAAATGTGGTCGTTGCAATTGGTCTTACCACTGTTGTGGGGCTGGTCGGACTCACAACGTCGTCTGCAGGTGACCATTGATAGATCGTACCGGGCTCGTCTGTCACAGACAGAGTGACTTCTTCTTCGAAAAATATGGTATCGCGATCAGCAGAAATTTGAAACCGATCATTGATGTCGTTCACTTCAACCAAGACACTGTCCATAGACATGCATCCATCGGCAAAGAACATCATGGCTGTATAGCTCGTGGTACGATCAGGACGCACTACAACACTTTCGCTGCCTTGCCCCAAGAGGATGTCGCCATCTGGCAGCCATAGAATTGAGTCAAAGAGGAATTCTGAATTACTCGTCACCGTAATATTTACCGGCTCACCGGGACAGCCTATTTCTTCAGGTTCTATGGTAAATGTCAGAGACCGCACATCAAGTTCAAAAGAATCGATAAATGTACATTCTCCCAGCACTCCCAAGATCTGATAGATGCCGTCGACTCTCACAGGAAAAGTGAGGGTATCTCCGGTTCCTATTTCATCGCCATTGGGATCGACCCATGTCAAGCTCTCGTATGGAGTTCCGTTTCCGATCAGCGTGATTTCATCACCGGGACATAGCATCTCGCCAGGCTGCGAAGTCAAAATCACAGCTGTACCTCCGTCGCCACCGATGGCCAAAGATACTTCTCTTACCACTGTACAGGTCGGATCATTGGGATCGCTAATGATCACAATAAAAGTAGTACTCTCCGTGGCTGTAGTAGTAGGATTGAAGCTCGTGGGATCGTCGACCAATTCCGCTGGACTCCAGCTGTAAGTAAAATTGGGATTCCCACCAGGATTAAGCTGCGTAGGTTCACCCATTCCGTCACAGACCACAATCATTTCCATCAGCCCGTCAATCAGGCGGGTATCTGGAAATACAGCGACCGAACCTGATATAATGCAGGTGTCATTGAGCGGATCGGTGATCGTCACAAAAAAGGTACGGTCTTCAAATAAATCCACGGCGGGATTACCCACGGTGGTATTGGAGATGAGATCGTCTTCCTGCCATTCATATATGTACCCGCTCGGGCGGTTGGGATTTAGTCGTATGCCATATGGATCACAGGTAAAAATTGTATCGGCAAAATCTACAAAGTCTTCACCGGCTACGGCCAGTCGTCTGGCAAAGAATGACACGCAGTCGTCACCTATCGACGTCAACTGCACTTCGTAGGTGCCGCTGCCTGGATAGGTGTAGGTGGGGTTTTCTTCATTTGAGACAAAATCCGGATTGGTCGGATCACCAAATGCCCAGGTAAAGTCCGTTGCTCCTACGCTGGTGTTGATAAAATCCAACGTGCTGGAGGCGCATTCCTTCGAGATATCAAAACCAAGTCGCACGTCCGAGTTGATCACAATAATCGTGATGCTCTTCGTCACAGTGCATATACCGGCATCATCCGAAACAGAGACTGTGTACGTGATACTTTCCGCGGGAGAAGCAATGGGATTTGGTAAAGTGGGATCGTCTAGATAAGTCGCCGGGCTCCAGCTATACGTCAAAGTAGGATTTGCACCAAGGTTGATAAATAGCGAACTGCCTTCGCAAACGACGATAGTATCGCCATCAGAGAATCCGCCATCATCAAGTCCCAATCCGGCCCTTTTTAAGAATCGAACGCTGCAACTTGCATCATTAGGATCCGCAATGGTCACTTCAAATATGGTCGTTTCAGTGATCATGGCAGTTGGATTGGCAGCACCGGGATCATCAACCAGATCAGCTGGGCTCCAGGAGTAGATCAAGGCTGGATCACCACCGGGATTCAACTCAATTCCCATTCCGCTGCAGCTAAACGCCGCCGTCGTGTCGAATGGTACAACAAGCTGATCTCCAATGGTCACATTGACCGTACCTGTGATGGTACATTCTGAATTCAGTGGATCTGTTACGGTGACTGCGAAACTGGCATCCTCATTGAGGAAAACATCAGGCAATGCAGTGTTGAGGTCTGTAAAGTATGGATTTGCCGCCCACTCATAAGTGTAGCGGGGATTTAGTCCATGATCGATCACCACAAAACTCGGACCGCAGACATCGAGTGTGCGATCAAAATCCACAAAGTCATCTCCCGCTACCGGAAGTCGTTTGGTGCTGACCGCATTGCAATCATCGCCCGGCAGTGTGAGCGTAGCAATGTAAGTACCAGCATCTGGATACGTATACGAGGGGCTTTCTTCGGTACTGGTAAAATCCGGATTGGAAGGATCTCCAAAAGTCCAGAGAAAATCAGTACCTCCTGTGCTTGTGTTGATAAAGTTTATCGTGGTCGAGCCACAATCTTTGGTCACTTCAAAATCAGCGATGCGTCCATCATCCGATGGCAAGACAATGACATTAAGTTGTTTGTCAATTCGGCATACTTGCTCCGCATCAAAAATAGTCACCGTGTAGGTAATCGACTCGCTGGGAGTTGTAATGGGGTTAGGATCGGTAGGATCATCCAGAAAGGTCGTAGGAGACCAGCGGTACTGAAAGCGATCGGTACCTCCAGGATTCAGCTGCACCGAACTTCCCGCACAAATTTCAATCGAATCGCCGTCACTCACACCTGTAGACTCCACATCCAGATCAACAATCCGTGATTTATCTGCGGTACAAACGTCGCTTACTACCACAATCTGATTAATGTTTATTGTCTCAGTTCCATCAATGCGGAATGAAGGATTGGCTCCTGTAAAAGTGAGTACGTCACCGTTGTCTTTGGTAATCAAGTATGTCCAATCGGAATTGTCGGTAACTCCTATGGATTGGTCCGTAATCGTAACATCGACCACGTCGGCACAAATGACCTCTGTTTCTACATCAAAATTGGTGAAGACCAACCCATCGCAATCGACCACATTGTACTCAAAGTCCCTGCGAGTCATTGACAACAACTGACCATTGCGGTACTCTTCCACACAAACACCAACCAGAAACTGACCAATTGTATTGGGCAAGCCAGAAAGCTGGCCATTTTCATCGATCTGCAGCGCATCGCCGCCCAGGAGGTTGTCGAGGCTATACGGTGCGGCAAAAAGGACCTCTTCGTACGGCGGGAAATTAGGTGGTTGGGGCAGCGGTTTTGATCTTGTCGCACCAGCAAGGGGCGTGCACAAACGATACACCAGAGAATCCCCATCAGGATCCATGGCTGAATGATCGTAGTTTATTTCTTCATTGACACAAATGAATATTGGGGGCCATTCTCGATACGTCGGAGACGTATTGCACTCCTGCAGCGCTTGCTCGCTGATCGTGGTCACCCATGTCGAGCCAGTTTCTAGAGGATCTACCACATTGACCAACGTCTCATTTCGGCAACAACGCTGATAGACCAGCTGATAACCTCCCGGACGAAACGGCAGTTCAATCGTGTCGACGTAAAATGTCTGCTGTACGCAGACACCTCCTCCGCCCACCATGCAGTCGGACTCTAGTGAAAGGGTATCGTCGGCATTAAATGGAATCAACAATTGACCGAATGTTCCAAGCTGTATCTGTAAATTGCCATCTGCATCAAAAATGCCAATCGAAGCCGGATCATCAAACTGAGCGAGAGCACTGCCATTGACGCAATCTCTATACATTGCCAAGGTCACTTCGTATGTGTTGCCTCCAAGGCAGCGGTAAGTGATTTCCCCACCCACAATGTGAGTAGCTGAGGCTTGGCTGGGCCACACGGTCAACGCCACAAAAATAAGGCAGAAAACCTTGCAAGTCCTCTGTAGCTGCTGTCTGTATGTCGATACTTTGCGAATCATTCTTCTTAATTTCTTCGTACCGCTATTACTTCTACCCGACGTTCGCGTGAGGCCGGTACGCTATAGATCGAGTTTCGTTCATCCTGGATATCGTCACTGATGTAGATTGGGGCTGTGGTTTCTCCCTGAGCCTGCTGGGCTACTTTCAGTTTACCCTCATCAAGATAGTCGATCAGCGCTTGGTTGCCATAGGCTCTGAGCTGATTAATCACCGAGCTAATACGCCGATTACTCAGGCGATCATTGTAGACCGAGGGAGCACGAGGACTTGCAAATCCTTGTATCACGATTTCAATCTCTCCTCCACTGTCAAGGTCGTCATTTAAGACCCGAATAAAGCGCATCAAATCATCACGGCCCTGCTTGACATCAAACTCGAAAAAGCGCTCAATGTCGTCTTCTGCAGTTGCTTTGGTATTGCCAACCAGCGGACTGGCAAACTGTTGCTTAAACTCATCCTTTCTGGATATATAAGGCGGATACGTTTCGTCGTAGGTCTTTCGTGTAGATCTTGTGTACGTGCGTGGGTTGGGGTGATCATTGTCAAAGTACACGGCAAGTGGCAAGAAATCTTCCAGTCTTCCACTTTTCAGATATACCTCTTTCGTAAACTTAGTGCCAGGCACAGAGTCTGCATCAAGGGTAAATGTTTCGGAAGCATATCCTCTCCGTGAGACCGTAATTTCGTAGGACTTGCCTCTTTCAAGTGGAAAAACAAATGAGTTTCCAACTTCATTGAGCTGCACGACGATTTCATTGTCCGGATCCGACAGGTCTTTAATCCGTACAGTAGCACCGCGCAGTTCTTCTTTGGTAGCATCATCAAAGACAAGCAACTCGAGATCGAGCGATGTTGGCTCCAAATACATCTTGCGGGTTATTTCTTCTGAGTTGCGCATGCCCTTGGTACTCACCATGGCCGTGTCACTCAAAAACCCATTTTTCTCGGCAACAATTAGATAACTCTTATTTGGTTCGAGATCAAAAGGAAACTCGTTTGTATTATCGAGAGTTGCGGTACCAACAATTTTTTCATCGCCATTCACCTCAATCAATGTGACGGTCGCGCCCAAAAGATCGGACTGATCACTCTTGTCATAGGTAAGTACTTTCAGATTGATGTCGGGCACTAAAATAGCGGCCTTGTAAATATCATTGCAACATGACTCATTTTCAGATGCGATGTATGCAGAGCCTGTGCGATTTGAACTTAAATAACCCTCTTCTCCTGAATCATCGAGTGAAAAATAATAATCGTCGTAACTACTATTTAGGGGCAAGCCAAGGTTTTGTATTTCCGCATTATCAAGGTCATGGAGATATAGACTGTAAATATCGTAACCACCAAATCCTTGATACGCATCTGAAGAAAAGTAAAGCGTATTACTTGCCCGATGATAAAACGGAGTGATATCATTATCGATGGTATTTACGGTCATCAAATTTACCGGCTTTCCGAAGGTACCGTCAGAATTAATCGGGCTAAACCACACATCCATGTTTCCTTTGCCGCCCATGCGATCGGAAACGAAATACAATACTTCTTGAGAACCGTAGGGATCGAGTCCCAGTGCTGGTTGCGTATTGGTGTAGTCGGGCTGATTTATTTCGGCAGGCAATTTTATTGGATCGCCAAAAATGCCATTGCTATCTTGATCTCGGTAATAAATATCGCAGCGTATGTCGGTGCTATTTAAATACTCGCAAAGCGTATAATAAACTCTGCTACCATCTGCAGTATAAACTGCATGTGCAGTATGCGACATCATGCTATTGAAATCGTCCCCCAGCAAAATGGCAGAATCCTGGTCTTCCGACTGCAAGACGTGAGAATAAATTCGCTTGGGCACTGAAATATCAGATTCCAGCGGAAACCTCAAAGAAGAAAACACCAGCGTATCTCCGTACGCCAGCGGGGCAAATTCACTGTACGGACTATTAATACTGTCATTGAGGCGTTCTACGGTCGCATAGCTCTCTGCTTCGGCGATGCGCTCCATAGCCCAAACAATATCTTCCATCTGTCGCTGGGCAGCCTCTTGGTAATACGGATTATCCAATTCACTTTCCGCCTGAAAAATCATGAAATTTTCCTTGGCTTCCTCGTACTTACCCAATTGTTTTTGCACCGTAGAGAGATGGTACATCGCAAGTGGGTATTCTGAATTTTGTTCTAGATCTACGACCTGTTGGTAATATTCCTCGGCAAGGGTAAATGAATTAAAATTACGCGCAGCTTCACCGGCTTTATAAAAGACAGCAATATCTTCTCTATACTCCAACACCTCTTGATAATATTCAAGTGCTGCGTAGTAATTTTCTTCTTCGAAAGCAGCCTCTGCCGCAAGCAGAAATGCCTGTCGGGTTTGTGCCTGCATCACTGATGAGCCAGCAAGTATGAGGAGCGATATGAATATTAAATGTTTCAATTTAAAATCGGTCGGTTAGAATATGGGACAGGTTTTGAAGTCGTTAATCGGTTTTACTTTCACCACACGGTAGGACACCCAGATCTCTGGTCCTCCTGCACCATCGGTGGCAATCTCAAACTGCGATACATTTATATCATAGCTCACGCCAACACTAAGCGTGCGGTAATGCACTTCTATGGTCGGGACAATCGCGTCTGTTATACTATTGAATCGAGCATTCACGCCCAATTGAAAAGCGAGTTCTTTTCCTCTGTCTTGGTCCAGATGAATGCGCGCAGCAATTCCGGGTACGTATTCACGATACGTAGATTGAAACTGAGCGGTACCGCGCAAAAGAATATCCAACGGATCTGCGACCTTAAGTGCACCCAACGCATGCACTGCAATGCGTCTCGGTAATTTCACACCGCTGTCGTCAAAAAATGTCTGCTGGGGTTCGAGCAGGTGATACATTGAGATTCCGAGATCTAATTTAGTTCGGCGGTCTTCATTCTGCAATCTGAGGTTTCCACCCAGACCCACATCGACAAAGAAAAAGGATGTATTTGTGAGATCTTCTCCATTTGGTGCGGTCGGATCAAAAGCACCGCCTAAAAACTGATTGTCAAACGTTAGTTCATCGGTCTTGAATGCTCGCTGCGAAAAACCAAGTTGAGCTCCTCCTGTGAGAAAAACATTGCTGCTCAATTCTTTGGAGTACGATGCACCCAGCTGCAGATTGGTCAAACTTAATTTACTGAAACCGGCACGATCATAATTAAAGTTGAGGCCAAATCCCCAAAAATCATTGTTGAGCTTTTTGGGATAAACCTTCATATCATAGGTGCCAGAAAATGTCATGTAGTCTACCGGTACATTCTTCCACTGACGACGATAATGCCCCATAATTCGGCTATCGCCGTAAAAAATACCGGTAAGGGCTGGATTCAGAATCTGAGGACCATTATAGAACATGCTATAATGGATATCCTGGGCCTTCACCAGAGAGGCGAAGCCAACGAAAACAATCAATGTGAGGGCTACTCGTAGTAGTTTACCCAATGGTGTAGTGTTTTGATTAAGAATCTCTAACTTCTTTGCAAATACCATACCACAACTCTCCACAACTCGCTTTGAGATGTATTGCGTAATGCCATAGCTGAACTACTAAAAGTAAGTTAGCGCGACACCACGACCAACACCCTTTGTTCATTTAACCTATCTGGAAATAAGTCAAGTGTTCCTACCTATTTACGACCACATTACACATTAAGTAATTACTAAATTGTACCGAATTTCAGCGCAAATAATATATGTTTAATTTATATGTTAAGTTTTTCATGTGATTATCCGTTTTTTCCTGATATTATAATTAATGAAGATATTTAGTGCCGAACAGGTTCGAAAATTAGATCAATCGACAATCCGGGAGGAGCCCATCAGTTCGCTTGATCTAATGGAACGTGCCGGAAGAGAATTGACCAAGGCGATCCAAGCCGAATTAATTGTTGAAAATAGTGCGGTGGTACTTTTTTGCGGAGCAGGAAACAATGGAGGTGACGGTTTGGTGATAGCCCGCTTACTTCATCATTCAGCAATACGAGTTCAGGTTGTCACAGCATCTGCGAAAAGCAAATCGGAAGAAAATCAGATAAATGATGATCGGTTGAGAAAGGAATGCCCAGAGGTTGAAATTCAAACGTTTACAGATTTCGATTTTCAGCATTTATCTGGAGATGCCATCTGCATCGACGCACTCCTCGGCACGGGGCTGAATCGACCGGTGACGGGATCTTTAACTGCTCTTATTGATAAGATTAATGCGGTACCCAACCGTGTCATTTCAATCGACATTCCGAGTGGCTTACAGGCTGATGGACCTTCTTCCGTCCCAATCATCAAAGCAGATCTCGTGCTAACCCTCCAGGCCCCGAAACTCTCCTTGCTGATGAGTGACTCTGGACAGTACGTAGCCGACTTCAAGGTGATAGACATCGGCTTACATAGCCCCTCGCTTGAAAATGAAATCACCGACTCAGTGCTGCTTGATCGGACATTGATACAGACGATGCTGTTGGCGCGACCTAAATTTTCCCACAAAGGCAACTATGGCCATGCACTGCTTATTTGTGGGAGCTATGGCAAAGGCGGAGCT